>OGOV01003277.1_pt1 | contig 10949 bp, 6 predicted proteins | sample 1552711 | NCBI WGS metagenome assembly OGOV01 (sample SAMEA2580216, study PRJEB22360) | human gut metagenome | biome: human gut; feature: human-associated habitat; material: faeces | place: Denmark | collected 2008/2010 | reverse complement strand
CAAAGCCGATCAGCAGCGCAAGGATCAGCAGCGCGATACGGATTGTGCCCTTCGTCGTGAGCACGACGGCGGACAGTCCCAGCAGACTGCTCACCACATACAGCGCCGCCACCGTCTGCTTCTGGTTGAGTCCCATATCCATCATGCGATGGTGAATGTGCCCGCGGTCCGGCGTCATGGGGCTCTGCCCGCGCGCCACGCGGCGCACGATGGCAAAGGCCGTGTCGAAGATCGGCAGTCCAAGCACCAGAAACGGCACCGCGAACGAAACGATAGCGTAATACTTAAAGAGGCCCTGAATGGAATAGGTCGCTAAAATGTAACCCAAAAAGGTCGAGCCGGTGTCGCCCATGAACATCTTCGCCGGGTTCTTATTGTACGGCATGAATCCGAGGCACGCGCCCGCGAGCGCCGCCATCACGATGGCGACCTGCTGCTCGGAGACAAGAATGGCAATGACGAGCATCGTCATCGCGCTGATGGTCGAAACGCCGCTGGCCAGACCGTCGAGCCCGTCGATGAGGTTCACGGCGTTCGTCACACCGACGATCCACAGCACCGTCACGGGATACTTCATCCAGCCGAGCGACCAGTAGGGCGCGTCGGAAAAGACGTTGGGGTTCGTCAGGATCTCGATCACCACGCCGTGATACACGGCGACCAGCGCCGCGCAGATCTGCACGAGAAATTTGAACTTCGCGCGCAGCGGTGTCATATCGTCCACCACGCCGAGCACCACGATGATGACCGCGCCGAGCAGGATGCCCTTCATCTGGTGGTCGATGTGGACAAAGAGCAGGATGCTGACCATGAAGCCGAGGAAGATCGCAAGCCCGCCCAGCCGCGGCACCGGCTTCTTGTGCATCCGGCGGCTGTCTTTCGGCACGTCGATCGCGCCGATCTTATAGGCAAACGACTTCACGAGCGGGCACATGATGAAGCTCACGACCATCGCGCACACGAGCGCGGCGCCCACCCAAAGCAAAAGCTCTTTCTGAATATCCATGTTCCCTCTTACCTGGCGACGAAGCCGACCTTCTTGTAGACCTTGCGCAGCGTCTTTTCCGCGAGGTAGGACGCCTTCTGCGCGCCGTCCTTGTAAACGCTCTCAAGGTATGCCTTGTCCGCCGTCAGGCGCTCAGCCTCCTCGCGGATGGGGCGCAGCAGCTCGATGACCGACTCGGCCACGGCGGGCTTGAAGATGCCGTAGCCCTGTCCGGCAAACTCAGCCTCCGCCTCGGCGACGGTCTTTCCGGTCGCGGCGCAGTAGATGGAAAGCAGGTTGGAAATGCCGGGCTTATTCTCTTTATCGAACTTCACGCAGGCGTCGCAGTCCGTCACCGCGCGCTTGAACTTGCGCATGATGTCCTCGGGCTTGTCCATCATGTAAACGCAGCCGTCGGGGTCGGACTTGGACATCTTGCTCGTCGGGTCGCCGAGGCTCATCACGCGCGCGCCCATCTTCGGGATAAACGGCTCGGGCAGCGTGAAGGTGTCGCCGTACACGCCGTTGAAGCGCTGCGCGATGTCGCGGCAGAGCTCGACGTGCTGCTTCTGATCCTGACCGACCGGCACGAGGTCAGCCTGATAGACAAGAATATCCGCCGCCATCAGCACCGGGTAGGTGAACAGGCCCGCGGTGATGTTGTCCGCGTGCTTGGCGGCCTTGTCCTTGAATTGCGTCATGCGGCTCAGCTCGCCGAACTGCGTGTAGCAGCCGAGCACCCACGAAAGCTCCGCGTGCTGGGGCACATGGCTCTGAATGAACATGATGTTCTTCGCGGGGTCAAGCCCGCAGGCGATGTACTGCGCGAGCTGGTTGACCGAGCGGCGGCGCAGGTCGGCGGGATTCTGGCGCACGGTGATCGCGTGCATATCCACGATGCAGTACAGGCAGTCGTACTCCTCCTGCAGGCTCACCCAGTTCTTGATGGCACCCATGTAGGAGCCGAGCGTCAGCTCGCCGCTGGGCTGGATGCCGCTGAAAATTCTCTTTTTGGCCGGAGCGTTTGCTTCCATGATGGTTTTCCTCGTTTCTATCGTGATTGGCGCACAGGGCGCTGGAAGTGCCTATATTCTCAATTTGATATCATACCACACTTATTCTAAAAAGACAAGAGAACCTTGACAAGCGCGGGCACAAAATGTAAACTGAAGAACACTGAAATTTTTGCTTCAGGAGGTCACCCCATGTCCCTTGATATGACGTACTTCAACGAGATGGAGGCGAAGATCCCGCACGGCAAGGTCCGCACGCGCTTCGCTCCCTCCCCCACCGGCTATATGCACGTCGGCAACCTGCGCACCGCGCTCTACACCTGGCTCATTGCGCGCAACGCGGGCGGCACCTTCATCCTCCGCATCGAGGATACCGACCAGGGCCGCCTCATCGAGGGCGCGACCGACGTCATCTACCGCACGCTGGCCGAGTGCGGACTCGACCACGACGAAGGCCCCGACGTCGGCGGTCCCGTGGCTCCCTACATCCAGTCCGAGCGCCGCGACACCTACGGCAAATACGCCGAGCTGCTCGTCGAGCGCGGCGGCGCCTATTACTGCTTCTGCGAAAAGACGGAGAGCGCCGAGGATTCCGGCGAGTTCGACCGCGCGGACGATCCCTGCCGCGACCTGCCGCTTGAGAAAGCAAAGGCCCGCGTCGCCGCCGGCGAGCCCTACGTCGTCCGCCAGCGCATCCCCAAGGAGGGCACCACCACCTTCCACGACGCCATCTTCGGCGACATCACGGTGGAGAACAAAACGCTTGACGACCAGGTGCTTTTGAAGCGCGACGGCCTGCCGACCTACAACTTCGCCAACGTCATCGACGATCATCTCATGGGCATCACCCATGTGGTGCGCGGCAGCGAGTACCTTTCCTCCGCGCCGAAGTACAACCTGCTCTACGAGGCGTTCGGCTGGGAGGTCCCGACCTATGTCCACTGCTCCCCCGTCATGCGCGACAGCCAGCACAAAATGTCCAAGCGCCACGGCGACCCGAGCTATGAGGACCTCAAGGCGCAGGGCTTCCTGACGCCCGCCATTCTCAACTATGTGGCGCTCCTCGGCTGGTCGCCGCGCGGCGAGCGCGCCGAGCAGGAGTTCTTCACCATGTCCGAGCTGGCCGAGGCCTTCGACATTGCGGGCATCTCCAAGTCCCCCGCCATTTTCGACATCGAAAAGCTCACCTACTTCAACGCCAACTATATCCGCAATATGGCGCCCGAGGACTTCGCCAGAGCCGCCGAGCCGTTCATCCGCCAGAGCGTGAAGAACGAGGCGTACTCCGCTTCCGAGATTGCGGCGCTGCTGCAAGCCCGCTGCGAAAGGCTCACCGACATCCCCGAGAAGGTCGATTTCTTCGACGCTCTCCCCGACTACGACCTCGCGTTCTACACGAACAAAAAGTCCAAGACCGACGCGGCGGTGTCGCTCGAGATGCTGCAGAAGGTTCTCCCAAAGCTCGAGGCGCTGAACGACTGGTCCACCGACGGCATCCACGATATGCTCATCGCGTTCGCGGAGGAGCTGGGCGTGAAGAACGCCACGCTCATGTGGCCCCTGCGCATCGCCTGCGCCGGTAAGCTCGTCACCCCCGGCGGTGCGGTTGAGATCTGCAAAATTCTCGGCAAGGACGAGACGATCCGCCGCGTGAAGTGCGGCATTGAAAAGCTCGGCGGATGAACGAACTCAGCTCCTACCTCCGGCGCACGCTCTGCGAGGCGTGGCGGAACGGTTACGGCGAGGAGGCGCGCCGCGCCGCCATTGTCGCACCGCTCCTTGCGCTCATCGGCTTTGCCGCCGCGTGGTTCTTTCCGCAGCTGACCGATCACGTCATGGGCGTGCTCGAGCAGGCGATCGACAGCGCCGGTCTCAGCTCCGTCACCGAGACGCGGGACATGGCGGCCGCTATTTTTGCCAACAACCTCACCGCCGCATTCTCGGCGATCCTCTGGGGTCTTGTCCCCTTTGCCTATCTTGCGGCCTTCCCGCTCGGCTTCAACTTCTTCCTGATCGGCGCGCTGGGCGCGTACTATGTACGCAGTGGCTCAAGCCTTGGCGTCTACCTCGTCGGCATCCTCCCCCACGGCATCTTTGAGCTGCCCGCGCTCGTGCTCTTCTGCGCGGCGGGACTGTACCTCTGCTCGCGCGTGACCGCGCGCGTGCGCGGAGACAAGGAGGTCCGCATCCTGCGAACACTCTCCGAGGTCTCGACGCTCTTCCTCTATGTCATTCTGCCGCTGCTCGCCGCGGCGGCGCTTGTCGAAACCTATGTGACGCCGCGTCTGCTCTCGCTGGTCGTCTGAACCCCCTTCCGCAAAAAGCTCCCGCTGCTATTTAGCAGTGGGAGCTTTTCATTATGCAAATTTTCCGCTTCAGCCGCCGATCTCAATTGCGCGAACGATGCCGTCCTTTACATAAAGGTTCATCGTCCCGCCGTAGCTGATCGCCGCATCCACGCCGCCGGTGAACCAGCTTTGGCCGTCGCGGTTCCAAATCAGAACGTTGGAGGGCACATTGTAGGTGCGTCCGCCGTAGTTGATCGCCGTTGTGCCGACCCACGCGGAGGTGGAGACCTTGCTGAACTTGGTCAGATTGACCACAGATGTGAAGCTGCTCTCTCCCGCAACCGCCGCGACAAAGTCGCCGACCTGAACGGAATAGCCGCCTCTCTTTTCAATCGGCTTCCCTCCGCCGAGATCGATCGTGATAAACTGGTTGTAGATCGTTCCGCCGGAGATATCCGAACCGTCCGGTCTGCTCTCGGCCTTTATCACGCGGCCATAAAGCGTCGAACCATCGCCCGTGCCGCTCAGCGCGATCAGGTCGATCTGGCCGCTGCTGTTCGTGCGGGCGTAAATGATCTGGCTTTGCGGAATGATGACCTCTGTAAGCTCGGAGAGGCTCTTGAGCTCGCCGTCCACATAAATCAGCGCATTATCCGCGAGCTTTCTGCTGCCGAGCGTTCCCTCGCGGACATCCAGGTTGCCGCTCGCACCGCCGGATTTGGCCGACAGGCTGACCTGCTTATCTTTGGAAGCGGAGATACCGACGAGCTTGCCGCTGTATTCGGAATAGGTCCCGGCGATCTCGATGATGCTGCTGCCGCAGAACATTTGGAGCTTGCCGTTGGAATCCACAACTCCGACCGCATTCGCGCGGGCCGAGTTCTCACTGTCCACGGCGCCGGCCACGCTGCCGTCGCTTGTGAGCAGAAGCGTCATGGTCTTGCCGGGCTTGAATTTGCTCAGGCTCTCCTGCGCCGTGGGCAGGACAGTGAACTGCGTTCCATTCAGCACCGTGATGCTGCTCGGCGCGCTGGGCGAGGGATCGCAGGCCTCATAATACACTGCCACGCGCGTATCGCAGGCGTAAAGCGTGTTCGACGAGGCGTCATAGGTAACAACATCATTTCTGCGCAGGGCGGAAACGGAGCTGAGCACGCCGTTGCGGTAAACGGCGAAGTCCGTTCTGCCGCCCGTCAAAGCACTGATACCGCTCGTGGACTTATCCGCCGAAAGAATAACCGCCGCATTGCTCACCGCCGCACCTGTCGTGCTGCTTACCACGGGAACAAAGGTCAGCACCTTGCCGTCCGCGTCGAGCAGCAGGTCTCCCTTGAGTCCGTTGAGCACCGTGGCGGAGCTTGGGCGCACAAGGTCATAGCTGTTCTTCTTCCCGCCGGAGACCCGCGCGGTATTGCCGTTGAGGGCTATCAGCGTTACGCGCTCGCGCGAGACACAGTTTGCAGGGTTGTAGACCCTTGTTGTTGTGGATGTCTCACCGTCCTTATCGGTGCTGCTGCTCGTCGCCTTCGCGCCGAGCACATTGACGAACAGCTGCGCCGCCTGCGCGCGGGAAATGGCCGCGCCGCCTGCGAGCTCCACGCCCGCGCTCACGCCGGAGGCCTTGGCAAGGTCAATGTAGCCCTCCGGCCAAATGCCGCCCGAGGCCGCGTCCGCATCCGTGCGGAGCAGGCGCATGAGAATGGTCACAGCCTCGCCGTAGCTGATGGCGCGATCCGGCTGGAAGGTGCCGTCCGGCATACCCGACAGCAGCTTCTCGCCGCGCACGGCATAATTGACATAGCGCGCTGCCCAGTGACTCGCGCGCACATCGGGGAAAATCGTCACCGTTTTGTAGCGCAGCACATCGCTGCTGCCCATCAGTGTGACCAGCATCTTGCAAAATTCCGCGCGGGTGAGCTGCGCATAGGGATTGAACTGCCCGATGCCGTTGCCCTCGACCACGCCGAGCAGCCGCAGCACCTCCACGTTCTGCGCCGTCTTTTTGTCCGACACATCGGAGAAGCTGCCTGCCGCCGAGGCGGGAAGCACCACCGCCGAGAGCGTCAGCACAAGCGCGAGCAGCGCGGAAAATACTCTCTTTTTCATAGTTTTTCTCCTCTCATTCCGCCCGCAGCGCTTCCACGGGCTGGAGCTTCGATGCCTTGATGGCGGGATAACTGCCGAAGAGCACGCCCAGCGCAACGCTCAGCGCGAAGGCTGCGATGGTGACCCACGGCACGGGATAGATCGTTTGCTGGTAGATGATGCGTCCGAGCACCACGCTGCCGATCGTGCCGAAGATGATGCCGACGATGCCGCCCATGCCGCAGAGCATACCTGCCTCGATCAAAAATTGGGTAACAATGCTCGAGCGCTGCGCGCCGATGGCGCGGCGAATACCGATCTCGCGGGTGCGCTCGGTCACGGTGACGAGCATGATGTTCATGATGCCGATGCCGCCGACGAGCAGCGAGATCGCCGCGATGCCGCCGAGCACCATACCGATCATGTTGAACGACTCATTCTGGTACTGCTGCCAGTAGTCCGCCGCCCGCACCTCGTAATCGCCGCTGCCCTGCGGGATAAGTCCCTTGAGGAAGCCGCCGATGTAGGCGATGGCGGTGTTCGCCGATTCGCTGTCGCGCGCCTTGACAATGTATTCCGTGAAGCGCGCGCCGCCGAGCACGCGGCTCGCCGTATAAGGAAAGACGACCATGTTGTCCATCTGCTTCATACTGTTGTCGCCCTCATCGCCGCGCGCGGCGTAAACGCCGACGACGGTGAAGTTGTTGCCGTTGACCTTGAGCGTCTTGCCGACCGGATCGACCGTGCCGAAAAACTGCTTGGCCATCTCCGCGCCGATGACGCAGACCTGATTATAGTTCTGAATATCCAGATACGCAAGGTCGCGTCCCTTGGCAACGGTCAGATTATTGCACGCGCTGTACTGGTCGGAGCCGTAGTAGAGCGACGGCGGACCGCTGATGAGATTCCACTGCTTGTCATACTCCATCTGCATCGTGGAAGAGTTCTTCGTGCCGTAGATCACGGTGGCGTTCGTCTGTCCGTTCGGCGTAATGCCGATGACATATTCCCTCAGTCCTTGGCAGTAGTCGTAAAGGTCGGGGAAATAGTCCTTGCTGACGTCGTTGCCGTCCGCGTCGTACATCCATGAGTAGATGCTCACCTGAACGCGGTTCGCGCCCATCGCGGAAAACTGCTTCATCATCTGTGCCTTCATGCCCTCCATGACCGAAACGATGGTCATGACGGCGGCAATGCCGATGAAGATGGAGAGGATCGTCAGCGCGCTGCGGCCCTTCTTGCCGACGATGGAGCGCCACGCCATTTTGAAGGCCTGTAAAATATTCACAGCCAATCCACCTCCTGCTGCCGGTCGTCAACGATCTTGCCGTCCGCAAGGCGGACGCAGCGCCGCGCGGTGGCGGCGATGCCGTTGTCGTGCGTGATGAGAATGACGGTGCTGCCCTCCTTATTGAGCTGCTGGAGGAATTGCAGCACCTCATGGCCTGTTTTGGAGTCCAGCGCGCCGGTCGGCTCATCCGCCATGATGATGGGCGGGCGGGTCGAGATGGCGCGGGCGATGGCGACACGCTGCTGCTGGCCGCCGGACATCTGCGTTGGCTTATTCCTGCGGCGGTCGACAAGGCCGACGCGCTCGAGCGCCTCGATGGCCAGCTCGTGCCGGTCGTCGATGCCGATGCCCTGATAGACAAGCGGCAGCTCGACGTTCTCCTGCACGGAGAGCGACTGGATGAGGTTATACTGCTGGAAAATAAAGCCGATCTCCTTGTTGCGGATGCGCGAGAGCTGCATATCGCTCAGCTCGCTCACGTCCGTTCCCTCGAGCAGATACTCGCCGTAGGTCGGCACGTCGAGGCAGCCGAGCACGTTCATCATCGTCGATTTGCCAGAGCCGGACTGACCGACGATGGCGACAAACTCGCCCTTTTCGATGCTGAGCGAAACGCCGTCGAGCGCGCGGACCTCGCTCTCAAGGCCCTCGGAGTAGATCTTATAAACGTCTCGCAGTTCGATCAATTTCGCCATGGCGCTATCCTCAATATACCATGCCGTAATTGTCCCAGCTGGTGGCGGAGCCGGTCATATACTGCGTAAAGACCTCCGCGCCCTGCTCCACGCCGGACTTGATCTCGACATTGTTGTTGTCCTGAATACCGATCTCGACCTGCACGGGATAGAAGCCCTCGGGGATCGTCTCGTCGGAGTACGGCAGCTCGATGGCATTGTCGGGCATGCTGTCCGCCTTGAGATAGACGACCGTAGCGCTCGTGCCGTCCTCAAGTCCCACCGTGCGCACGGCCTGAATGGGCAGAACAAGGCAGTTGTCGCTCTGGCTGGCGGTGAGGTTATAGTTGATGTTGCTGTTGATTTGCAGCGTACCGTCCGCATTATCCGCCTCAATGGTGAAGGGATAGGTCGCGACACCGTTATTCACGCTGCTCGAGAGGCTCACGGAGCTGATCGTGCCGAAGCTCGGATTGCCCCATTGATTCAGATCGACGCCCATGCCGACCTTGAGGTAGCTGACGTTGCGCTCGTCCACCGTCGCGCTGATGGTGACGGTGTTCGTGTCGGAGATGGTCAGCGCGGTCGCGCTGGCGGTGATCTCCTGCCCGGGTGTGATGCTCAAGCCGATGACCATACCGTCAATGGGCGCAACGGCGTTTGCGTAGGCGGCATTTTTTTCCGCCTCCTCCAGCTCCTTCTGTGCCTTTTGCAGACTCTGCTCCAGATCAAAGATGGTGTTCTCGGTGTTCTCGCCGTTGACCTGCACCAGCAGCTGACCGGCGGAAACGGAGAGATAGTCGATCAGATTGGTGGATACGACCGTGCCGGTGGGAATGCTCAGCTCGCTCGTGCGGTAATAGTCCAGCTTACCCGCCTCGTAGGGATAAACGGTCTCACCGTTCACCACCACGGTCGCGGAGGCCTCCATGTCCTTGGCGAGCACGCCCGCGTTCGGGACCACGATCTCCGCGCTGAAGAGCTCGGAGCCCTCGCTCGTCACGCGCTTGACCATATGTACCTTTTCCACCGTGCCCTCGACCGTTGCCATCAGCGCGGGGACGGAGACCTGCACGGTCTGACCGGCGTAAAGCTCGCTCTGATAGGCGTAGCTGTAATACTGCGTGAGGCGCATCCGCGTGTCGTCCACGAGCTTGGCGACCTTCTGCGCGCCGACCTCGTCGCCCACCGTGAGCTTCGCGGTCTCAAGCAGCTTACCGGCGTAGGGCGCCGTCAGCGTCAGCGCCGCAATATCCTTGTAGGCCGCATTGAGCTTCTTCTGATAGCCCTCTATGTTCGTCTTTGCCTCGCGCACCTTTTTCTCCGCATCGGGAGAATCATAGGTAAAGAGCGGGTCGCCCGCGGCGACCTTCTGCCCCTCGGTCACGAAGACGTCGCCCACGGTGCCCGCGGTCGCAAGCGTGATGCTCTCGCTCTTCTTCGCCTTGACCATACCGTTGCCGTTGACCATCGAGGTGATGGAGCCGTAGTCCACAATGGCGGTACCGATCTCCGCCTCGCCATCCTTCTTTCCGAATTTCTTAAGGAGGGTGAAGCCGATCGCAAGCACCAATACGGCGGCAATGATGCGCCGCACGGTCTTTTTGCGCTTTTTCCTGCTCTTCGGCGGCGTTGGAGCGCTGCCTGGTGCGCCGGCAGGGGTAGGCGTTTCTACGGCGCTCTGCGCCGGCGTCGTCTGCGCGACGGGTTCCACCGTCTGTTCCATGTTGCTGTTCTTCCTTTCCCGGATTTGCTGTGTGTAATACACTTCATACAGTATAACACAGGTTTCTTAAGAAGTCTTTGCGAAATGGTTACAATTTGGATACAAAATGTAACCATTTCTCTGTGCTGTTTTTAAGACGAAATTTCTTCCTCTTTTGTTCCTGAATTTTCAAAAAATTTATATTCTTTTTTTCGCGTCTGCGCGGCATGGACGAGCAGGCAGACGATGAACACGCTGCTGCAATAGCCGAAGACCGGATAAAGGAAGAACCGGATAGACGACGCTGATGAGGTCGCCGAAGCCGACGCTGCTCGCGGCGTAGCCCAGCGCTCCCAGCGCGAGAATGAACCATCCGCGCCGCTTCTCCACGCGCTCCGACCGCGCCGAGGCGTAGGTCGTGATGGCGACGGTCATGGACAGCGCCGAGCCGTACATACACAGCAGGAGCAGGATGCCGTAGACATAGCCCAGCGGGCGGCTGAGGCCGTAGGCGAGCGCCAGCATCGGCAGCTCCGCGTCCGCAGTCTCCGGCACAGCCATCACCGCAAGCAGCACACTGTAAGCGATGAGCAGAAGCAGCGCCGTGCCGAGGAGCACGCCGCGGCGCGCCGCCTTTCCGGAGGACGCCGCCTCTCCGAGCGGCGCTAAAATGCCGACCGAGCCGAAGAAATTATAGAAAGCGAAGGTCACCGCGCCGAAGGCCGCGCTGCGCATGAGCGGATTGCTCCCCTGCGCCGCGCCGAAGGCCGGAAGGCTCACGCCGTACCGCGCGAGCGCCATGCCGCCGAAGAGCAGCGTGAGCGCGACGATCACCGGCACGATGAGCGAAAAGGCTCCCACCGCGCCGCGCAGGCCCCGCAGCGCCACAAGCGTCACGAGCACAGCCA
>OGOV01003270.1_pt1 | contig 10970 bp, 9 predicted proteins | sample 1552711 | NCBI WGS metagenome assembly OGOV01 (sample SAMEA2580216, study PRJEB22360) | human gut metagenome | biome: human gut; feature: human-associated habitat; material: faeces | place: Denmark | collected 2008/2010 | reverse complement strand
CGGACTTTGCAGCCCAGCACCACAACGGTTTCCGGTGCAGTCGGTTTCGTGCAGATCGTCCGCACCATTTGCACAGACATCACGGCGGAAAAGGTCAGCCCTGCCGCCAGCAGGATCCCTACCGCGGACAGCCCGATCTTGCCGCCCAGCGGTTCCCAGCACCGCTGCACGATATGGGCAAATTTCCGCGGAAATATGGTCACGAACAGCAGAAATAGGCACACCAGAATGCCGGCGAGATTGCCCGGATTGCAGATTCGCTTCCAGATCGGAAATACAAAGAAAAACAGCAGCACCAGTTCCGGCAGCAGAAGCAGATAACGCAATTTCATAAGAAACTCCTTTCAGGGGAAAAATAAACTTTATTCAGCGTTTCCTTTACACCTTATAGCATAACATAATTGTGAATTTTTGTCAATCTGCCTGTGCTTTCATTTCTACATTTTTCACTCATGAAAATCAATTTTCAAAAATATGTTGATTTAAATTTGCGAAGTTATGTAACTCGACAAGTGGAGCTCCCCTGAAAGGGGAGCTGGCAGTGCGTAGCACTGACTGAGGGGTTTCTACTTATGCCGAAAACGTCATAAAAAGATTTTACGAAAAAACCTCTCCACCGCCTAACGGCGGTCCCCCTCCCCTTTCAGGGGAGGCTATCATGAAAATTGATTTGCGTGTTTTTCACCTGCTCCGGTTTGACAATTTCCGCAAAACATGATACAATAGAAGCTGTTGTTCCTTTCGGAACACTCCATGCAGAAAGGGTTGTTTTATGAAATTCCTGAAAAAATATTATAAGCTGATCGGTACGCTGATCACCGTGGTGGCATTCGTCTTTGTCATCAAGAAGATCGTGACTATGGACGTGGACTGGTCGATGTTCGCTTCCGGCAAACCGCTGGGCATCATTGCCGGCTGTGTGCTGGTACAGACTGCCATTATTTTCTTCATGTCCACCCCGTGGGTGCAGTTTGTGCGAATCCTGTCCGGCAAGAAAATCGCCATGAAAGACGCTCTGCCGGTATACACCAAGTGCAATCTGATGAAATACGTGCCGGGAAATGTGTTCCAGTACGTGGGACGAAACCAGCTTGCCGCAGACCTGCACATCAGCCACGTGGACGTTGCCTGTGCCACCGTTCTGGAAATTCTGTGTTCACTGGTGGCTCCGCTGGTGTGGATCCTGCTGCTCATGGGAAAAGACATGGTGGGACTGATCCGCACCTATGAGAAGAATTTCCTGCTGGTGCTGGGCATCGGTGTTGCCGTACTGGTGCTGGCGTTTTTCCTGCTCCGCTGGAAGTTTCGGGAGCCGCTGCGGCGGTATTTCGAAAAGTACCGCAAACTGCTGAACCGGAAAATTTTGCTGCGGGTCGTTGGCGTTTTCCTGCTCTACGTGCTGCAATACCTGTTCTCCGCCACCATGTATGCCGTGCCGGCGTTCCTGATGTTCGACGTTCCGCGGGCACAGATGGGGCTGTTTCTGGGAACCTACCTGTTCTCGTGGGTCATTGGCTTCATCACCCCCGGTGCTCCGGGCGGCATCGGTGTCCGCGAAGCAGTCATGGTGCTCACATGCAGCACATTTCTGGACACCAACACTATTATGCTCTACGCCGTTACCATGCGAATCATCTCCACATTCGGCGATGTGCTGGCGTTCTTCCTGGGCTGGCTGTTGCATCTCATCTGGAAGCGGCAAAAGGCCACCGCATAACACTACTATTATAATATAACACTTTTCACAGCAAACATACAAAAAAAGCTGTCGGCGGAATCATTTCCCACCGGCAGCTTTTCTCTGTACAGTTCCATCTGTCTTGTCAAAGCTCACTGTGCACTGCTCTGTGTATTCTGCGTATTCTGTGTGTTCGCAGCTTCATTGGCAGTTGCCATGTGCATATTGAAAAATTCCGGATACAGCCGGCGTGAAACCTCAAAGGTATTTTCCGACACCCGCTTTGCCATATACAGGTCCATGTGTACGCCATGGGCATAAATACGATCTACTTCTCCGATCGCATGTGCTCCGGAATCCAGTTCCTTTACATATACAATATCTCCCACCTGTGTATTCGGGGTAACGGCAGAAACCGTATAAGTCATCTTCTCTGTCAGCATCGTGATCTGCTCCTTTCCGTATCCTGTGGGAAGCCGCCGCGAAATGCCAGTCGCACAAAACGCGGGCTGCACTCCCCTATCTTTTTTATTTTACTACATTTCTCTCGTTTCGTCAAGTGTTTCCAGCAGGTTCCTGCAAATTTCTCTGAAAATCCCCTTGACAAACCTTCGTTCCTATGTTATAATGCGAATATGAAAATCATTTTCAATTTCAAATACTGCAATTCCAACGGACGGAAGTGAGAGAATATGAAACGAAAACTGGCTTTTTTGCTGATGCTCTGCTTCGGGTGGAGCTTTTTTTTGAACGGCTGCGGCGGAACGCTGCCGAAAACAGACGACCGGCTGCAAGTTGTCTGCACCATTTTTCCCGAATACGACTGGGCAAGACAGCTGACACAGGGTGTGAACAACGTAGACCTGACACTGCTGGTGAAAAACGGCACAGACCTGCACAGCTATCAGCCCTCTGTACGGGACATTGCCATGATCGCCAGGGCAGATGTGTTCTGCTACGTAGGCGGCATTTCGGATACATGGGTCAACGACGTGTTGGACACCACCGAGAACCGCACCGCACAGCTGGTTTCCATGGCAGAAGCCGCTGACGCTGACGAGGAAGTGCTGGCAGAGGGCATGCAGGCAGAACATGAACACGACCACCACGATGACGAAAGCGATTCCCACGAGGAGCCGCCGGAACTGGACGAACATGTGTGGCTGTCCCTGCGGCGAGCTGCACTGGCATGCACTGCCATGAAAGAGGCGTTGTGCAAAGCAGATCCCGCACATGAGGACATCTACAACCAGAACTGCACCGACTATCTCCAGAAATTACAGGAGCTGGACAGCGACTTTACCGAAATGACTTCGCAGGCGGCACGGGATACCATTGTGGTGGCAGACCGCTTTCCGTTCCGGTATCTGGCAGAAGATTACGGACTGACTTATTACGCCGCATTTCCGGGCTGCTCCGCAGAAACAGAAGCAAGCTTTGAAACCATTGTATTCCTATCGGAAAAGGTAGAATCTCTGCATCTACCCTGTGTGCTGGTCACCGAGGGCAGCAATTCCTCACTGGCGAAAACCATTCTGGAAAATGCCGGCTCAGACGGGAAAATTCTGACGCTGCAATCTCTACAGGCAGTATCGCAAAAGGAGATCGATACCGGCGTTACCTATCTGTCAAAAATGCAGGAAAATTATGATGTGCTGAAACAGGCACTGAACTCTTGAGGGGGCGTGAAAATCTATGGCACAACTCATTGGAAAAGATGTCACATTGGGCTATGAGGGCAATGTGGTCATCGAACACCTGAACTTCTCCGTGCAGACGGGAGATTACCTCTATATTGTAGGGGAAAACGGCTCCGGCAAAAGTACGCTGATGAAAGCGATTCTGGGGCTGAAATCCCCTATGGCGGGAACCATTACCACCGGCGACGGATTACAGCCGGACGAGATCGGCTATCTGCCCCAGCAGACGGCAGTACAGCGGGACTTTCCCGCATCGGTGCTGGAAATCGTCCGTTCCGGCTGCCTGAATCACAGCGGCTTCCGTCCGTTTTATACCAAGCAGGAAAAACAGCTGGCACTGGACAACATGGAACGGCTGGGCATCACGCATCTGGCAAAGCGGTGCTATCGGGAACTTTCCGGCGGCCAGCAGCAGCGGGTGCTTCTGGCACGGGCTCTGGGGGCAACTCAGAAAATGCTGGTACTGGACGAACCTGTCACGGGGCTGGATCCCAAGGCACAGCTGGAACTGTATGAGCTGATCGCCCAGCTGAACCGGAAAGACGGCATCACCATTCTCATGGTTTCCCACGACATGGAAGCCGCTGTAAAATACGCCTCCCACGTGCTGCACATCAGCAAAACGCCTCTGTTTTTCGGCACCAAAGAGGACTATCTCCGCAGCAAGATCGGACAGGCATACACAGGAGGGACAGAAGCATGAGTATCTGGGAACAGCTGACAGGGTATCTGTCATTTTCATTTGTCCGGTACGCCCTGATCGCAGGGGTACTGATCGCTCTGTGTTCCTCCCTGCTGGGAGTTACGCTGGTGCTGAAACGGTTTTCCGTCATCGGGGACGGACTTTCTCACGTGGCATTCGGGGCACTTGCCGTTGCCACAGTGCTGCGGCTCAGCAACAACATGCTGCTGGTAATGCCGGTCACGGTGGTCTGTGCAGTGATCTTGCTCTGTGCCAACCAGAATGCCAAGATCAAAGGCGATGCTGCCATTGCCATGCTGTCTGTCAGTGCGTTGGCAATCGGCTATCTGATACAGAACTTGTTCTCCTCCTCCGCCAACATCTCCGGCGACGTGTGCAGCACGCTGTTTGGCTCCACGCTGATCCTGACGCTTTCGAAAAGCGATGTCTGGCTCTGCGTGGGCATGTCTGTGGTCGTCATGGCGATTTTCCTGTTGTTCTACCACAAGATTTTCGCCGTCACCTTTGACGAAACCTTTGCCGCAGCCACGGGGATCCGTGCCGGCATGTACAACCTGCTGATCGCAGTAGTCACGGCAGTCATCATTGTCCTTGCCATGAATCTGGTAGGTTCTCTGCTGACTTCCGCACTGATCGTTTTTCCGGCACTGTCCGCCATGCGGCTGTTCCGGAGTTTCCGCGGCGTGATTTTCTGTGCAGCGGTGATCTCCGTCGTCTGTGCTGTAGTGGGACTGCTGATCTCGATACTGGCTTCCACGCCGGTGGGGGCAACCATTGTCATTGCCGATCTGGCAGCATTTCTGGGCTGCTGCGGCACAGGGGCAGTGCTCCGGAGAAAATAAAAGAAACAGCCATAAAACAAAAGCGGCTTACTGAAAAAGTAAGCCGCTTTTTTGTTTAGGCAATACCGCACAAAGATTGTGCGACAGATGCGTCGTCAAATTTTTCGTCAGATGAAACAAAAAGCGGAGTGAATACTTGATGTATTCACGAGCATTTTTGTGAAATATGACGGAAAATTTGCAAGCAGATGGCGTGCAAAGTCGCCAGACGCTCTTTGTGCAGTATTGCCTTTATTCAGTGTTTTCTCAGGCTTGGACAGCCTGCAATTTTACATCAAGTCACAGATACGATTGGAGAATGCCACCGGATCTTCTACCGGCATGCCGGCAATCAGCAGAGCCTGATCGTACAGCAGCTTTGCGTAGTCGTCCAGCTTTGCACTGTCGCCAGTCTGGAGTTCCATCAGACGCTGATAGATCGGGTGTTCCGGATTGATTTCCAGAACAGTCTGTGCCTGCAACTTCTGTCCCTCGGTGCCCGGCATTGCGTTCAGCGTCTTTGCCATTTCCATAGAGAGTTCGCCCTCGCTGGACAGGCAGACCGGATGCGATTTCAGGCGGCCGGACAGCTTGACGTTGCCGACCTTGCCCTCCAGAGCTTTCTTGACAGCTTCCAGCATGTCCTTGCTGGATTCCTGCTTTTCTTCCAGTTCCTTCTTTTCCTCCTCAGATTCCAGATCGAGGTTGCTGTCCAGAACGGACTGGAACTGTTTCTCCTGATAGCCCTGCATCATGCGGATTGCGAATTCGTCCACATTCTCGGTGAAGTACAGGATCTCGTAGCCCTTATCCTTGACCTGTTCGGTCTGGGGCAGAGATTCAATGCGGGCAATGCTCTCGCCTGCGGCATAGTAAATCTTGTCCTGTCCCTCCGGCATACGGTCTACGTATTCTTTCAGGGATACCAGCTTGCCGTCCTTGGAGGACGGGAACAGCAGCAGGTCTTGCAGCAGATCTTTGTGCATGCCGTAGTCCTGATAGATGCCGTACTTCAGCTGCAAACCGAATGCCTGATAGAACTTCTCGTATTTCTCCCGATCGTTCTTCATCATACGCTGGAGTTCATTCTTAATGGTACGCTCGATGCTCCGTGCGATCTGGCGAAGCTGTGCGTCGTGCTGGAGCATTTCTCTGGAAATGTTCAGGGACAGATCTTCGGAGTCCACCAGGCCCTTGACAAAGCTGAAATAATCCGGCAGCAGATCTTCGCAGCGATCCATGATCAGCACACCGTTGGCATACAGCTGCAAGCCCTTTTCGTAGTCCTTGCTGTAGTAGTTGAACGGAGTATGGGACGGGATATACAGCAGGGCATCATAAGTAATGGTACCTTCGTTCCGCACATGCATATGGCACAGCGGATCTGTATAATCGCCGCACTTATCTTTATAGAAACTGTTGTATTCTTCTTCGCTGATCTCATTCTTGTTCTTATGCCACAGCGGCACCATGCTGTTCAATGTGACATTTTCCACATATTCCTCGTACTCGTCGGAATCCTCTTTCTTCCGGCTCTTGGTCATGTCCATACAGATCGGGAAGCGGATATAATCGCTGTACCGCTTTACCAGACTCTGAATTCGGTACTGGTCGAGGAATTCGCTGTAGTTTTCGCCGCCGTTGCCCTCTGCATCTGCTGCCACATCGTCCAGCAGTTCCAGTGTGATCTCCGTACCCACGGTATCCTTCTCGCAGGTATCCATGGTGTAGCCCTCTACGCCCTCGGACTGCCATACATACGCCTGCTTTTCGCCGAATGCCAGCGACTTGACTGTGACACGCTTGGAAACCATGAATGCGGAATAGAAGCCGACACCGAACTGCCCGATGATCTGGTTATCTTCTGCCAGATTGTTCTCTTTCTTGAACTGGAGCGAGCCGCTGTTGGCGATCGTGCCCAGATGCTCCTCCATTTCCGCCTTGGTCATGCCGATACCGTTATCGGTAATGGTCAGGGTGCGAGCGTCCTTGTCCACAGCCAGTGTGATCTTGAAGTCGGACTTGTTCATGCCCACGCTGTCGTCTGTCAGCGACTTGAAATACAGCTTATCAATGGCATCGCTGGCGTTGGAGATCAGTTCGCGGAGAAAGATCTCCTTATGGGTATAGATCGAATGGATCATCATGTCCATCAGTTTTTTGGATTCTGCCTGAAATTGTTTCTGTTCCATTTGTTTCTGTTTGCACCGGAGAGCCTTTCGGCTCCGCGGCACATCTCCTTCCTTGTCAAAATCAATTGCAAAAATGCGAAATTAGCACTCTTGCTTTTTAAGTGCTAACACTATTATAGCACATGTGCTAGTTTCGTCAAGAGATATTCTGGAAAATTTACATTTTATTCAAATTTGTAATTGCCACAGAAACAAAAACGCACCTCTCTAACCAGAGAGATGCGTTCGTTCACGAATACAAATGATTCCGCAATCAGACGATGTTATTCCGCAGAAGTATCCGGCAGCGTGCTGATGTTGTGTACCAAGAACCGCATCAGAGAAACAGCGTCCTGTGCACTCACTTCCGTATCAGCGTTGCAGTCCGCATTTTGCAGCTGTGCATCGTTCAATGCCACTGTGCCGTTCGCCGCCTTGTTCAGCAAGACCGCGTCTTTCAGGTCTACAATGCCGTCCAGATTGACATCACCCAGAATGAACAGATTCGGTTCCTGTGTGGTGGTGACTGCCGGTGTGGTAGTGGTTTCAATTATCATGCCGCTGTTGTAGTCCGAATGCGGCAGCTGTCCCCAAACCAGATCGGTTTTGGTTTCGCCGAAGTTCAGGCTGTAGATCACGCCGCCGGTATGCACCAGTTCCGCCGGCAGGCCGTCAACGATCGCACCGCCGAACCACATATCGTCCTGCTGTTCCAGAGCCGTTTCCACGCAGGCATAGGGTTTCAGATCTTTCTGAATCAGCCCCAGTGCCGGCGTTACCGACAGATTGCCGCAATAAACGCCGTCGCGATACAGCAAGATCCAGTAGGTGTAGGCATCTCCCGATTCCGGAACAGCCAGTTCCTGCGTATAGAAATCGTAATAGTGATACGGCGTGCTGTAAGTCAGGTCAGTGAGGGCGGAAACGCCCAGATCTTCGCACAATCTCTCACGGGCAGAATCCGGATTCGGATCCTTCTGCAATGCTTCTTCCAACAGATCCAGTGCGTTCTGGGTGGTGTCCTTGGATTCGGGCATCTGTGCCAGACTGCTTGCACTGTTTCCCACTGTAGTATCTTCCTGTGCGGAAACCGGCGATAATCCAATCATTGCGGCAGAAAGTGTCAATGCCATCAAAGAAGACAGTATCCTTTTCGTTTTTTTCATAGAAATCACCCTTTCTTTTTCATTTCCCCAGACTGTAAACCCTTTCCTCACAGTCTGGGGAAATGCATTGATTTCATTTTTAGTATAACATAAAATCCCAGCAACATCAATTTCCATTTTGCATAAAATTGTGCATATTTTTTTGCAAAATGCACAATTTTCTTATGATTAAAGCTCTCCGAACTTCTCCAAAAACTTCTGCACGCCCAGCAGGTTTTCCTGTACCGTTACTACCAGTTCCCGCAGTTCCAGATTCGGCTTCACCAAGTCCGGCACCATGATGACACGCAGATTTGCCGCCGCGGCACTGCGAATCCCGTTGGGCGAATCCTCTACCGCAAAGGACAGCCCTGCCGTAGCCCCAATGGCATCGCATGCCATTTCGTAAATTTCCGGATCAGGCTTGCCGTGCTCCACCTGTTCGCCGGTGATGATCGCATCAAACAGGTCGGTCATGTGTGCCGCTTCCAAGTGGTGCATGGTGCTCTCCCGACCGGTAGAGGTTGCCAGAGCCACACGCCACTCCTCCTGCCGCAGCCAGTGGAGCAGTTCCACCGCACCGGTTTTCACCGGCATGCCGTCTGCGAGCAGCTGGTTCATGATCTCGTGATTCCGCTTGTGAAATGCAAGGTAATCCAAATCTGGATATTCCCTCTCGAAAAACGCCTTGGTATCGGCACGGTTCAGCCCGCGGCACCGAGAAATGGCATCGTCTATCTGTGCAAAGCCCATTTCTTCAGCCGCCTGCCGCCAAGCCTGATCGCCGACACGCTCCGTGTCAAAAATTACGCCGTCCATATCAAAAATAATTGCTTTCATGACATAGCTCCTCCAAATTATCTAATAACCGTCTTAACTGGATCAAGAATTAAAAGATCACCTGATGTAAATTCACTTACTTTTGCCGTTATATGCACATTTTGATTTGCAGTCAAATAATCAGTATTCGCACCCTCTAAATTCAAATTAAACATGTTAACATTTCTAAATTGAAATGCTGGACCACTGCCACCTCCGTCAGGAGCATCTCCCGCATAAACTAAAATGTCATATCTAGTTTTATAAGAATTATGGTGACTTATCACAGCTACATAAGCATCAAATTCAATCGTATAATCTTTGTACTTTTGTACAAAATCAATAGCAATATCTCTATTTCCGCCATTTGATAATAGATTTCTCAAATCTTCTGAATTTTCTACTGTTAATATTTTCGATTCAGTAGGTGCTGTTGTAAGAATTGGAGTTGTTACCTTGTTTGTTGTTTGTGCAAAGCTTGTTGTAGTCGTAGTTTTTGTCGTAATTGCTTCAGTTGTTGTCGTTTTTGATGTAGTTTGCGTTGTGGTTTTTGTCGTTGATTCAGTCGTTGTGGAAGAAGTCGTTGTAATGGTGCTCGTAGTTAATTGTGGCGATGTCGTAGTAACACTCTCAGCAGCATAATACGATATAATTACTTCTGCTTTTTTAGAAAATTTATCATTTTTGTCAAAATCAGAAACTCCGTCTATTTCCACCACTTTCACAGAATTTGGTTTTCCAAATTGTATTGTTTCAAAAGAATAGACTGGACAAGTGTCTATATTTTCAAATCCCGCATCTTCTAACATGTCCACAACTGCCACATAATTTCTTCCTTTTAATAAAGCAGCCGAAGTTGGTACCTTTACTTTAAAATCCAAATTTGCAAAGGCTATGACGCATAACCAAAGAGCAATAAAAATAACCCACATACAATTCAATATAACTAAAGCCATTTTTTTAGTTTGTTTTGATTTTATGAGTAAATAAGAAGCTGGTATGGGAAAACATAAAATCCAACTAATAATCCAAAGTGCAATTTTCCATTTTGAACGACTTGATTTTTTCTCAATATCTTCACTTGAAATCTTGGCTCCACATTTTGGACAATATAGAGGTGGTTTGTCAGTTACACTTAAATTGATTTTGGAGCCACACTTTAAGCATAATATCGTGTTATCTTCAGTACGATCATTCATGTAAATCCTCTCCCCATTATTCCTATCAAATAATTAAAACCATAAATATTATATCATTTCTAAATTTAAAAGTCAACAAATAAAAAAGCTTTTTGATTTTTTAAACCAAAAAGCTTTTTCTATATGGTGGGCCATCGGGGACTCGAACCCAGGACCGACCGGTTATGAGCCGGTAGCTCTAACCAACTGAGCTAATGGCCCGAAGAAAACGTGTAGGAATAAGAGATAAGTGCAAGATATATTATACCATAAAAGAGGGAGATTTGTCAAGTAGGAGCGAAAAAAAGGGAAAATATATCCCTCAGTAAACCGCCATGCACCATGCAGCAAACAGAGTGAGAGATAACGAAAAAAGGTTCGTTCCGTAAGAACGAACCTTTTGAAAAGAGCCGGCATTGCCCAATTTTTCCAGATCGAGATGATCAAGTATCGTAGGCGTAAAAGAGCTTAACTTCCGTGTTCGGAAAGGGAACGGGTGGAACCTCTTTGCCATAAACACCGGCGAACTAAAAAACAGAGATAAATGAAGAACAAATGAAGTGCGTTAAGGGACGCAATGAACAAAAGGAAAAGCGAACGACCGATTAGTATCTGCAAGCTAAACATGTCACCATGCTTACACATCAGACCTATCAACCTCGTAGTCTACAAGGGGTCTTAAAGGAGATCTTATCTTAAGGGCGGCTTCACGCTTAGATGCTTTCAGCGTTTATCCGTTCCGCACATAGCTGCCC
>OGOV01003257.1_pt1 | contig 11020 bp, 6 predicted proteins | sample 1552711 | NCBI WGS metagenome assembly OGOV01 (sample SAMEA2580216, study PRJEB22360) | human gut metagenome | biome: human gut; feature: human-associated habitat; material: faeces | place: Denmark | collected 2008/2010 | reverse complement strand
GGAGTATGAGGGCGGTGCCTGCTGCGCTGATGATGAACCCACGGCTGAATATGGCCTGCGATAGGGGAGAGGTCAAATAATGCTTCATGAGGCAAAAGTCCCTTCCGGTGCTCGGTAGTATAAGAAACAGAGGATTATTGTACCGACTGCGAAAGAATGCTGTTAAGGGTATCCGCATTTACACGCGGCTCTATATAACTGCCGTCGATTGCGTTGAAGTACATGGACAAGTCTTGCTTTACTACGTCATCGCTGTCGCCGTATGTAAACTGATAGCTGTAAGCGACCTCGAAGGCGGGTATAAAGCGGCCTGTGTTCGGCCTGTCCGCAACGTTTACAAGCGCGGCGCACAGGCGTATCTCCTTCACGGTGATACATGGGTTCTTTACGCCGTCCGCCGAAAAAGCATGATGATAGAAAAGCTGGTTCTCTATGCGGTCGAGCAACTCGTCATAGCCAAGCAGCGGCACGTTGGCATAAAGTTTCTTTGTAACGGTACATGCGCCTTTCAGCGTGAAATAGCATATTCCGGCGGAGTCAATGCCGACCGTCAGCACCTCCTGCCCCCACGGAGCGCTGAGCGCGGGGACATCGTTCACGTTGCCGCTGCTGCCGCCAATGTCATATGGCACGGTAAGCCCGCCGCAGTTCCGCGTGAACGTTACCGCCCAGCCGCGGCCAACAATATCGCCCACACTGCCGTAAACGCACATTCTGCTGCATGTAAGCGGCTTCATGCCTTCTATGCCGAGCGCCGTCAGGCTTTGTTCCGCCAGTTTCACGGCATCCTGCTCCGTTATGGCAGGCTCTGTCGCAAAGTCTCCGCCGTATTGTTCGCTGAGTTCTGCGTCCGCGGCAAGCATCATTTCGTCATAGCAGCGGCAGTATGCATCGCGCGTATATAAAAAATCATCCCCGCCTATTTCCCCGGCAAAGCATGCGTATACGTTTTCGCCCGCGGGAGCATATGCCGTGTAATGTGCGCCGTTTGCCATGGCGGATAGGTCAAGCGGAGTTTCTTTCGCGTTTTCGGGTGCGGAGTCCATCTGCTGCTTCAGCCGTTCTATATAGCTTTCAAGGCTGCGTCCGGTGAGCGCCATGAACTGATACGCCTTGGTTATTTCGGCGGCGTAGTATTCCTTTGTCCACACGGGCTTTTCAACAAGCGCGGCGTTCGGCAGAAAATGCTCTATAAAAGCCATATGCTTTGCCGCGGTGAAGCTTAACCGCTCGGCCTCGTAAACGGCATAGCCGTCTGTTTCGGGTATTATCACATCCGCATCGAACTGCATGCGTATCCCGTTGCGCTTTGCAGTGCGGTCAGCATGACTCTCCGCCGCATATGGCTCGAACGGCGTTTCCTCAATGCCCTCCAAATAATCCCCGCCCTTGTTTACCACGGGAGATTGGGAGGGCGTTGGCTGGCAGGCGGTGGTGAAGCAGCATGCCAAAAGCAGCGCCGATAGCAGCGCGGCAAGTATTTTTACCGGGGCTTTGCTCCTATGCGCGCCGAACACGCCCCGCACCCTGCGCTCAGCGTCCTTTTCCGCGGAGGAAAGCGCCATGCCCAGCACCGAATTTGCGCGGCAGGGCTGAGAGAATAGCGCAAGCAGCGTCATGGCGTATTCGCGGCGTTCAGCGCCATTGAGCCGCGCCGTAACCGCGCTGTCGCAGGCTGTCTCAATGTCCTTCATAAGCTCCCGCTTCATAAGCCATACAATGGGGTTGAACCAGTATACGCATGTCAAAAGGCGCAAAAGCAGCATAAGCAGATGATCGCGCCGCCTGTAATGGGTCAGCTCATGACGGAGTGCGCACGCCAACTGCGCATCCGTAAGCGTGTCGGTGATATTTGCGGGAAGCAGTATCATAGGCTTTAGGCTAACCGTAAGCGCAGGCGAGTATATTCCCGCCATGCTTTGCAGCGGCAATTTGTGCGCAATGCCGAACTTGGCACAGCATGCATCATATATATCGCGCGTCCGTGCATCCGTCGGCAGGGTGTTGTGCGCCATTGCAAGGTGCAGCCGCCTTTCGCCGAACAGTAAAGCGGCGGCGCGGAACGCCATGCCCGCGACCCATAGCGCAATAAGGGCGTCAGCCGATGCGATTGTAAACACAGGCTTTGGCGAATCGGCGGCGGGCAGCGGCTCCTGCACGGGCGCAGACGCTTCGCCGCGCAATGCTTCACTTGGGGCAGCTTCGCGCGTGGCGGCGGGAGTTGGAGCATCAAATGCGCTTACTTCGGGTATTTGTTGCTGCACGAGCGGTTTCTCCTGCTCCACGGTAAAAAGGTGGAAGCCGCTTTCTATTGTCACGGGTATGCATAGCCGCGCAATGACCAAAAACCACAGCGCAAAGTGCAGCGCGGGTGAGAGTTTGTTCTTGAACGCCAGCTTAAAGCCCGTTACTGCCGCGAACAATACGGCGGAATATATGGTGATTTCAAGCAGAGTGTTCAAAAGCTTCATACCTTGGCATCCCCTTTCCCTGAAAGCGAATCGATAAGTGCCTTCATTCGTTCCTGCCCTTCCTTGGAAAGTCCGGTTTTTTTAATCATGCACAGCATAAGCTCCTCCGCGTCGCTGCCGCCCAGCTTTTCCAGTATGCTCTCGCCCTCGGAGGCAATGCAGGTTTCCTTATCCACGGCGGCGTAGTAAAACTTCATGCGCCCCCGCGTTGTGAAGCCCACAAAGCCCTTGTCCGAAAGGATCTTCATGTAGGAAGCGTAGGTGGTGTAGCTCCAATCCACCCTATCGCCGATGGTTTCAATTATTTCCCCCAAAACCTGCGGTTCCCTGCCCCAAAGGGCGCTCATAACTATCCATTCGGGTGTTGTAAGGGTGTTCTTTTTGCCGATATTGCCGTTAGCCATGGGTCAATCTCCTTAAAACGCAGTATTACTATAAATATAGTAATATAACTATGTTATGCTGTCAACAATTTGTTTTTTTAATAAATTGTAAACACCGCCCCGCTTCAATAGCCCAGCTCCACGTCTATTATGCTGCCGTCAATGGCGTTGATTGTCAGCATAGCGCCATTGGTCACATTGGTGAAATCTCTATCCGGTAGAATAGTTATGGTTTCGCTGCGGGTGCCGAAAAAGTTCCATACGGGGATATAAAGGCCGTGGTCAAAGCGGTCCTGCTCAGCTATCCGCCAAAGGCTGAGTGTTACCCTGTCTATCGAAATATCTATGCTCTTTATCTGTTTGTCCTTTGCATCCGGCTCATATATTATGGGCAGCATCTTTTTTGCTATTTCCTCTATTTCATGGAATGGCTTTAGCGCGGAATCCTCAGTGACAGTTTCGGTAGATGCAACGGGCGAAGTCCAGCTTATGTCAAATATTCCCGTGTCATCCACGCGGAATTTGAAGGATTCATACCCCCATGTAGGCGCAAAGGCATCGTGCTTTATTGCGGTTTGGCTGCTTTCATGGGCATTCAAAATATTGGCGCATTGCATGCCGTGTATTAGGCGGGTGCAGAATATTTCATATGCGAATGCCGATGTCTCAGGTCTACCGTTGAGTTCGTCGCGGTCATTGCAAAGATATATGTCGCTTACCGCCATAACGTCCGCAAGGCCGACCTTGGCAATGAACGCCTCAACCGCCGCGGCGGCTTCCGCCGGGGTAAGGCTTATAAACGCTGAGGCCTGCTCCGGCAAAGCGTCACCGCGCTCCATGCGCATAGCGTCTGCGTTGATGTAACACCTATCGCCCCTGTCATTCATGCGCATGCAATGCAGGCTGGCGCGCCGTGATATGCCCAGTATGGTACTGCCCGTCTGATTTCCGTTCCTGTCGTAGCCCTTTATCTCTATGGCTTTTGTGTTGTCGTAATGGTTATGCACGTTGAAGAACAAACGCTGCTCGTTATTTGTGGCGTGCAGACCGTAGTAATGCGCAACGTTTCTGTATTCGCCTAAATCGATGGGGATTCGCTTCAATTCAGGCGTAGCCGGTACCGGCTCCACGGAATCCGGCGCGGAAGGATATGCCGCTTCAAGCGCGTCTATTTTCTCCTGCGCTTCCTCCGGTGTTTCCAGTCCGTCTATCATGCCCGCCTGCACCTGCTTATAATATAATATCGCTTTTTCGATATCGGATTTTGTTTGCACATAGTTCTGTTCAAACATGGGCATGTCGCCTATGAATGCGTTCCAGAAGGCCGTAACCGTCTCCTGCGAAAACTCCGCCGCCTCCACCCGCACTATTGGGAGCGCACCGTTCGGGGCGGTTACAACCGCCTCCACGCTTATGTTAAGCTTGCCGCTGGCTCCGGTTTGAGTGTAGGAAAGCGCATCGGGTATTGCGTAACGCTCCTTCAGGGAAAAGGTCGGCGCATCGGTTGTTGCGGGCGTTGACTGCGCCTTTTCTATCATCTTGTCCGTATCCTTCTGCACCACAACCGCCGCCTCGGGCGTTGGCTGGCAGGCGATCAGGGCAAATACGGTAAATATTGAAAGCAGAATTGCCGTGAATCTTTTCATTGTTACCTCCTTAATAGCCCAAGGCCCGGTCTATTATGCTGCCGTCTATGGCGTTGATGGTGAGATAACTTGTGTATGGGTCATCGGCTTTATCGGTTGTTCCCCTGCCGCTATGCTGCCGCGTACAGGTTCCCATAAAGTCCCAAACGGGAACCAGCAGGCCGGAATTCGGGTAGCCTTCCTCTACGATACGCATAAACCCCAGTTTGACGCTGTTGATATTTATTGTTATGTTGTAGTCGGTGAATCGATCGTTTACAATGGGCAGCATGAGCTCCGCAATCTGCCACACCTCGTCAAAGGACAGCATATTGACCTGCTCCGAAACGGTTTCTTCTATGGCATATGGCGAGGCGTATTTCAGGTAGCAAACTCCGGTTTCGTCAATAAACAGCCTGAGCATTTCATATTCCCACGAAACATGAACGCTGTTAGGATTAAACTGGTTGCCGATATCGTTTGTAAAGGTAACGGGTATATTGTTGACCATTCGCGTGAACATAAACTCATATACTCCAAAGCCGCCCTCGGTGAGGAAATATGCCCGTTGTCCGGTGCAGGCCAAATCCGTAATATTCAGTCTGTCCGCCGTTTGCATTGCAAGTGCATATGCTTCTTCTGGCGTATAGCCTGTTTCCGCTGATAAATCCGATTTTATATTGAGCAATGGCGAAGAATCGGGCGTGCCTACCAATACCAAGGACATGGCGGCATATCTGTTCAGGTTTTTGCAATATTCTATTACCTGTTCCTGACAAAACAGATTGGATATTGCGGCAAAATCTTCGGTGGCTTGGAGGGAAAAGGGATACTCTTGCCGGAAGTCATGCTCCGCTACGTCCATGGTATCCGGCGCAGTTTCGAGCTTTGCCATAAGCTCGGCTATATCCGCGTCAACCTGCTCAACCGATTCGTATTTCATATCGAGATCTCCGCTTTCGCGCATCTTTATAAGCCGGTCGATAGATTCCTGAATCATTGACTTCGTGTATTTCTTGTTATTGGGGTCAAGCGGCATTGCCCCATTAAACAGAACATCCGCAAAGCGCCGTATATCATCCCGCGTGAAGGAACCGTGACCGACACGTATCATGGGCAGCCCCTTAGCATCCGGCACGGTAACATCCGCTTCAATATATACCTTTACGTTTCCCTGTTTGTTCTCTAACGCTTTGTGCAGGGTTTTGGGTGCTTTAAGGCTTTCTGACAGCAATAAGTCCGGAACATGGCTCTCATCCAATTTTGCCTTCTCTGTTAGTTGGCCAAAGTCCTTCCGCACCACAACCGCCGCCTCGGGCGTGGGTTGGCAGGCGGTGAGGAGGAGAAGTGCGGCAAGCAGCGCGATTATAATCTTTTTCATTTTATCACATCCCTTTTTAAGATGCTTTTATAGTACACGAAAGCATGTTTTCAAGTATTCAGCAATATGTTTTCAAAGTGTAATTTATATGGGGAGTTCTATTTCAACGCAGGTTCCAAGCTCTATCTGGCTGAGTATGCTGAGCTTTCCGCCGTGCATCGCCACTATGCGCTTCACCAGCGCAAGACCGAGCCCGACGCCGCCCGCCTTCCTTGAACGGGATTTATCCACCATGTAAAACGGCTCCGTTATGCGCTTTACGGAATCGGCGGGTATACCGCAGCCGTCGTCCGTAACGCTTATAAGGCCGCCGCTGCATACGATATGCACATGCTTCGCGTGCGCTTTGCGGGCGTTGTCAAAAAGGTTTATCAGCACGCTTGCCATAAGGTCGGCGTCCATGCTCAGCGTTTCGCTTCCGCAGGCCATATCAAGCGCCACGCCGTCCCGCTTGGCAATAGGCAGCAGCGTCTTTTCCACGCTTTCAAACAGCTCCGTTACCGGCGTTGGCGCAATAGTTATGCCGCTGCCGCCGTCCAATGCTATAAGCTGCATAAGCTTTTGCGAAAGCCGCTCAATGCGGGAACACTCGGCGTTTATGTATGCCGCCGCTTCCTCGCGCTGCTCTTGGGTCAGGCGTGTTTTCATCAGCGCTTCGGAATAGCCTATTATGGCCGTCATGGGCGTTTTAAGCTCGTGCGTGAGCGCTGCAAGCAGCAGCTTACGCGCCTCGGCAACGTCTTTTATTTCCGCAACGTGCTTTTCAACCGCCTCCGCCATTGCGTTAAAGCTGACGGAAAGCGCAGCTATTTCGTCCTTGCCCTTAACGGGGATGCGGCTTTGATAATCGCCGTGCGCAATCGCTGCGGCGCTGCCCTGAAGCGCTTTAAGCGGCCTGAGCACACGGAACACGGAATACGCAAGCACCGCCGCCGTAAGCAGCACCAAGCCAAGGCTTACTGCGGCAAGCTTTGCGGTAAGGCTTGCATTGCTGCTGTAAACCTGCTCTATGTTTTTTACTAAATATATATCGTATACGCCGCCGTTGATAGTGTTTGCGGAGCCCACAACTATATGCCGCGCGTTATCATGCATAACTATCGTATACTTAACCTCCGTGCCGTTGCCCGAACGGGTCTTTGCATCGGTCAGTATGTCGGCAGGGTCAAGCTCGCTGCCGTTATGCAGATATTCGCCGTCTTTGCGCATGGCGTATTGCGAACGGCTCAATGACCCAGAGGAATACTGGCGGAACAGATATTTGCCAAGGCTTTGCTGCGTGGTATCCGATAGGCCGTCCTCATATGTGTTGCGGAGGGCGCTTTGAAAGGACTGCACAAGCAAATGCTGTTCGGACAGCGCGCCGTCAATGGCGGTATTTACGCTGTTGCCGTTGGCCGATATTATAAGCACGGTGCAGCACGCGGCTATGGCAAGGGCGCATAGGGAAACGGCAAGAAGCGCAAGCTTTACCCGTATCTTCATCCGCTCAATCCTCCAGCCGATAGCCTATCTTGGGCAGGGATGCTATTGTAAGGCCCGTCTTTTTTCTTAGCTGAGCAACATGCACGTCCACCGTGCGGCTTTCGCCGAAATAATCGCCGCCCCACACCGCCGCCATTATGCGCTCGCGGGAGAGGGCAATGTTCTTATTCTTTATAAATAATGTCAAAAGCTCGAATTCAAGCGGCTTTAGTGGCAAAGCTTCGCCGTTGCGGTATACCGCGCGCTCGTCTGTGCGAAGCTCAATGTCGCCTGCGCGCAAAAGCTTGCTTGCGCCGCCCGTGCGTTCAAGCACCTTGTCCATGCGGACTATGAGTTCAAGTATTTCAAACGGCTTTACTATGTAATCCTCAGCGCCGGATTTTAAGCCCTGTACCTTGGATTCGATGTCGTTTTTTGCGGTCAGGTATATAACCGGAATGCCGCGCTCCCTAAGATGCGGCAGCAGGGCGAAGCCGTCCACCTCCGGCAGCATAATATCCACAAGCGCAAGATCGAACCGTTCAAAATCGCGCAGCTTTGCAAGCGCCTCGTTTCCGTCATAGGCGGGAACGGTTTCGTAGCCCGCCACGGTAAGGCTTGTGCAAATAAGCTTGTTTATGGCTTCCTCGTCCTCTATAACAAAAATGCGGCTCATGCGCTTCCCCCCCCTTGCGATAGTTGATTTATTATATCGCATTTGGCGTTAGCAAAGCCGCATCAAAGTGTAAACAAATTGTAATTCCGCTCAGGGTGTTGGGAAATCAATACCCTTTCTGCGGATCTATGACGCTGCCGTCCACGGCGTTTATTGTAAGGAGCGCGCCCGGCAAATCGTATGGGGGCTTTGAAGAAAATGTTGCCCACTCATATTCGCTGACGTATTCGCCGTAAAAGTTCCACACAGGTATAACAAGGCCGTATTCTATTGCGTTTTCCTCGGTCACGCGCTGCAATTCAAGCTGTATTCGGTCTATGCTTAACGTTGCGCGCAGCAGGTCGTCATCGCCATGCACATATCCGCCGTATATAACGGGCAGAATACGCATAGCAATGGACGCTATTTCCGAAAACGGCAGAAGGTTCGCGTTTTCCGTGATTATTTCCGTTATTTCCATCGGCGCGCGCCAGCTAAAGCTTTCTATGCCTTCATCGGACACAACGCATTTTATGCGTTCATAAAACCAGCTTGGCGTAAGGCTTGTTTCGGTTTTGAAATTGTTGGCGTTGGCTTCCAGCACATTACGGCACGGTATGCCGCCTACGGACTGGCCAAGCGTTACAATATAGATACAGCGTGGCGGCTCGTCGGAAAGCACATCGTAGATTGTCTGAGTTTCTCCGTTTACCGTCTCCGTAAGGTAATAGTGCCGCTCAAGCAGAAATACGCTGTCCGTCTTTAGCGATACGGGCAAGGCGGAAATTGTGCTTTCGACCAGTGCGCGCGCTTCTGACGGCGTTATGGTAAGGCTGTCCTTGGCCTGCTCCGGCACAACGGATTCGTCAAGCAAAAGCGTATAGATTTCCTTGGCGCCGCCATCGTCGACGCGGGAGCCGCGGTTGTATGATAGTGATGCGCCTATCTCTTCGCCCCAGTCCACGCTTTCGTCGTCGTAAGCCATGCGGAGCGGGTCGTTTCGCACCGAAAAACTCCGCCCATAGCTTTCATCGGATGCGGCGAAAGGCTTTTCCACGGCACTTACGCCCATATAGCGCCCAATATCCGGCTTGTTGGTGCTTATTATCATTTCGCGAAGCGTCCCATCGGATATCATCTTAGCCGGGTCATCGGGTATGGCGGCAAGCTCCGCTTCAAGGAAGTCAAGCATCTTCTGTGCCTTTTCCCGTTCCCTGCCGGTACTCTCGTTTACGCGGCTCATGCACCTAAGGATGTTTTTTTCAAGCCACGCCTTGTTAAAGCCGCTGGGCGTGGTGTCGTAAAGCGTTACGCCGCCGCGGAAGCGGTCAAAGAACGCGCTTACAACCTCCTGCGTGAACTGTATCGGGCGCACCTGTGCAATGGGCATGGCTTCAGCCTCCGGCACGCGCACCACGGCGTCAATATTCATTGTAGGCCGTTCGCCTACGGGCGTTATATTCGCCGTATACCTCTCCGGCGCCCCAAGCCTGCTTAGCAGGGGATACCGCTCGCTGTCATCAGGCATTGTTTCGGTGTTTATAGGCGTTTTCTGCGCCTTTTCTATCATCTGCTCCATATCCTTCTGCACCACTATCGGCGCATCGGGGGTTGCTTGGCAGGCGGTGAGGAGGAATAGTATAGCAAGTGCAATAACAAATGTCCTTTTCATAATCAATACCCCGCGAATCTATCAATGATGCTGCCATCAATCGCATTTATAGTAAGTAGACTTGTATAGCCGCTTATTCCGCGTTGGATGCCATGGCTGTCAACCGAATGTCCGAAAAAGTCCCACACAGGAACGAGTAAACCTTGTGAACCGACATTCCTTTCAGTTAACCGCATCAGCCCTAAAGTTACATGGTCGATAAAATACTCGCAAGTCCATTCTTCTTCAGACATATCATATTCGTTATCAACAATGACAATCATTTCCTCAAATATTTCTTGGATTGATGAAAACGGTAATAGCATTGCGCCCTCCGCCTCTATATCTGTCAGTTCATGCGGTGAACGATACTCAAACATAGCAATTCCATTATCATCTATGAAAACACGGATTTTTTCATATAGCCACGGCTTTGCAAATTGCTCACCCTCATACAGTATTTTCCTGTCGCCGCCTCCGTCATCGGTATAAGTAACTGCTACACCATTGATTTCTCTCGTAAACATGAATTCGTAAACGCCGGTTGGACAGATATTTTCTACTGCATGTTTTCTCATTCCAGTACATGTAAAGCCATTAAGCCCCATTTTTTGTAGTGAAGTTTCCGCAATATCCAATGCCTCTGCCTGAGTTGTATGTAAAGGCAGAGATTCCACGCTGCTGCTATCAGGCGAGGGAATCGCACGGTTTAATAAAATGTCAAGGCAACTGTCATCAAGATTTCTATAATACTCCAATCGCGCAGAACCGGACTCGGTATAAACATTGATTCTTGACAATCTGCCATCATCTCGGAGCGCATAATAGTGAACATATTTGCCATCCTCAGCGGGATTGTCAAACTGGTATTGGAGCGGCTCATACGTTGCCTGGGACGGAGCGTTTTCAAGACTTTGCATGGTATCGGCAAGCGAAGCATCATATTCCGCTTGTTCCAAATATCGTTCACTGAACCAGGTATCGTTATTTGCATTGGTCGTAAGGTCTTCAATAATATTATCGTAGTATTTTTGGGGCAACAGGCTAAGATCGTCAGAGACAGGCCTAGCACCCTCAAACAATACTTCAACAAGGCGCTTTACCGTATCATTTGCCAAGCGGGACATTTTTACCCTTGCAATGGGCATTTTATCGGCTTGCGGAAGGATTATCGAAGCATCCGTATGTACGAGCAGTTTGCCTTTTGCGCTAATGGACTCAAGTTTCAGATTTTGCGGTATTCCAAGATTCATTATGAACATATTGGTTTCATGCTCAGAGGTTTCAGTCCGCGGTTGCGTGTTTTTTTCAGATACATCTTCCGTGCCCTGAGCCTTTTCAAGCATCTGCTCCATATCCTTCTGCACCACTATCGGCGCATCGGGGGTTG
>OGOV01003252.1_pt1 | contig 11033 bp, 7 predicted proteins | sample 1552711 | NCBI WGS metagenome assembly OGOV01 (sample SAMEA2580216, study PRJEB22360) | human gut metagenome | biome: human gut; feature: human-associated habitat; material: faeces | place: Denmark | collected 2008/2010 | reverse complement strand
TCTGAAGGAAAATTTGCAAGCAGATGGCGTGCAAAGTCGCCAGACGCTCTTTGTGTGGTATTGCCTCAAATCAATCATTTGCATGATAATGCTGCAGATAAAGGAGATTTTACTATGCCAAATCAACCGGAACGTTTCCGTGACACCAGCCTGCCTATTATTGAACGGGTGAAAGACCTGCTTTCCCGTCTGACCATAGAAGAAAAGATCCACCTGCTCTCCACCCATCAGCTGCCTGTAGAACGGCTGGGCATCGGAGAATGGTATGTGGGTCAGGAAGTGGCACGGGGCTATGTTTCCCGCGAAAAGACAGAGCCGTCTACCGTGTTCCCGCAGCCGATCGGGCTGGCTTCTACCTTTGACCCGAACCTCATGGAACAGCTGGGAGAAATTGCCGGCGAAGAAGCCCGCTATTATCACCGGAAAGATCCCAAGGGGCACCTGATGCTCTGGGGACCTACAGTCGATCCGGAACGTGATCCCCGCTGGGGACGCACAGAAGAGGGCTACGGCGAAGACCCGTTTCTGATCGGAGAAATGACCACCGCCTATACGCAGGGCATGGCCGGTGACCACCCGACATACCGCCGTGTGATCCCCACACTGAAACACTTTTGTGCCAACAACAACGAAAAAGAACGGAACAGCTGTTCTTCCAACGTCACCCCGCGAACACTGCGGGAATACTATTACCGTGCCTTTGAAGCTTCTATCGTCCGCGGCGGCACAGGCTCTATGATGACGGCTTATAATGAGCTAAACGGCGTTCCCGCCTGCATGAATCCCGACCTGAAAACGCTGGTAAAAAAGCAGTGGGGGCTGGAATTCATTGTGACAGACGGAGCAGATTTTTCCCAGAATGTGCTGGCACACCATTCTCACGCCACCCATGCAGAGGCTCTTGCCGCCTGCCTGAAAAACGGCAATGATGTGATGACCGATGAAGCAGACATGGTGGCGGCAGCAGCCAGAGATGCACTGGACAGAGGGCTGTTGACAGAAGCCGATATTGACCGTGCTGTGGGGAATTCTCTCTCCGGACGGTTCCGGCTGGGAGAATTTGACGGGGACAGCTGTCCCTATAACACCGAGCCGGCGGAAACGGACACGCTGCTGCACCGTGCAGTGAACCGCTGTGCTGCCATGGAACAGATGTGCCTGCTCCATAACCGCGGGATCCTGCCGCTGCAATTGCAGCCTGATGCCAGGGTCGCTGTGATCGGGCCGCTGGGAAACGAGAACTATCGGGACTGGTACACCGGCGTTTCTTCCTATGCCGTACCGATTTTGGAGGGACTGCGGCAGCAGCTGGGGGCAGAAAATGTGCTGTTTGATGACGGTTATTCTGTGGTCGCCCTTCAGTCTGTGGAAACCGGAAAGTACTGCACCGTTTCTGCGGACGGTACGCTCCGTGCGGCAGCAGAACAGATCGGCGAACGGGAAACCTTTTTGCTTCACGACTGGGATTTTGGCAGCATGAATCTCCGTGCCTGCTGCAACGGCAAGTACGTCACCGAAAACGGCACCTATCAGGCAGTCAGCGATACGCCCTATGAGTGGTTCATTCGGGAATGGCTCAAACCGGAGCCGTATGGAGATGCCATGCGGTTTGGCAGCTGGCATGATTGTCCTATGGACATCGCACTGCAGCCGGACGGCACGCTCCGTGCAGTTTCTCACGGAAAGCCCACACCAGACCGGCTGTTCCAGCTGGTGCCGGTGGAGGACGGCGTCACCCGTGCGGCGGCTCTGGCGAAACAGGCGGACGTGGTCATTCTCTGTCTGGGCAACCACCCCATGCAGGTGGCACGGGAGTGCTATGACCGTCCCGATCTGGAACTGCCGGCACATCAGAAAAACTTGCTGCGTGCTGTACAGGCTGCCAATCCCAACACCGTGCTGACTGTGGTTTCCAGCTATCCCTATGCTCTGGGGGAAGCGATGGAACTGCTGCCGGCGATTCTCTATACCACCCATGCCGGACCGGAACTGGGCAACGCCGTAGCGGATACGCTGCTGGGGAAAAACAATCCGGCGGCACGCTGTCCGATCACATGGTATCGTTCCGCACAAGATCTGCCGGACATCATGGAATATGACATCATTTCGGCAGAGCGTACCTATTTATATGACACGGTTGAACCGCTGTTCCCCTTTGGGCATGGTTTGTCCTATTCCAGTTTCGTCTACCGTGATTTTACTGCGGAGGAGAAGCCGGAAGGCATGCTGTTCCGGCTGACTGTAGAAAATACCTCTCAGCGGGACGGGGATGAAGTGGTACAGCTTTACTATCGGGCACTGCACCCTCGTGTCAAGCGTCCGCTCCGACAGCTGTGCGGCTTCCAGCGAGTGCCAGTGCCGGCAAATACAGCGGTGCCGGTGACAATTTTTGTTCCGTGGTACGCTTTGGAATACTATGACGTGACACAGGAAAAAATGCTGGTGGAACAAGGCGAGTACCGCTTTTCTGCGGGGGCATCTTCCGCGGACATTCGGCAAGAATTGGAATGCACAGTTTCCGGTGAAGTGATCCCACCGCGAAATCTCTCCCATTCTATATGCATCAAGAACTATGACAGCAAGCACGGCATAGAAATCACTCTGCGATTCTCGTACCGAAAGAACGACTGGTACGGCTGCACCAATGACTGGGGCGGCAGTTTTACCTTTGCCGATGCAGATTTTGCCGGCTATACCAAGGCAGAACTGTGGGCAGCAGCACCTTGTTCGCAGGCAGGTGTTGCCATCTACGCAGGAGAACAGCAGCTGGGCAGTGTGGAGATCCTGCCTTCTCGCAGCATGGACGATTTCCAGCTGTACACGATCCCGCTGAAGCCCTATACCGGACAGGCAGACCTGCGGCTGGAAATCACCGGCATGGCAAGTGTGTACCGGATTCAGCTGGGTTGAGGCAATACCTGGGCTTGTTTGAAAAAGAGAATTCTCTCTTAACGGAAACACTGCATAAAGCCACACATGACGCTCCGCCTTTCCCACAGTTCTCATACCTCCCCAAAAACAAAAAAAGACAGACCACGGTCTGTCTTTTTTTTCTTTCTTCAAAGCATGGATATTCCATTGCGTGCAATCTTTTCCGCCTGCTTTTTTAGACGAAGTTCCCGAAAAAAATCCCGCAGGATCTGGGCACATTCCGCCTGCAATAAACCGGCATGTACCTCCGGTGTCCAGTTGTAGGGCAGAGTGAACAGCTGTTCCACCGAATCCACTGCCCCGCCCTTGGGGTCGGCTGTGCCATAGACCACCTGTTCCAGACGGGCATGCAGAATCGCTCCCGCACACATGGGGCAAGGTTCCAACGTCACGTACAGAGCACTGTCCAGCAGCCGCCAGCCGCCCAGTGTCCGGCTCGCCGCATCGATCGCCATGATTTCTGCATGAGCAAGAGGCGAACGGTCTGCTTCCCGCCGGTTATATCCCTCGCCGATGATCCGTCCGGTGGATTTCTGCACCACCACTGCCCCCACAGGAACTTCGCCCATTGCCGCAGCCTGTGCTGCCAGTTCCAGAGCACGCATCATGTACCGTGCCTTGGGGACAAATCCGGTTTCCGTCAAAAAATCACCTCGATCACCATCAGAATCACACAGAGGATCAGCACAATGCTCAGCGGTCCCACATGCATCACCGTATAGAGCCGTTCCCGCAGGGTCAGGTAATGCTTCTGTGTCAGCAGGGCGGGATTTTTACGGGTGGGACGAATGGACAGCAGGCAGAGCAGAATTCCCGCTATCAGCACGAGAAACAGAAACAGCAAGCAATACGACTGCCAAAACGACGACTGCCAGATCTCCATTGCAAACAACCCGAACAGCATCACATGGTACAGCAGCCGGCAGAATATAGCCGGTACCACAGAACCACTCCGCAGAACGGCGACACCGGAAACCAGCGAAAAAGTCAGTTCCATCAATATCGTGGTGCAGCTATGGGACAGACAAACTGCAACAACTGCTGTCAGGATCACCGCATCCCAGTCCCCGAACTGCCGCAGCACATGAAGCATATCCCCATGCAGAAGCAGTTCTTTGCAGATGCTGATCGCCAGCACTTCAAAAACCAGATAAACGATCTGGTAAGAACGCCGCATATACGAAACGGTGTAATACGCTTCCCCCAGCGTACTGCTGCTCAGAAAATTCACCGGCGAAAACAGCAGCCACACATTAGCGACCGCAAAAACGATCAGTGTCACCGCAATAGCAGCCGGAAACTCCCGCGGTGAATCCAGCTTCCAGTGATACGCCACACGCCGCGGCATGCGGAAACAGCACCGGAGGATCAGCACAGGCACCATGAATTTCAGCACCGTCTTGCACATCAGAATGACCAGAACCGCCGTCTGGTTGCCGTAAACAGTGCCGTCACTGTAGCAATAGCCTACGTCCATTCCGGCTATCTGAGCGATGCCCATCAGGATCGCTGTCAGCAGGTTTTCGATCAGCAGATAGGCAAATATCGCCATGCCGATCACCATGGTGATCTGTATGAGCGACCGCCGTTCTTCCGCAGCCGGGTCTGGTTCATGAAACCCTTTTCCCTCGATGTAAACCGCTTCTTTTTTCTGTTTCTTGCAGCGAAAGGCATATGGGTTATCTTCTTTGTTCCGCCATGCACGGAATGCATGATTATATGCTTCCGAAACATTGCTGTAGTTGGAATCTGCAATCACGTCCACCGTATCCGAAACGGCAGCAGAAGGCTTCTCCAGATTTTGTAATTTCATATGTTATTACGCTCCCCTCAAGCGTCATCTCAAACGGAAACGCCCTTCTCCGCGGCATTTCCTTTCAGGGAACACTGCATAAAGCCCGCCTGACGGCTTTGCACGCAATCTACGTACAGATTTTCCGTCATATTGCCCAGAAATCCCTTGCCAGACAACTGCGTTCGAGGCAGGATTCTGCTCGAGAACAAAGGCGTGTCGCACTAAGATTGATTGCGACCATACAGTCTGCCTGCGGAATTTCTGTGTAATCTGCCGAAAAATCTGAATACACATCTTACGCACAAGCTTTATGCAGTGTTCCCTTTCATTCTTCACAATTTTTGCCGTGTGCCCTGTGCACAACGGAACAACATTTTTGGTTGTATATCAAATTGCTATGATTTTTCCCATTTTTTCTACTCTTATTATACCATGCCACCGAAAATGATGGTTTAGTGAAGTGGAAATAATATCGTTATGTTTTTTGAAACCTTCATATCAGCTTTGTGTATAAGATGAATAAATGGCAACAGGACATAAAAAGCAACAGGAATCGTGGGGTTCGCGGGGAATGTTTGAGAGGAGATGCCTTGAAAAAAGCCTCCTCCCTTGCGAATATCTGTCATTTCGCAAGGGAGGAGGCTTATCGATAAGAGGAAATCAGTTTTGGTAAGGCAATTTGTCAACGATATGCACCAAAAATTGCATCAGCACAACGGCATCATCGCTGCCAACTTCGCTGTCGCCGTTGCAGTCGGCATTTTTCTTAGTGGCATCGTCCAGCATAACCGCACCAGCACAGGCTTTGTTCAGCAGGACTGCATCGGTGATGTCCACTCGTCCGTCGAGGTTGAGGTCGCCGTAGAGGGCGGTGGGTTCGGTTTGGGCGGAAGATGTGGTGGTTTGGTTGGTAGTTGCAGTGGTCTGTTTTGCTGTGGTAGTTTCGGTTTGTTTTGCAGTAGTGGCAGTGGTTTGCTCTGCCGTGGTGGTTGTGCTTTGTTTTGTCGTAGTTGCGGTAGTTTGCTTTGTTACGGTAGTTTCAGTCTGCTTTGCAGTGGTTGTGGTTTGTTCTGGTGTGGTAGTCGTTGTTTGTTCGGTGGTAGTCGTGGTAGTTTGTTTTGCAGTAGTGGTAGTTTCTGTAGTTGTGTCTGTGGTTGTCGTGGTAACAATACTGTTCAAGGACACAAAGGGAATCTCTTTTTCTGCCGCATAAGTTTCCGCATATGAACCGGTATAGCCGTAAATGGTCAGATCGCTACAGCTTTTAAAAACGTTATAATCGATTTTTGTCACACTGTCTGGTATGATGATTTCAGTCAGGCTAACGCAATTGTCAAAAGTCATAGCATCAATGCTCGTCATGCCATTTGGAATCGTGATCTTGGTCAAATGTGTGCAATCGCCAAAAGCAAGCATGCCGATATTGGTTATGCTGTCTGGCAGAATAATTGTCGTCAGATTGGTACAGCCATAGAACGCATTGCCATGAATACTTGTCACACTATCCGGCACGACAACACTTGTCAAGGCAGTACAATTGTTGAAAGCACCTATATTGATCGTCACAACATCTTCAGGAATTACAACATCACCAGCACAAGTACTTCCGTCAATCAAAAGATGATTGATAATTACCAATGGATTTTCTTTCTGTCTTGCTGCCAGCCAAGCAGTGCCGTAAAAAGCTTTGTTCTCTATACTAGTCACGCTGTCTGGTATCGTAATTTCAGACAAATTGGTACAGTTTTCAAAGGTGTTATGTGCAATTGTAGTCATGCCACTCGGGAGAGTTACAGCAGTCAGACCAGTGCAATTTTCAAAAGCCAACCCTGCTATTGCAGTAACGCTATCCGGTATTGTGATTTTCTTCAGTCCAGTACAATTCAAAAAGGCACTAGTTCCGACACTTGTCATGCCGTCCGGCAGCACAACTTCAGTCAGACCTGCACAGTCCACAAAAGCATACTCATCTATACTGGTCAGGCTGTTTGGCATGGTAATCTTTTCTAATTTTGTGCATGCCTTAAACGCATAACGTCCAATGTTTGTTACGCTATCCGGTATAGTGATTTCCGCCAAACTGGTACAGTTAGAAAAAGTATATTCTCCAATACTTGTCATACTGTTGGATAGGGTAACATCAGCCAAATTTGTACAATCTGAAAAAATGATTTCCTCCATGCTTGTCACACTGTTTGGAATCGTGATCTCTGTCAAACTGGTACAACCAGAAAAGGCAGCTTGTCCAATGCTCGTTACGCTGTCCGGTATGGTAATTGCAGACAAACTGGTGCAGCCCGAAAAAGTATATCCTCCAACACTGGTCAAGTGATCGGATAGTGTAATGCTTTCCAAGTTGGTACAATTCGAAAAAACAAAACCGCCAATATCTGTGACACTGTTCGGTATAGCGATCTTTGTCAGACTGGTACAGCCGGAAAAAGCACTTTCACCAATGCTTGTTACGCTGTCTGGTATGGTGATTGCAGTCAGATTCTCAAGATTTGAAAATGCATTTCCTTCAAAGCTTGTCACACTATCCGGTATAGTAATCGCAGTCAAATCACTGCACCCATAAAAAGCATTTTTTGCAATACTTGTTACGCGTTTTCCGTCAATTCTTGCCGGAATTTCTACTGATTCTACAGTTTCATTGCATCCGGAAATCTTTACTTCATCGGTATCTGTCACGCTATAGTACAAGTCCCCGTAGGTGCCGTCATAAGAATTTATCACATATGCACTTGCGGTGAATACTGTCTCCACGCTCTCCAACATGTTCTGCACCCCAGACACGCCAACACTACCCAGACAGAGCACGCCGGCAGTCACAGCTGCAAGCACTTTTTTCCACAGCTTCATCTTCATTCCTCCGTTTTTTCTTTTGTTGCAAATTGTCTGTTTTTATTATAGCATGTCAACTTAAAAAAGTCAAATGCCTTTTCATAAATTTCCAGTTTTGTGGAACATTCTGCTATTGTCCAAGTGATTTTTCCATGTCTTCCGCGAATTTCCCACTTCGAATTCTTCCAAAATTCCAACAAATATACAAAAAGTCAGCTTTAAATCAAACCTGCATTGTCAAAAACAGAGAAATCATTACAAATATATTGCATCGTTTTCAATGACGTAATATAATAAAAGCAGGAAAATTCTGCCGGAAACCCGCAGAACATGGGCAGCTGTGTTCTGCTTTTTCTTTCCCTGGAATTTGTCGAATCGTGTCGAAAAAAGGAGAATCCACCATGAAAACCGCATTCCAAAAAAAGGCATATAGTATCCTGACGGCACTGGTGTTGCTGCTGACTGCATGCACCGGTGCCGTTTTCAGCAGCAGTCGGGCAGCGGCTCTGGAACTGGAGGGTACCGGCAAGGCGGACAATCCTTACTTGCTCTCAACCGCCGCAGAACTGCTGGAGTTTGCGGAAAAGGCAGCGGCTGATCCCAACATTTGTGCAATGCTGACGGCGGATATTTCGCTGGAAGGAGAAACTTGGACACCGATTGGCTCCTATGCCGGCACTTTTGACGGCAATTATCACTGCATTTCGAATTTGCAGTGCAGCGGCGGCAGCAACTTGGGCATGTTTGCAAAGCTGTCCGGAACGGTACAGAAACTGGGGCTGACCAACGTACATATCCAAGGGAAAAATACTGTCGGCGGAATTGCGGCTCTATGCAGCGGGACGATCACAGATTCGTTTTGTGAGGGTGATATTACTGCCAGCCGCGACTTTGCCGGCGGTCTGGCAGGGCAATTTCAAGCGGGAGCCGTTGTGCAAAACGCCTACCACATCGGCACAGTTACCGCAAAGGGGACAGTCGGCGGTCTTGCCGGACGAAGCGATGCACCGTTGCAAAACTGCTACCATATCGGAACAGTTGCAAAAACAGACGCTGCTTCCGAAGATTCTGCCGGCATGCTGGTGGGCAGACTGGGAGATATGTCAGAAACGCAATTGCAGAATTGTTTCTACACAGTCACAGCAGGCGGTTACACTGCTGTGGGAAGCAACTACAAAGAACCAGAGGGCATGCAACAGGCAGAGGAGAATTTCCAGAACGGCATTGTTGCCGAACTGATGAATACCGGCGGCGATATGTGGTGTGTCCGCGAGGGGAAAACTGTACTGAAAGAATTCACGAACAATACTTCAGCAGCTACCACCACAACGGAGAGAACTACAACTTCTGATACAACGAGCACGACTGCTTCGACAACGACAACTTCCGCTACTACAAGTACAACTGCTTCAACAACGACAATTTCCACCACAACAAGCACAACTGCTTCGACTACCGCAACTTCCACCACCACAAGCACAACAACTTTAAAAACCACTACTTCCACCACCACAAGCACGACCACTTCAACAACCACAATTTCCACCATCACAAGCACGACTACTTCGGCAACGACAATTTCCGCTACAGCAAGTACAACCACTTCAACAACCGCAACTTCTACTACTACAAGCACGACTGCTTCGATAACTACAACTTCCGCTACTACAAGCACAACCACTTCAACAACGGCAACTTCCACCACCACAAGCACAACAACTTTAAAAACCACGACTTCCACTGCCACAAGCACAGCTACTTCAACAACGACTACTTCCACCACCACAAGCACGACCACTTCAACAACCGCAACTTCCACTACCACAAGCACGACCACTTCGAAAACCACGACTTCCGCTACTACAAGTACGACCACTTCAACAACGACTACTTTCACCACAAGCACGACCACTTCGACAACGACTACTTCCACCACCACAAGCACAACTGCTTCAACAACGACTACTTCCACAACTACAAGCACAGCGGCTTCAACAACGACTACTTCCACCACCACAAGCACAACGACTTCAACAACCACAACTTCCACCACAACCACCATACCCCCTGACGAAAATTTCCCGCAGATCACAGGCGATGCAGACCGCAATGGTCGGGTGGACTCCACAGATGTTTACATGGTAATGCTGTATTGTGCATATCACGGTGCCGGCTATCACGATTACACCTTCACGGAATATCCGGAGATCGAAGCCGCTCTGCTGACCAAGCTGGACGTCAACGGAGACGGCTCCATTGACACTATCGATGTCTATTTTATACTCCGCTACGTTGCCTATCAGGGAGCCGGCATTCCGACAGACTGGGACGAACTGTACGAAAAGCATATTTTGCAATATTGCCCAGAATATTCTTTAGATGTTTTTAAATTGTACCCACAATCTTTTTACATCACCACACAGAAAAAGTGTATAATAAAATAAGTTGTAAACAAAAAACGAAAAACAAGAAAGGACAAGCAAACACACATGAAAAAACTAATTACACTTCTGCACGGTTTCTGTATGGCACTGGCAGACAGTGTCCCCGGCGTTTCCGGCGGCACGATCGCATTCCTCATGGGCTTCTATGACAACTTTATCGGTTCCCTGAACGCCCTGATCTCCGGCAGCAAGCAAGAACGCATCCAGGCTGTCAAGTACCTCATCAAGCTGGGCATCGGCTGGGTGATCGGCTTCTGCTCCTCGGTGCTGGTGCTGGCAAATGTCTTTGAATCCCATATCTATCGGGTATCCTCCCTGTTCATCGGATTCATCATCTTCGCGATTCCGGTCGTGATCTACGAGGAAAAAAAGGTACTGAAAGACCGCTGGAAAATGAGCTTCTTCGTCCTCATCGGCATGGCATTCGTGGTGGCGATCACCTATGCAAACACTTTTGTAGGCGGCGGAAAAGATCTGAGTAATCCCGACATCGGCATGTACATCTACGCATTCTTCGTGGGAGCCGTTGCGATCTGTGCCATGGTTCTGCCGGGCATTTCCGGTTCCACGCTGCTGCTGATCTTCGGGCTGTACATTCCGATCATTAACGGCATTCACGACCTGCTCCACTTGAATTTCCACATGCTGCCCATTCTGATCGTCTTTGGGCTGGGTGTCATTACCGGCATCATCAGCATTATCAAGCTGATCCAGAACGCCCTGACCAAACACCGCGGGGCTACGGTATATCTGATCATCGGCATGATGCTGGGTTCCCTGTACTCCGTCTTTATGGGGCCTACCACGCTGGAAAATCCGCAGCCGGCAATGGGACTGCACACGTTCAGCATTGTGTTCTTCCTCATCGGCGGCGTAGTAATTCTGGGCATGCAGGGCTTGAAAATGCTCTCGGATAAGAACAGCACCCCTGCCAATGAACCAAAAGCAGAAGTGCAGGCAAAGTAAAGGCAATACCGCACAAAGAGCGTCTGGCGACTTTGCACGCCATCTGCTTGCAA
>OGOV01003249.1_pt1 | contig 11040 bp, 10 predicted proteins | sample 1552711 | NCBI WGS metagenome assembly OGOV01 (sample SAMEA2580216, study PRJEB22360) | human gut metagenome | biome: human gut; feature: human-associated habitat; material: faeces | place: Denmark | collected 2008/2010 | reverse complement strand
GGCATCCAGCTCACGGGGACGTCCCTGACCACGATAGCCGATTCCGTGGCTTCGGATACGGCGTCCGTGCGGGGGGGGCGGGTATTTATGATGTGGTACTCGTTCGCCGTGGATCTCGGCGCGGCCCTCGGGCCGATCCTCGCTTACCTGCTCAATGACATGTGGGGGATGGATACGGCTTATGCGGGCACGGCGGTCCTTCTGCTGATCCTTGCCGTGAAGTGGTACTGGTCGGCTCCGCTGCTCAAACCCTTTGTCCGGCGCTTTGCCTGATGGGAAATGCGCCTTCCGGCGCGCGGCCGTTTTCATGGTTTTGGGGCTCGGCGCTTCCTGTGAAATCCCTTTCTTGCCGATAGATTCCACTGCATATCAATAATATACAATCCCGCTTCCGTTTTGTCCGGAGCGGGGTTTTTTGTATGCGTTTGGGACGTGTACATTGTTATTATTTAGGATTTATTACTTTTTTCTGTTTTGTAGCACAATCTCCGCACAACCGTCTCTCCTTTTCTCCACGATCGACAAAAAGCGGACACGCCCGCGTCACACGGCTCCTCCACTATGCGCCCAACGACAAGTGAGGAGTTCAACATGATCCACATAGATACTCTCAGCAAAACGTTTTCAGGCGGGAAGGGGCTTGACCGGGTCAGCCTGCACATCAAGCCCGGCGAAATGGTTGCGCTCATCGGCTCGTCCGGTTCCGGAAAATCGACCCTGATGCGCCATATCGCAGGGCTCATGCCCGGCGACGCCGACGGCGGGCGGATCGAGGTCGCGCAGCACCTCATCCAGGACAGGGGCGTGATCAGCCGCGACATCCGAACCATGCGGGCGGAAATCGGCATGGTCTTCCAGCAGTTCAATCTGGTGGATCGCATGTCCGTTTTGCGCAACGTCATGCTCGGCGCGCTGTCGCGCACGGCGCTGTGGCGCAGCCTGCTGGGCTTCTTCCATGAAGAGGACGCCCGGCTTGCCTACAAGGCGCTGGCCCGCGTCGGCATCATGGAAAAGGCGCATCAGCGCACCTCCAACCTCTCCGGAGGGCAGCAGCAGCGCGCCGCCATTGCCCGCGCCCTTGTGCAGCGCGCCCGCGTCCTGCTGGCGGACGAGCCCATTGCCTCGCTCGATCCGGAATCGTCCCGCAATGTTATGGAAACGCTGCGCGATCTGAACCAGAAGGACGGGCTCACCGTGCTCGTGACCCTGCATCAGGTCGACTACGCGCTGTCCTTCTGCCCCCGAACCATCGCCTTGAAGCATGGCCGGGTCGTGTACGACGGGCCGAGCGCGGAACTGACCCCCGCCTTCCTCAAGCGGCTCTACGGTACGGAATGCGACTCCCTGTTCGCCCGCCAGGAAAGCGACATCCGGCGGAATCCGCCCCTGACGCAGGTTCAAGTGGCCTAACCCTCAACAACAAGGATTTGCCATGTTTTCACGTTTCCTGATCGCCGTTGCGGCGGCCGTCGTCCTTGGCGGTTCCGTTTGTGCCAAGGCTGCGGAAGTCCTGAACTTCGGCATCATCTCCACGGAATCCTCCCAGAACCTCAAACAGTTGTGGGACCCCTTCCTCGCCGACATGGAAAAGGCCACCGGCTTCAAGGTCAAGGCGTTCTTCGCTTCGGACTACGCCGGGATCATTGAGGGGATGCGCTTCAAAAAGGTCGATCTCTGCTGGATCGGCAACAAGGGCGCCATCCAGATGGTGGACCGTTCCGACGGTTCCGTTTTCGCCCAAACCACGGCGGCGGACGGTACGGACGGCTACTACTCCTTGCTTGTGGTGAACAAGGAGAGTCCGCTCAAGAGCGTGGACGACGTGCTCAAGAACGCGGCTGGGCTTCGTTTCAGCAACGGCGATCCCAACTCTACCTCCGGGTTCCTCGTGCTCGGCTACTACGTGTTCGCCAAGAACAACGTCGACCCGAAGAAAATTTTCAAGAACGTGGTTGCCGCCAACCATGAGTCCAACGCGCTCGCCGTCGCCAACAGGCAGGTGGATGTGGCGACTTGCAACAACGAAGCCATCGGCCGCCTCGAAATCGCCCACCCTGAAAAGGCCGCGCAGATCCGCGAAATCTGGCGCTCGCCGCTCATCCCGAGCGATCCGCTGGTGTGGCGCAACAGCCTTCCCGAAAGCACGAAAAAGAAGATCGCCGATTTCATCTTCGGGTACGGCGTGAAGGGTGATGTGGCCCACGCCAAGGCCATCCTCGAAAAGCTGCCCGAGGGTGCTGTTGTCCGCAGCCCCGGCATGAAGTATAAGCATTACGCCCCTAAGGCAGATGTCACCCTGCTGGACGGTACCTTTGAGCAGTTCAAAGCCTATGTGGATGCCCATGCCGACCAGAACCCCAGCTGCCTCTGTTTTACCGGCGAGGCCGAAAAGCTCGGCTGGCCCTGCGTGGAGTATGGCAGGGAGGGCGACGGTGCCGATCAGGCAAAGCATATTTTCCGCAGTCTGCGCGCATTGGATGAGCAGGGGGACGGGGTGGTCTATGCCCGCTGCCCGAAAAAGGACGGCCTGTCCATGGCGGTGTACAACCGCCTGATCCGTGCGGCAGCGTTCCGGGTGATCCGGCTATGATCACGCTTGGGATCACCGGCCGCAGCGGCTGCGGCAAATCGACCGTGACGGCGGTGTTTGCCGCCCATGGTGTCCCGCTGGTGGATGCCGACCAGATCTCCCGCGAGATCCTGCTGCCCGGTTCTCCGCTGCTGCCAGTGTTGGCCCAGCGGTTCGGGGCAGATATTCTGTATGCCGACGGCAGCCTGAACCGCCGCCTGCTGGCAGACCGCGCCTTTGCTGCGCCGGAAGGAAAGGCCGCTCTGGATTCTCTCGTGCTTCCGGAGATCATCCGGCGGGTCTGCAGACTGAAGCAGGCCGCCCGGGAAGCCGGAGCACCGCTTTTTGTGATAGACGGAGCCGTGATCGTGGGCACTGATGCGGAAAAAGAGTGCGACCACCTCTGCGTGGTCACTGCGCCCTTTGCCACCAGTGTGGCCCGCATTGCGGCCCGGGACGGCATCGCCCCGGAGATGGCGGCACGGCGGCTCAACGCCCAGACCCCGGAAGAGGTTCTGCTTGCCAGGGCCGATCTTGTCCTGCGCAACGATGCTGACCTTGCTTCTCTGGAAGCGGCGGCAGCGGCGCTCTGTGAGCAGCTGCAGGCTGAGGGTGCACGGAAAGGGGGCGCGGACACTTCGCTTTGAAAAAGTTTTTGAAAACGCTGGTGCTGCTCTTTTTGCTCTGTGTGGTCCTGCTGGCGCTGCCGCCGGTGCGCCGTCAGGTGGAACAGCGGCTCTACCCGCGGAAATACAACGACCTTGTGGAGCAGTACGCCGCCGAGTATGACCTTGACCCGCTGCTGGTCTATTCCTTCATCCGCACCGAGAGCGGCTTTGACCCGGGCGCAACTTCCAGTGTCGATGCGCGCGGCCTGATGCAGATGACGGAGGAGACCTTCCTCTGGCTCCGCAGTAAGCTGGGCCTGGGGGAGGAGGTTTCCTTTGGCGACCTGTACGACCCGGATGTGAGCATCCGCTTTGGATGCTATTACCTCCACCTCTGCCTGGTGCGTTACAACGGCGATATCTCCACGGCCGCCGCAGCCTACCACAGCGGGTGGGGCACCGTGGATGCCCTGCTCCAGAAGGAGGAACATTCAGAGGACGGGTTGACCCTGTCGGGTTTCCCCTATAACCAGATGCACCACTATGTGGAAAAGATCACCGCCTGCTATGCCAAGTACACCGAGCTGTACGGAGCCTGAGCAGGCTGCAAACCCGCTTGAACCGGCTTGCGCCGGTTTGAAATATTTAGGAATACCGAAAGAGAAAGGCAGGAGAAATTCTATGGCAGAAAAAACTCCGAACCAGCAGCTGGCTGAAAAGCTGCTCTATAAGCCTGCTTACGTCGCCGATAAGGACGCTGACGTGAAGCAGAAGGCCCACGACTTTGCCGAGGGCTACAAGAAGTTCCTGGATGCAGGCAAGACCGAGCGTGAGGTCGCCGCCGAGAGCGAGCAGATGCTCAAGGATGCAGGCTACCAGCAGTTCGACCCGAAAAAAACCTACAAGCCCGGCGACAAGATCTACTTTGTCCAGTGCAACAAGGCTGTGGTGGCTTCCACCATCGGTACCAAGAGCTTTGAGGATGGCTTCCATCTGGTCATTGCCCACACCGACAGCCCCCGTCTGGACCTGCGTCCCACCCCGCTGTATGAGTCTGACCACCTGAGCTACTTCAAGACCCATTACTACGGTGGTATCCGCAAGTATCAGTGGGGCACTATCCCTCTGTCCATCCACGGCGTGTTCACCCGTGAGGATGGCTCCACCGTCACCGTCCGTGTGGGCGAGGATGAGAACGATCCCGTCTTCTGCATCACCGACCTGCTGCCCCATCTGGGTGCCGAGCAGAACGCCCGTCCCCTGAAGGACGGCATCAAGGCTGAGGAGCTGAACATCCTCATCGGCTCCGACGCTGTTGATGACGAGAATGTCAAGGAAGCTGTCAAGCTGAACACCATGATCCTGCTCAACGAGAAGTACGGCATCACTGAGAAGGAGTTCATGCGCGCTGAGATCGAGATCACCCCGGCTTACAAGAGCCGTGACGTTGGCTTCGACCGCTCCATGGTGGGCGGCTATGGCCACGATGACCGTGTGGACGCTTATCCTGCACTGATGGCCGAGATCGAGACCAAGAACCCCGCTTACACCACCGTCTGCGTCCTGACCGATAAGGAAGAGATCGGCTCCGACGGCGTGACCGGTATGCAGAGCATGTACGCCTTCCACTTCATGCAGGAGCTCTGCCGTACCGCCGGTCAGGATGATATCCTGGCCTTCCGTCACAGTGTCTGCCTGTCCGCTGACGTGACCGCTGCCTACGATCCCAACTGGGCAAGTGCATTCGAGCCTATGAACGGCACTTATGCAGGCCGCGGCGTTGCCATCTTCAAGTACACCGGCGGCGGCAGCAAGGGCTCCGCAAGCGATGCCTGCGCTGAGCTGGTCAGTGATATCACCCGGATGCTGGACAACGGCAACGTTGCATGGCAGATCGGTGAGCTGGGCCGTCTGGATCTGGGCGGCGGCGGCACCATCGCCAAGTATGTCGCAAACCGCGGCATCCCTGTGCTGGATATCGGTGTGCCTGTGCTGTCCATGCACGCTCCCTTCGAGGTCATCCATAAGAACGACCTGTACATGGCTTACCGCGCCTTCTCCCTGTTCAACAACGCACAGTAAGCGCGATCCAGAATGAATGCCCCGGCAGGTTTTGCGCCCGCCGGGGCATTTTTGCGCTATTTTTTGAAAAATGCTTGACCTTCAACCGACTTTATGGTGTAGTGTAAGGGCGGAGGTGAAGCAAATGAACATCAAACAGGCTGCGGAACAGAGTGGAGTTTCCAGCCCCAACATCCGCTTCTACGAAAAAGAAGGGCTGATGACCCCTGCCCGTAACCGGGGCAATGCCTACCGGGATTACACCGCCGGGGATATCCGGACCCTGAAACTGATCCGGATGCTTCGGATGCTGGATATGCCGCTGCCCGTAATACAGAGGGTCCTCAACGGGGAACAGCCGCTGAGCGAAGCACTTCAGGCACAGCAGGCGGTACTGGAGCAGCAGGCGGCACAGCTGGCGGGTGCGATCCGCTTTTGCGCAGAGCTGACCCAACAGACTCCTCAGGTGGATCAGCTGGATGTGGACGACTGCCTGAAACGGATGCAGGACCCGCAGGAGCCGGGCAGATTTTTCTCCGGCTGGCTCAGGGATTACCGTACCGTGGCAGAAAACGAACAGAAAAAACGCTTTTTCATCGTATCGGAACAGTCCATCAATACCCCGGAGGATTTTGCAGCCGTGCTGCTGCGCTATGGGGAAGCTCAAGGGAGCCCCGTCTGCATCACAAAAGGGGGAATGTACCCGGAGTTTGAGTGGCACGGTATCCGGTATAAGGCATGGCGCGGGCAGGGCCGCTATTGCGATTCTATCTGCTGCGAAGCACTCTTCCCGGAATCTCTCAAAACGGGACTGCCGCTCAGGCGGGAACGCCTGCTGCGCTGGCTACGGCGGCTGCTCCCTGTGGCAGTGGCCGCTATGGTGCTGGGAGCACTTGCTCTACGCGGCAGAATGTGAACCCCTGATCCCGATACCACTGGATGATGTCCGGCAGCGCCTCGGCGGTGGTGCGGGTGGTGGCAGAATCATGCATCAGAACGATGCACTGGGTCTGCTCGCCGGTCTCGCGCACTACATTCCGGTAGATGGTCCCGGCACTGGGCTTTCCGCCCACGGCATCCTCAGCGCAGACGTTCCAGTCCACATAGGCATATCCCTTCTCGGCACACTGCTGTTTCAGCTCGGCCATCACACCGCGCCCGCCGTAGCGGCGGCTGACCGTGTTGGTGCTGCCGCCCGGAAAGCGCAGGTAATGCAGAGAAGCTGTGTTGACATAGGGCGAGATGCGCTTTTTCAACAGGGTGATATCCTGCCAGTAGGCAGCTGAACTCTGGTAGATGTCGCTGTATTCATGGGATGCGGAATGCAGCGCGATCTGGTGGCCTGCCGCCGCTGCATCCGCAATAAGTGGCAGATACTTTTCATTGTAGCCCGTGGCCACCACAAAAAAGGTGGCCTTGACCCCGGCGGCATTCAGTGCATCCAGAACCGCCGGGGTCGTTTTGCTGGGGCCGTCATCGAAGGTCAGGCAGACCCATTTCTCCGGCATCGGCTCTTCCTGCGGCAATGAGCTTGCAGGGGCCGCCTCCGGAGCAGGGGAGGCAAAGCCGGTATCCGGTACCGGGGTCAGGTCGCTTTCCTGGCAGCCGGGCCCCGCCGGCACAGCAAAGAACAGCCCCAGCCCAAAGCCTGCCGCCGCGCCCGCCAGAAGCAGAGCTGTCCCGCGAAATAAGATCTTCCCGTTTGCTCTCAGCCATGAAACCATCTCCCAAACCTCCTTGACAGATCGCATTGAATCTGCAGTATCTCTTATAGGATATGACCCACTGAAAATTTGTAGAATACAAAAGCAGGCAGAGGAATTGACATTTCCCGCAAAAATTGATAAACTAAATAAGTTCTCCGTGCAGGAGTGGCGGAATGGCAGACGCGCTGGTTTTAGGCACCAGTTCCAACGGAGTGAGGGTTCGACCCCCTTCTCCCGCATAAAAAATGGCCCCAAGCTCAGGCTTGGGGTCATTTTTTATCCTGCGGAGAAGAGGGGTCGAACAGCACGGCCGCCCGATGGTTCGTACCTTGATATGGACAAATAATCTCCTTGTTGAATCAGGCCGCTGTCTCTGTTTTACGGAGACGGCGGCCTGATTCATTATTTTTGACTACTTTTTGTCCCGGGGAAACCCCGGAAAAATCCTGCTATGACCTACTTTTTCTGACTACGATTCTGACTACAAAGTACCCGGCAAAAGCAGGCAGTATCTGATACGCACAGATAACAAAAATATCCACGAAACATCGATTTTTCATCGACATTCCGTGGATATTTTCTGGTGCGAGGGAGGGGATTTGAACCCCCAAGGATAAACCACACGCACCTCAAACGTGCGCGTCTGCCAGTTCCGCCACCCTCGCACAACTATAAAATTGTTGCAATCCCGGATTTCTGAGGCTTGAAACCGTTGTTGCGGACTGCTTGAATATACTACCACATTACCCCGGGAAAGTCAAGCGATTTTGATAGAAATTTCCTCGTTTCATATTCGATCGTGTCCCGGTGCATACTAGAACAAATTATCACCGGGGAGGCAGGACCGTGAAACGACGCAACAGAGCATACCGATTGCTGAGACTGACAGCAGTATATCTGCTCCTGCTGCCGTTTCTGCTGCTGGGTTGGCTGTACAGCCGCCTGCCGGATCGTGTTTATCTGGAACCCGGGCAGGCCTTGCTTTTGCCTCGCTTTGGCTGGGTGGAACCTATGGGGCTTCACGGCAGCCAGAATGCGGCCAGTACCCAGGTCGTGGGCAGTTACCAGACCACTCTGTCACTGGGCGGATGGCTTCCCATCAAGAATATCCGCACGGTGGTCACGGAGCGCACGCAGGTCACGGTCTGCGGTACGCCGTTCGGGGTCAAAATGTTCTCCGAGGGGGCACTGATTGTTGGCTTTTCCGATATCGACAGCCCCGGCGGGAGCACAGTGAACCCGGCAAAGGCAGCGGGACTGCGTCTGGGAGACCGCGTGATCCGCATTGGACAGATCAGAACGGAAAACAATGACGCTGTGAAGGAAGCGCTGGAAGCCGCCCGGGGAAGCGCTGCAGAGGTCATCTATGTCCGCAGCGGAGAACAGCGCAGCACCACCCTGACCCCTGTCTGGGATGCCGTTGCCGCCCAGTGGCGGGCAGGCATGTGGGTGCGGGATTCCTCTGCCGGTGTGGGTACCCTGACCTTTGTGGACCCAGAAAAGGGTGTCTTTGCGGGGCTGGGACATCCCATCAGCGACGGCGACACCGGCGAAAGCATCGCTCTGCGCAGCGGGGAGATCGTGCCGTGTGAGATCACCGGGTGCAGCATGGGCACTGTGGGCAGCCCAGGGGAGCTGAAGGGGAAGTTCCTGAGCGCCCACGCCATTGGCAGCATCCGGATCAATGGAGAAAACGGTGTTTATGGCACAACACGGACAGGCTTTTCCGGGCAAACCATGCCGGTGGCGTTTGCGCAGGAGGTCGAGACGGGGGATGCACAGATCCTGGCTACCGTCGCCGGGGAAACACCCCGTACCTACCATGTCCGCATCGAGAAGATCAGCGATGCCGACCCGCGCCGCAATATGGTCGTCCGGGTGGTGGACAAAGCCCTGCTTACCCGGACCGGCGGCATTGTGCAGGGGATGAGCGGCAGTCCCATTTTGCAGAATGGGCGGCTGGTCGGTGCAGTGACCCATGTTCTCGTCAACGATCCGACACGGGGCTATGGAATTTTCGCGCAGACCATGCTGGAGCAGGCTGAACAGGTTGCAACGGCGGAAAAATGAGCAGATTTGGTAAAACAAAACAGGCTGATTCGACTAAAGATTCCATAATATGGCAAAAATAACAGTTGAAATCCATGGGAATTTATGGTAAAATCAGAAACGTAAGGAAAACCGCACACATTGGAGGAATGAACGATGGACAAGATCAAATTTTTGATGTCGGATACTGGCGCAGAGATCACGGCAGCCTGTCGTGAAGCTTTGGAGCAGAAGGGCGTAGAGGTGACCGTGGTGGAAAAAGACGGCCTGAAGGTCCTGCAGAAAATGCTTGCAGTGCGGCCCCAGGTGGTGTTGCTGGATGCCTTTATGCCCGGGCTGGATGCGCTGGCCGTGAAACAGAAGTACAATGCAGCCGGTGAGCGTCACACCTCTTTCTTTGTGACGGGGGCGTTCCAGAGCGAGGAAATGGTGCAGGAGCTGCTGGACGAGGGCTTTGCTTACTACTTCGTCAAGCCCTTTGACGAGACGGTTCTGGCAAACCGCGTGCTGAAGGTAGCTGCCGGGCAGGAAAAGCGCATCTTGCACACCAGCGTGGACAGCGATGAACTGACAGTCACTGAGATCCTGCACCAGATCGGTGTTCCCGCTCATATCAAGGGCTATCAGTTTCTGCGGGATGCCATCCTGCTCACCATGAACGAGCCGGAGTACATCAACGCTGTGACCAAGCGCCTCTACCCGGAAATCGCCAAGAAAAACGGCACCACCGCCAGCCGGGTGGAGCGCGCCATCCGCCACGCCATCGAGGTGGCATGGGACCGGGGCGATGTGGACACCCTGAACAGCTACTTCGGCTATACCATCCATAACCTACGCGGAAAACCCACCAACTCGGAATTCATCGCGATGATAGCCGATAAGATGCGGCTGGATAAACGGCAGCGAGTGGGGTAAACAAGCAGGAAAAACAGAAACGGGGATACTATTATAGAAAGCGCGGGATGCTCCAAAGGCTTCATCTGAAAAGGTGAAGCCTTTTCTCTTTGCATTTTCCTTCCCATCTGGTACAATGGTGCAGAAGGGAAGTGACAAAATGCCGGAAGTGGATGTGATCCGTGCGCAACTGTTTGCGCTGCAGGATAAGGAATATCAGATCTTTTACAGCCGCCTGATGCCCACCCTGCCACCGGAAACGGTGATCGGGGTGCGGGTGCCGCTGCTGCGTAAGCTGGCAAAGCAGCTGACAGATACCCCGGAAGCGGAGGTGTTTCTGCAAAAACTACCGCATTTTTATTATGAAGAAAACGCCCTCCATGCCTTTCTGCTGGAGCCTGTCCGGGATTACGGCACAGCGCTGGCGGCAACTGAGCGCTTTTTGCCCTATGTGGATAACTGGGCAGTCTGCGATTGCTTCAGCCCCAAGGTGTTTGCACAGCATAAGCCGGAGCTGCTGCCTGCTATCCGGCGCTGGCTGGGCTCTGACCGGACGTATACCGTGCGCTACGGGATCGGGATGCTGATGCGGTATTATCTGGACGATGCCTTCCGGCCGGAATATCTGGCTTGGGTGGCGGCGGTGCACAGCGAGGAATACTATGTCAATATGATGCGGGCATGGTATTTTGCCACTGCACTGGCAAAGCAGCCCGCAGCGGCACTGCCGTGGCTGACCGAAAAGCGGCTGGACGTGTGGACGCACAATAAGACCATCCAGAAAGCGGTGGAAAGCTACCGCATCCCCCCGGAACAGAAGCAGACTTTGCGGGCGCTGCGCATTCGTTCACAAAAGCTTTGCGAAGAACGGCGCGTTTGACTGTTTACATTGTGGGAGTTTTATTGTAAAATATAGTATAGTAAAACTGCCGGGCCTATCCGGCGAAAGATAAAACAGGTGGTGTTTGGATTATGGCATTGAAATATCAGCGTATCCTTCTGAAGATCAGCGGCGAAGCACTGGGCGGCGAAAAGGGCATGGGTTTTGACGAACCCACCATGGACGCGATCTGCGGCGGCGTGAAGAAAGCACACGAGCTGGGCGTGCAGATCGGCATCGTGGTGGGCGGCGGCAACTTCTGGCGCGGCCGTT
>OGOV01003247.1_pt1 | contig 11050 bp, 10 predicted proteins | sample 1552711 | NCBI WGS metagenome assembly OGOV01 (sample SAMEA2580216, study PRJEB22360) | human gut metagenome | biome: human gut; feature: human-associated habitat; material: faeces | place: Denmark | collected 2008/2010 | reverse complement strand
ACCGCCGTGCATACAGCCCCGCTAACCGTCACCGGAAGCCCCGCCGCTATCCACACGGCTATTGCCGGTATAGCCACTATCGCCTCGTAAAAATAATTGAGCAGTAGCAGCATTATCATGCGGCTGCCCAGTATTGCCGCGCTCGGTATGGGCATGGCGAGCAGCATTTCATTATCCCGCGCGTTATAAAGCTGCGTCTGCGCAGTGAATACCGAGCCCATAAGGCAGAACCCCGCCGCCAATATGCCCGCAAGCGCAAAATACAGCCAGCCTATGCCCTGCGCGTGATACAGCTCCGCAATGCCGAAAAAAATGGCGGAAAACATGCCCGCGAACACAATGGCGGCGTATATGAGCAATATCGCAATGCCTATCCCGCCTATTTTGGACGGCTTTTTGCCGTTCTTTGCGCTGCGGGTGCGCGTATAGAAAGAAGCCCACAGCGCCGCAAGCCGCGTTTTAACAAGGGCCTTAAACATTTTCTTCCTCCAGTTCAAGGAACACGTTTTCAAGCGAAGCATCGCCCTTCACCTGCTCCATGGGGCCGGACTTGAGCAGCTTGCCGCCCTTTATTATGGCAACCTTGTCGCAAAGCTTTTCCGCAACCTCCAGCACATGTGTGGAAAAGAATATTGCGCCGCCCCCGTCGCAAAGCTCGCGCATTATGCCCTTGAGTTGATGCGCGGCTATCGGATCAAGCCCCACGAACGGCTCGTCCATCAAAAGGAGCTTTGGCTTATGCATAAGCGCGCTTATTATGGCAAGCTTCTGCTTCATGCCGTGCGAATAGGCGCTTACGGGCTGGGCAAGGTCCTTTGTTATTTCAAACATATCGGCGTATTTTGTTATGCGCTCCTCGCGCTCCGCCTTGGTCATGCCGTATATGTCCGCAACAAAGTTAAGGTACTTTATGCCCGAAAGGAACTCGTACATATCCGGATTATCCGGAATGTAGGCCATTTCGCGCTTGCAGCCCACTGGATCGGCCTTTATTGATTTGCCGTTTATGAGTATTTCCCCCGCGTCAAAGCGCAGTATTCCCGCCACGGATTTGAGCGTGGTGGTTTTGCCCGCGCCGTTATGGCCTATAAAGCCATATATTTCGCCCGGTGCAATGTGCAGCGACAAATCGTCCACCGCCTTATGCTCCCCGTATATTTTGGTCAGATTCTCTATACGCAGCATTTTTATCCTCCCTGCTTAGCATTTATATACTCATTAATTTTATTATACACTGCCGCTCTGACCAACGTCAATCAGTATTGTTATCATTTTAACTATTATTCACAAATAAAAAGGGGCGTTTGAGCCCCTGATAATGCTGTGTTTGTGTTATTCCGCGTCAACCTTAGCCATGTGGGCAATAAGGTCAACAACCTTGTTGCTGTAACCCCATTCGTTATCGTACCATGCGATAAGCTTCACGAAGTTGGGGTTCAGGCTTATGCCGGCGGTGGCGTCGAATATGCAGGTGTGCGGGTCGCTGTAAAAGTCGCTGGATACAACGGCCTGATCGGTGTAGCCGATTATGCCCTTCCAGCGGTCGCTCTCGCTGGCTTCCTTCATGGCCTGCTTTATCTCCTCATAGGTGGCTGCCTTTTCAATGCGGCAGGTCAGGTCAACTATGGATACGTCCGGAGTGGGAACGCGGATGCTCAGGCCGGTCAGCTTGCCGTTAAGCTCGGGTATAACCTTGCCCACGGCCTTTGCAGCGCCGGTAGAGCTGGGGATAAGGTTATGCGCAGCCGCGCGGCCGCCGCGCCAGTCCTTCTTGGAAGGGCCGTCCACGGTTTTCTGCGTGGCGGTGATGGAATGCACGGTGGTCATAAGGCCTTCTATAATGCCGAAGTTCTCTTCAATAACCTTGGCAAGGGGAGCAAGGCAGTTGGTGGTGCAGCTGGCGTTGGAAACAACATTCATATCCTTTGTGTATTCGTCGCTGTTCACGCCCATTACGAACATCTTCGCGTCGCTTGAGGGCGCGGTGATTATAACCTTCTTCGCGCCGCCCACAAAGTGCGCGGAAGCCTTTTCGGTGGTGGTATTTACGCCACTGGATTCAACTATGTATTCCGCGCCGCATTCCCTCCAGGGAACGTCGCAGGCGTTCATCTGCTGATAAACCTGAATCTCGTGACCGTTGACAACAAGCTTATCGTCATGCGCGCTCACCTCGCCCTTGAACATGCCGTGCACGGTGTCAAACTTGGTCATATATGCCATATAATCCGCATGGATAAAAGGATCGTTTATACCGACTACTTCCATCTCCGGATTCTCCGCGCAAACGCGCAGCACGAGCCTGCCTATGCGGCCAAAGCCGTTGATGCCGATTTTTACTGCCATAAAACAGTACCTCCATAACTACAAATTTTGAAAATATAAACGCGGCTTATGCAGCCGGTGTTGTCTCTCAGTGGCATAATATTAACAAAAACAAAGGGTATTATGCAATAGCATAATACCCCAAAAAGCATACGAATATGCAAGATTCACTATAAGTTCATGTTATATCGCCATATGTTCACATTTTTCAGCGGTCCAAATTTATGGTTTCCGCGGCGATATAAAGCGGGCGGCCGCGCACCTCGTCATATATGCGGTTTAGGTATGCGCCCTGCACGCCTATGGCGGCAAGCGTAAGCGCATTGATGAGCACCAGCCCATCCACGGCCCAAAGCCACGGCGCACAGCCGATAGTGGCGGCGATTATTATGAGCGCTATAAGCCCCAGCATGCCTGTTACCCCAAGCGCAGCCCCCGCATAGAGCGCAAGCGACATGGGCTTATACGAAAAGCCCAGTATGCCGTCAAACGCCAAACGGAGCATCTTTTTGAGCGTATACTTTGTTTTGCCGGCCTGGCGCTCGTGCCGCACGTATTCAACGGGCACCGCATCAAAGCCCATCCAGCCGCTCATGCCGCGAAGGAAGCGGTTATGCTCCCGCATTTTAAGGAATACATCGGCAACCTTTTTATCCAGCAGGCGGAAATCGCCGGTGTCCAGCGGAATGGGATACGCGCTCATAGCGTTGAGCAGACGATAATAGCAGAGGGCCGTAAGCTTTTTGAATACCGTCTCCCCTTCCCTTTTGAGCCGCTTGCCGTATGCTATGTCCGCGCCGTTTTCCCATGCCTTCACAAGCTCGGCTATTACCTCCGGCGGGTCCTGAAGGTCCGCATCTATTATTATCAGCGCGTCTCCGCGGGCATTGTCCATGCCTGCCGTAACGGCAAGCTGATGCCCGAAATTGCGGGAAAAGCTTATCACCCGCACCTCCTTATGCTCCTTGGCTATGGCGCGGAGCTGCTTCATGGTGCCGTCTCGGCTGCCGTCGTTAACATATATTATTTCATAGTCGTAGCCTGTCAGCGCCTGCATTGCCGCGCTCATGCGCGCATAGGACGCCGGCAGCACCTCTTCTTCATTAAATACCGGAACGATAAGCGAAAGCAATTTGTTCATTGTTCAAGCCCTGCCTTTATTCATTAGTGGTACAGCTATTATAACCATTATTTGCCGCATTAACAACCAATGTTTACATTTTGCCGCATTGAGGGGAAAGGGATGCTGTGTTATACTATATAAAACTAAAATCAGCACGATGGTGACAATATATATGAAGCGACATCACAGAAGGCGGCATACCATCCGCCGCAGGCGCAGCCTTAAATCCACAATATGGGGCCCTATTCTGGCCCTTAGCGCAACGATAATAGGCGTAGCGGGCATAATTGCCGCTATAGTATTCGTGGGCCTGCCGCGGCTGCTGCCGCTTATAGGCATAGATTACCGCGCGCCCTTCGCGCCCACGCCTACCCCAAGCCCCACTCCGCGCCCGACTCCCACGCCAAATCCAATGGAGCTTTTTGACGCGGAAGCAGCGGAAACGGAGGTTGTGTTCGATGAAATTCGGGACTACAAATGGTTCGGCGATCCGTATTTTTACGGCGGCAAGCTTATGCTTACCGGAGGCAAGCTGATAGACGGCAAGGCCATTATGTGCGACCTTTTATTATGGGACCCCGAGGGGCGCGGCGCGGAAAAGCTTAACATTCCGCTTGAGAACACGCATTTCATGTTCCCAAAGTTCAATGACGACTGGATAGTTTACCTGGACGCCAATTACGACGGCGGCGGCAAGCTTTGCGCCGTGGACAGGTCATCTTCCAGCCTGAAGCCGGTAACCATAAAAACCGTGTACACGGGCCAATGCGAGCCTATGCTCTATCAAAACTACGTCGCCTGGACGGAGCGCACGGGTACGCGCATGGACAAGCTGTTCCTTTGCGACCTTACAACAATGGAAACGACCACGCTGCATATGTTCAGCAACACCTCATACGGCCAAAGCCTGCCTTCGCTTATGGACGGGGTGCTCGTGTGGGCGGATGCGGAGCGCTCAGGCTCAACGGACGAGGAGGACGTGAGCGTTATATACTCCGTGCGCCTCGGCTCAACATCGATACAGAGCATACATACCGAAACCTATGCGCACGATCCGATATCAAACGGGCAATACACCGCCTGGCTCGATGCGCACCATTCGCTCCAAACAAAGCTGTACTGCATGGCGCAGGGCGCAAGCGAGCCTACGCTTGTTGCACAAGGGGTCGTACAGTTCGGCATGGGCAATAAGTTCATAGCCTATTCAAAGGACGAGACGATTTACCTTTACAGGTTCGATAATAAAAAGACCTATAAGCTTTCCGGCGAATACGAAAAGGCGCAGTTCATGGGCGTGAGCGACGGCAAGGTGATATGGATGGACGTTACCAGCCGCGAAAGGGACATATTGAAATATTCGGAGGTACCCGACAGATAATGGCTAAAGGAGCAAAAACCGTGTTCGTCTGCGGCGAATGCGGCTACGAAAGCAGTAAATGGCTCGGCCGCTGCCCAAACTGCGAAAGCTGGAACACGTTCGTTGAATCCGCCCCCGTGCAGCAGATAAAAAAGGGCATATCGTCACAGCGTGCGCTCCCCCTGCGGGAGGTTCAGGCGGACGCGGCGCGGCGCATACCAAGCGGAATAGGGGAGCTTGACAGGGTGCTCGGCGGCGGCATAGTGGGCGGCAGCGCGGTGCTGCTGGGCGGGGACCCGGGCATAGGCAAATCCACGCTGCTTATGCAGATGGCAGGCTCGCTGATCAATCAGGGCAGCGTATTATATGTTACGGGCGAAGAATCCGCGGCTCAGCTCAAGCTGCGCGCACAAAGGCTGGGCGCGGGCGGAGACATGCTGCTGCTTGCGGAAACGGACATAACCGTAATAGAGGCCGAGATAGAGCGCATTAAGCCCGCGTTTTTGATAATAGACTCCATACAGACAATGTATTGCCCCGATATAGCCTCCGCCCCCGGCAGCGTTAGCCAGGTGCGCGAGGCCACGTCCTTTTTGACCCGCGTTGCAAAGACCACGGGCACGGCCGTTTTTATAGTAGGTCACGTTACGAAGGAGGGCGCGATCGCGGGGCCAAGGGTGCTTGAGCACATGGTTGACACGGTGCTTTCCTTTGAAGGGGACAGGCACGACGCATTCCGCCTTTTAAGGAGCGTTAAGAACCGCTACGGCTCCACGAACGAGATAGGCGTATTCGAAATGGGCGAGCACGGCATGGAGGAAATACCCGACCCATCTGGAATGTTCCTCACCGGAACCGATGCGCCCGGCTGCGCGGTCACCTGCGCACTGGAGGGCACGCGGCCAATGCTTGTGGAGGTGCAGTCGCTCATATCCAACACCCCCTTTTCAAACCCGCGGCGCATGAGCGCGGGGCTTGAGCTGAACAGGCTTATACTGCTGCTGGCGGTGCTTGAAAAAAAGGCTTATTTATCCCTTGCGGACAAGGACGTATACATAAACGTAGTGGGCGGAATGCGGCTTGAGGAGCGCTGCTGCGACCTGGCCGTTGCCATGTGCATAGCAAGCGCGCTTATTGACGCGCCCATGCCAAAGAACACCGTATGCCTTGGCGAAATATCGCTGACGGGTGAGGTTCGCGGCGCAGGTAGGATGGAGAAGCGCGCCGCCGAATGCGCCCGCCTTGGCTACGAGCGGCTGATAATCCCCCGCCACGCGGCCTTTAAGGCCCCAAGCGGCATAGAGCTTATCCGCGTGGGTACGCTGGCGGAGGCCGTGAAGGTACTTACGCAGGGGAGTAAGGATTAGACCGGTTTAACTATCCCTTCACCCTTATTGCGCATTCCAGCGCCACGTCAAGGTAGCCCTCGTAGGCGGTGGCGGGCTGCTTGCCCATTATGCGCGGGTCCCATTCAACGCTGTCCAGGCAGTCCTCCGCATACAGGAATTGATAAACGGCTTTTTTGCGGAATTGGCCCACGGCCATTAGGCTGGCGCACTCCATTTCAACCGTTATGCAGCCCTCCGCGCGGCGCTTGGCAAGGCCGTCGCGCGTTTCGCGGTATATGGCGTCGGTAGTCCATGTTTTGCCCTGCACATGGGGCATGCTTATCGCGTCAAACGCGGCGGAAAGCTCAGCTGCGGTGGGAATATCGATATAGTCGCTCGCGGGGGCGTAGTGATAGCTTGTGCCTTCGTCGCGGTATGCGGCGGTGGGCACTATAAAATGCCCCGCGGCAATGCTCCTGTCCAGCACCCCGCAGGAGCCGAAGAATAGCGCGCGCTTTGCTCCGGCGGCAAATATTTCCTCCAGCAGCCCTGCCGCCGCGCTCCCGCCAAGGCAGGTCATGTATATGCCAAGCTTCCTGCCCTTGTATTCAAAGGCGTATACCGGCACGGTGTAGCAGCAATGCATCTCCTTGAGCAGCGTCAGCTTGAAGCGCTTTGCCGCCGCTTCCAGCACCTTTTGGCTGAATGTTACAAGCACCGTGTCCGGAAAGCCCTCTATCGGCCTTGCCACGGCGCTCGGGTCGATTATCTGTTCGGATGTATTGAACGCATCTGTAATGCTCATATGGCCCCTCTTTTCGCTTTAATTTGAATCATTATAACATAAGCCCAAATAAAATGCCGCGCGTGTTGCAAAATAAGCCCATGTTCGTATATAATTAGCATGTATTTGTATGTATTCGCACGGAAAGGGGGCGCTGAACATGCGGGAAAGCAAAAAGCAAAAGGCGGAGCGCATAAAGGCCGCGCTCGCGGCGCTGAAGGAGGCGTATCCGGACGCAAAGCCGGAGCTTAACTTCACTTCCCCGTTTGAATTACTCGTGGCAACGATGCTCAGCGCGCAATGCACGGATAAGCAGGTGAATAAGGCTACGGCCGTGCTGTTCCCGCTTTACAATACGCCCGAGGCGTTTGCAGATCTGAGCGAAGAAGAGCTTGCGCCGTATATACGCAGCTGCGGCTTTTACCAAACAAAGGGCAAAAACATAATCGCCGCCAGCAAAATAATAGTTGAGCAATACGGAGGTCAGGTCCCGCGCGGGCGTGACGAGCTGACAAAGCTGCCCGGCGTTGGGCGAAAGACCGCAAACGTTGTCGTATCCAATGCGTTCGGCGTGCCGGCAATAGCCGTGGATACGCATGTGTTCCGCGTTGCCAACCGAATAGGCCTTGCGGACGCAAAGGACGTGCTGAATACGGAAAAGCAGCTTATGCAGAACATACCTGAGGAGGATTGGTCTGCCGCGCATCATTGGATAATTTTCCATGGGCGGCGCGTTTGCTCCGCGCGCAGTCCCAAATGCGGCATATGTACAATCAGGCCATACTGCTTGGAGTATATAAATAATCAAAAGAAAACGGAGAAAAACGATGCAGTTCGTTGATAAGGCAAGAATAGTTATAAAGGCGGGCGACGGCGGAGACGGCTGCGCCAGCTTCCACAGGGAAAAGTTCGTTACCCGCGGCGGGCCGGACGGAGGCGACGGCGGGCGCGGCGGCAACGTTGTGTTCGTGGCGGACAGCAACATGGATACGCTGCTGGACTTCAAGTTTGCGCGCTTTTACCGCGCGGAAAACGGCGAAAAGGGCCGCGCTGCGCGCTCCAGCGGAAAGAACGGGCAGGATCTTATTATAAAGGTACCGGTGGGCACGCTGGTAAGGGACGTTGAAACGGGCGCGATAGCGGCCGACCTGAACGAACCCGGCAGGAGGAAAATAGTGCTGCACGGCGGGCGCGGCGGCAAGGGCAACAGCCGCTTTGCAACGCCATCCAAGCAAGCCCCCCGCTTTGCCCAGCCCGGGCAGAAAACGCTTGAAAGGGAGGTTGAGCTGGAGCTTAAAACCATTGCGGACGTTGGGCTCATAGGCCTGCCTAACGTTGGCAAAAGCACCATTCTTTCCGTGCTGACCAGTGCCAAGCCCAAGATAGCCAACTATCACTTCACCACCCTTACGCCCAACTTAGGCGTTGTTAAGCGTTACGACAAAAGCTTTGTGCTTGCGGACATACCCGGCCTTATAGAGGGCGCGGCGGAGGGCGCGGGCCTTGGGCATGATTTCCTAAGGCATATCGAACGCACCCGCGTATTGGTGCACGTTATCGATGTATCCGGCAGCGAAGGGCGCGACCCCGTTGACGATTACTTCAAAATAAAGGGCGAGCTTACACGGTACAGCCCCCGCTTGGGCGAGCTGAAGCAGGTTGTTGCCGCAAACAAGATGGACATAACCGGCGCGGAGGATAACCTTGCGCGGCTGAAGGAAGCGCTCAAAGACGAAGGAGTTGAGGTGTTCCCCGTATCCGCGGCTACCGTGACCGGGTTTGACGCGCTGATAGACTGCCTTGTGAGGACGCTTGCGACTCTTCCCAAGACCTATCAGTTTGAGGAGGAGGAGATAAACGTAGGCCACAAGTACGAACCCGGCTTCAGTATAGAGCGCGACGGCGACGTATTCGTGGTAACGGGCGGCAGCGTGGATTATATACTCGATACCACCTATGCCGACGACGAAGGCTCCATGCGCCGCTTCCAGCAATACCTTATAAAGGAAGGCATAATAGACGCGCTTCGTGCCGCGGGAGCGAACGAAAACAGCGTTGTGCGCATGGGAGACTGGGAATTTGACTTTGTAGAATAAAAAGGAGACTGAATATTATGACAAGCAAGCAAAGGGCGCAGCTCAGGTCAATGGCCAACACGCTGCAGCCGCTGTATCAAATAGGCAAGGCGGGCGTTACCCCCGCAGTGACGGAGCAGCTTGACGCGGCGCTTGAGGCGCGGGAGCTGATAAAGATAACGGTGCTCGAGACCGCGCCCGAAAGCCCCAAGGACACCATAGAGACCCTTGCCGCGCGGCTCCATGCGGAGCCGGTGCAGTGCATAGGCAAAAAGCTTACGCTCTACCGCCGCAGCAAAGAAAACCCGAGGATAGAGCTGGATTAAGGCATGCTTACGCATGCGGTTAAATTGCGAAGATGGGGAACGGGAGACCGTTCCTCTTTGTTTACTCCCTCAGTCTCACTTCGTTCGACAGCTCCCCGTAAAGGGGAGCCTTTTTATGCTCTTCACAACCTCTCCCGCTTACACGCCTTTGGCGTATTTCACATTGCGAAGCAATATTTCACTGCGCGTAAGCGCAATTTCACCCTGCGTTAGCAGGATTTCACCGCGGACGAAAGTCCGCCTTACCCAACCTTTGCCAGCGCAAACTCCCCTGCGCCGACTGCGGCGCTTTTGTCGCAAAGGAAGCAGCGCGCATCCTTCACGCGGGCGCGGATACGCTCCGCCGTAAGGGCGCAAAGGCGCGGCTGGTGCAGCAGCGTGCCGCCCATCAGCGCAATGCTCGGCGCGCTCAGCTCAAGCTTTTTTGTTACCGCCGCCGCCATAAGGCTCAGTTCCTCTGCGGCGGTTGCCTCTATGCGCCCGGCAATCGCGTCCGCCACGTGGCTGCTTATCAGCGGGGCAAGCGCGGCTATCTCGCTTTTGGGGCATGCTGTATAGCGCGCAGTTATGGCGGCAATGTCGTCCGTGCCGCACAGCTCAAATACAGCTTCACTCAGCGCGGTAGGCTCTCCCCGGCCGTCCGATGCGCGTATAACGGCGCTGAGTATGTCCCGCCCCATTGCGTATGCGCTGCCCGCATCGTCCAGCACATGGCCGCGGCCGCCGCTGCGCGCCGTAGCACCGCCCTTCTGGGCATAGCATATGCTGCCGGTGCCCGATATAAGGGCAACGCCATCGCGCTCCCCAAGGGCAGTATAGAGCGAATTTTCGCCATCCGTGCGAACGAATACAGGCCCTGCGAATATGCCATCCATCGCCCGTTTAACGCCCTCCGCCTTCGCCTTATCCGCTGCACCCGCACATGCAACGCATATTGCGGCGCAGTCCGCATCGATGAACCTTGCAAGCTCCTCTGCTATTTTCGCGGGGCTGTCGGGATAGCTTACGGGGTTGAGCGGGCCTAAGCGGCCCATGTATATCGTTTCCCCTTGGGCGGAAAGCATTGCTACTTCCGTTTTTGTGCCGCCGCCGTCAAGGCCTATTGCATACTTAGCCATTCTTTCGCCCCCGCTATGCGCCCAAGCGCAGCGTTGTGCTCAGGCATGTTCATCTCTCCCCGCTCAATGGCACGGCTTATCAGCTCCGCCGCACGCGCCGCTTCATTATAGCTATGGCTCATCAGCGGCATGTCTGCGCCCGCCTTTGGCGCCAGCCGCGCTGCCTCCGCCGCGCCGTAGCGCGAGGCTATCGCGCCCATCTCAAGGCAGTCTGTTATTATTATGCCGCCGTAGCGCATTTTGCCGCGCAGCAGAGCGCTCAGTACAGCGCCCGACAGCGTGCCGGGGTATTCCTTATCAAGCGCGGGGAACATTATGTGCGTTGTCATTATGCTCTTTACCCCCGCCTCTATCGCCGCGTAAAACGGCACAAGCGGGCCGGCTTCAAGCTCCTCCATGCTGAGCGTTATCGTGGGCAGGGACTTATGCGTGTCCACGTTCGTGCCGCCGTGTCCGGGGAAATGCTTTGCGCAGGCCATAACGCCCGCCGCCTGTATCCCGCGCGCCATCTCCGCGCCGAAGCGCGCAACCGTTGCCGCATCCGTGCCGAAGCTGCGGCTGCCTATGGCAGGGGTGGCGCAAAAAGTCTCCCCGTCCCCCCCCCATAGAATCGG
>OGOV01003243.1_pt1 | contig 11061 bp, 12 predicted proteins | sample 1552711 | NCBI WGS metagenome assembly OGOV01 (sample SAMEA2580216, study PRJEB22360) | human gut metagenome | biome: human gut; feature: human-associated habitat; material: faeces | place: Denmark | collected 2008/2010 | reverse complement strand
GTTTAGTCCGCTTTTCGTTTCCCGAGGGTGTTGTTTGGCACTCATAAGCGACATTTTGAAGAGTTATTCGACATCTGCGTGGTGACCAGCGTCGCACTCTTGGGAAGCATATCTGCCACTTTCCGTTTTCGGAGAGTGACAGGTGACACTGTTGGGAAACGTTTAGTCCGCTTTTCGTTTCCCGAGGGTGTTGTTTGGCACTCATAAGCGACATTTTGAAGAGTTATTCGACATCTGCGCGGTGACCAGCGTCGCACTCTTGGGAAGCAGATTTGCCACTTTCCGTTTTCGGAGAGTGGCAGGTGACACTGTTGGGTAACGTTTGCCCTCATTTTTGTTACCGAAGAAATTGCGGATGAGAGGCCTTAAAAACTGAGTGCATGATATTCATTATATGGCGTGCAAGCCTAAAGTGGACGGCTTCGTGAAATTTGGTGTAAGTTATTGGAAATTAGATGCTATGAATTTTATTGCTATAGGCGTAAATAATCTTTTTTGAGCATCGCAGGGCAAAAAAACAGAAATTTCTGTTTCTTAATGAAAGTTTTTATGTTTTTGAATATGAGAGTGCGGGAAAGATGCTATATTGCGGTGAACCTGAATTTAGATTATATGGGCAGTCACAAACTCAATGAACTCTTGAAGGAGTACAGAAAACAACCTAAGTGGTATTACCACGTCATCTTCGACTCTATCGAAACAGGGCAGCTGTTCAACAGTGATGATGAATATGCCGACGGAATGAACAGCGTGGCCATCGGGCAATATGTCTGCGAGCTGTCCGTCATCGTGTTCGTGCTGATGGCCAATCATTGCCATATTCTCGTTCATGGATCCGGAGAGGACATCGTCAGGTTTTTCTTGTTCGTCAAGGAAAGGATCAATCGGAAACTCAAAGAGGATGGTTTTCCTCCGCTTCCGATAGACTATGGGTTTAAGATGGTGAAAGTGAACGATGAGCGGCAATTGGTGGACACGATAATCTATATCGCGAGGAATCCGTTGAAGGCCAGGCCGGATCTCATGGCAAGTGGCTATATCTGGGGATCCGCGAATTTGATTTTCAGCGATGTGGACAGACTATATGACAAGATTAAAGTAGCTGACATGTCATGCAGGGAAGCGATGAGGATATTCAGGACTAAAATCAGGCTTCCGGGGAATTACCTTTTTAATCGTCCTCGGGGATTCATTCTTCCGGAGTCCTATGTCCTTAATGGTAAGGCGGAGCGGATGCTTGTGAACTCGTGGAGGTTTAGTTCAGGGCTTGTGAGGAACTTTGACGCTTACCTTAAGATTGCCGAGGGTGTCGGTGAGATGATTATATTTTCGGAGAATGAGTTGAACGAGATTGTCAATCAGGTTCTTCGGGATCATTTCAAGGTGGACTCTGTCAAAGATTTGGGAGTTGATGATAAGTGCCGCTTGGCTTTGATCTTGAAAAGGAAGTACCGCGTTGACACAAAACGAATTGCCCGCAAGATCCATGTTGAGGTTGCGGTACTCAATAAACTGTTTGAATAGTTCTCCTGACGCATTGCGCGGCACCCTTGGGCAACGGAAAGGGGCGGAAGTGCTGCTGGGGAGTGTCGCGCGGCACCCTTGGGTAGCGGAAAGGGGCGGAAGTGTCGCCGGAGAGTGTTGCGCGGCACCCTTGGGCAGCGGAAAGGGACGAAAGTGTCACCGGAGAGTGTCGCACGGCACCCTTGGGCAGCGGAAAGGGGCGGAAGTGTCGCCGGAGAGTGTTGCGCGGCACCCTTGGGCGGCGGAAAGGGTCGGAAGTGTCACCGGAGAGTGTCGCGCGGCACCCTTGGGCGGCGGAAAGGGTCGGAAGTGTCACCGGAGAGTGTCGCGCGGCACCCTTGGGCAACGGAAAGGGACGGAAGTGTAGCCGGAGAGTGTCGCGTGGCACCCTTGGGCGGCGGAAAGGGGCGGAAGTGCTGCCGGGGAGTGTCGCGCGGTCACTGAGCTTGCCGAAGTGGCCATATTTTCAGGGATGGTGGCCGTGATTCTTCGTCAGATGATGGCGAATCTGCCAAATTGTCATATTCGAGGGAATGGCATAACATTCGATAATACTCCTTGCGTCCGGCTTCGGGAACGATGAAGGCGAAAGAAAAACGCTGCACTTCGGATCTGGCTGGGCAAAAGAAAGAATGATGCCCAGATCCGGTGAACGGGGTCGGGCGAGAAACAAAAAGAATAACGAAAAACAAAAAAGAATAATAGGAGATTAAGAATATGGGAAAAATTATTGGTATCGACCTTGGAACCACGAATTCGTGCGTTGCGGTCATGGAAGGCAATCAGCCAACCGTCATAATCAACAACGAGGGTGAAAGAACCACCCCTTCAGTAGTCGCCTTTACCGATGGCGGTGAAAGAAAGATCGGTAACCCTGCAAAGCGTCAGGCCATCACGAACCCGCAGAACACAGTCTTCTCCATCAAGAGATTCATGGGTGAGACTTACGAACAGGTTCAGAAGGAGATCGCCAGAGTACCTTACAAGGTTGTCAGAGGTGAGAACAACACTCCGCGTGTTGACATCAACGGCAAGCTCTATTCACCTCAGGAGATTTCAGCGATGATTCTCCAGAAGATGAAGAAGACCGCCGAGGACTACCTCCGTCAGGAAGTCACCGAGGCTGTCATCACAGTTCCGGCCTACTTCTCAGACTCACAGCGTCAGGCCACAAAGGAGGCCGGCAAGATCGCCGGACTCGATGTCAAGAGAATCATCAACGAGCCTACGGCCGCAGCCCTGGCATACGGTCTTGACAAGAAGAACAAGGACATGAAGGTCGCTGTGTATGACCTTGGTGGTGGTACATTCGATATTTCCATCCTTGAGCTTGGTGGCGGAGTCTTCGAGGTTAAGTCAACCAACGGTGACACACACCTTGGAGGTGACGACTTCGATCAGGAGATCATCAACTGGCTCGCCCAGGAGTTTGCCAACGAGAACGGCGGAATCGACCTGAAGAAAGACCCTATGGCCCTTCAGAGATTGAAGGAAGCCGCCGAGAAGGCCAAGATCGAGCTGTCCAACCAGACATCGACCGAGATCAACCTGCCTTACATCATGCCGGTTGACGGAATTCCTAAGCACCTTGTAAAGACTCTTACCAGAGCCAAGTTCGAGCAGCTTTGCGACAACCTCTTCCAGAGGTCTATCGAGCCTTGCCGTCAGGCACTCAAGGACGCCGGTCTGAACGCTTCCGATATTGATGAGGTTCTTCTCGTTGGTGGTTCAACACGTATCCCTAAGGTACAGGAACTTGTCAAGGAGTTCTTCGGCAAGGAGCCTAACAGGAGTGTCAACCCAGACGAGGTTGTGGCCATCGGCGCGTCAATCCAGGGCGGTGTGCTCGCAGGTGATGTGAAGGATGTGCTTCTGCTTGATGTCACTCCGCTGTCACTCGGTATCGAGACCCTCGGTGGTGTGATGACAAAGCTCATCGAGTCCAACACGACCATCCCTACCCACAAGTCTCAGGTGTTCTCCACCGCGGCTGACAACCAGCCTTCTGTAGAGATCCACGTGCTTCAGGGTGAGCGTCCTATGGCGAAGGACAACAAGGAGATCGGTCTCTTCCATCTGGACGGAATAGCTCCGGCTCCGAGGGGAATACCTCAGATCGAGGTTACCTTCGACATCGACGCCAACGGTATCCTGAACGTGTCCGCCAAGGACAAGGCTACCGGCAAGGAACAGAACATCAGAATCGAGGCTTCATCAGGTCTGTCTGACGACGAGATACAGAGGATGCGTGACGAGGCGAAGGCCAACGAGGCCGCCGACAAGGAGGCCAAGGAGAAGGTTGACAAGATCAACAACGCCGACGCTCTCTGTTTCCAGTCCGACAAGAACCTGAAGGACTACGGCGACAAGATTCCTGCTGACAAGAAGTCAGCCATCGAGTCAGCCCTCGGCTCCCTCAAGGAGGCTGTCAAGAATCAGAACATCTCTGACATCGACCGCTACACCGAGGAACTCACGAAGGCTTGGAACACCGCCTCAGAGGACATGAACCGCGCCGCCCAGGCCGGTGCCCAGCAGGGACCTCAGAACCCTTACGGCCCACAGGCCGGTCCACAGGGTCCACAGAACGGCCCGGACGATCAAGGTCCTGACGAGCAGTAAAGACGATCGGATAATCAGATGATAATCAGATAATAAGAGAGAGAGGATGTGATTTCACACCCTCTTTTTTTTGTCCTCGTCCGTCAGGATGCTCACGAGTCACTTCGTGGCAGTCGGCTGGATTCCGTCGTACTGTTCGCAGACGGTGTGGTAGCTTTCAAGGTTGCCGATGTCGTAGCGGTGTCCGGGCATCTCCATTGCGTGGACAGGGGTCTGGGTGGAGAGCCATGCTATGTAGCTGCCGGGAGCGTCGGTGCCGCAGCCGGCGGTGATGCCGGCGGAGATCAGGCTTGCGTCCTTGCGGGTGTAGTAGTAGAACGGGGGACAGCACCAGTGGGAGCGAGGCTCTGACGGCTTCTCCTCCATGCCAAGCACGAGGCCTTCGGCGCTGACCTCCACGACACCGCATTTGCGAAGGCGCTGATCCCGCAGGCATATTCAAAGAAGTAGAACAGGCCGCCGAGGCTGTGGGCGTTGATCCTCTCGATGGCGATCTCCAGCTGAGGCACGCCGCCGTCGATGTGCGCGAGCTTGGTTCCAAGCTGGGCCATGGCGTTGCAGTGTTCCACGTGCTGGCCGGCGAGGTAGTTGAGCTGGTCGAGGTTCTGCGCGTCGCTTCCGATGACAATCTCACGGTTGCTCTTCTCGATGCTCACAACGGTCTCGAACACGTCTCTGTCACCGTCCTGGATGAACTGTCCCATCGAGTGGAGGTCTGTGGTGAAGTTGACGGAGGCCGGGAATATTCCTTTCAGATCCTTGCCTTCCGACTCGCCGTAGAGCTGCTTCCACCACTCTCCAAGGTATTGGAACTTAGGATTGTAGGCAACCAGGATCTCTATCTTCTTGCCAAGTTCCGAATAGAGCAGGTTCCTCATCGCCGCGTACTGTACCGCAGGGTTCTCCTCGCCTTTCACCGCGAGAGCCTTCTCCATCTCGACAGCGCCGGCGATCATCTCGCGCACATCGAATCCCGCCAGCACGATCGGCAGAAGTCCGACCGGAGTGAGGACGGAGAACCGGCCTCCCACGTTGTCCGGAACGACAAATGTCTTGTAGCCTTCCTGTGTGGAGAGGGTCTTGAGGGACCCTTGTGAGCGTCGGTGATGGCGACAATCCTTTCGGAAGCGTCAGTGTAGGTCTTCTCGATGTGTTCCTTGACGATCCTGAACGCGACCGCCGGCTCGGTTGTGGTGCCGGACTTGGAGATCACCACGGTGGCGACATTCCTCTCGGCCACAAGATCCATCAGCTCCGCGAGGTACTCTTCGGAAAGATTGTTACCTGCGAAGACAACCTCCGGAGCCTCTTTCGCCCCGCCAAGCTGCTTGGCGAAATTGTGGGAGAGTGCCTCGATGGCGCAGCGGGCTCCGAGATAGGATCCACCGATGCCGATAACGACCACCAGGTTGACACCTTTTGCCTTCCAGCAGTCACGTACCGCCTCGCAATCGGCGATCAGTGACTCCGGCGTCTGCGATGGCAGATGCTTCCATCCGAGGAAGTCGTTGCCCGCACCGCTCTCGCTTTCAAGTACATCGAAGGCCTCAAGAGCCTTGCCGACGTATTTCTTGTAATCTTCATCTTTGACAAAGGAGGCGCATCCTCCCAAATTGACTTTAACCATTTTCTTCCAAATTATTAAGGTTAACTAACTATGTATTCGTCTATGTATTCGTTAAACAAATCTGTTCAACCTGTTCATTCTGTTCATTCTGTTCAACCTGTTCAATCTGTTCAACCTCTCCAGCCTGTCCAAATCTTTTTGGTAGATAATCCTTAGCCGTCAATAATATGCCACCGGCACACTCTTTCTTACCCAAGGCATCTACCAACAAAAAAAACATTTTGCAAAAAATAACCATTTTCGCAATAACAACTCCCACTTATCACGGATAATTTTAACGAATATGTTCGCCAAGGAATATTCATTATTCATTCATGGGTACCGCCGCCAGTAACCACGACAGCACGCCAGTAAAGTAGGTCAGAAGTCGAATATGTACTAAGTGCCAAGCCCTTCGTGAGCAAAATAGCCGCTTTGGCTCACGAGCGAGACCCGCAGGCGGCCTTCGTGAGCAAAACAAGCGTTCTGGCTCACGAGCGTGACCCGCAGACGGCCTTCAGACTCCTCATTGTGCGCATGGTTTTGAAAATAGCAGCGACGGCCAAACTTTTGGCCGCCGCTGCCTATGGTATGGTCACCGGGTTGGGGGCTAAAATACATGCTCCTTGTCCGGTGTCAAAGGAACACTATTTTTTGAAGTAATTGAAGTTGTTGTTGATGATGGCCTGAGGCAGGAGATCGCCATAGACCTCGTAGCGTCCGGACTTAAAGTTGCCTACCCAGTCCATCATGATCATTCCTGTTGCGGAACACTCTCCGTTGATCAAGCGGCGATAGACGGTTGGGTTGTTGTTGGCAGCGTTCTCGCGATAGGTGTTGTCTGTGGAGATTACACCTGTGTAGCCTGAAGTGTGGTTGATTGTCCAAGCATTTTTTACAGAGTTGTCGGATGCCCAGTCCATAAAATCGCTCACCGCTTTCACTTTGACCTCCGGCTTCTCAACGTGATAGTAGTCCTGAACTCCAAGCACTCCCTCTGCAATGCGGCTGGTGATCCTGGCATTGGTCGTTCCTTCCTCGGCGAAACTCCATCCTGAGATGTAGCCTCCGGTGATTGGTTCATCGGCGTAGGCATCACGTGACAGAATTAGAATCTTGCCTCTAAGGTCACCCACGGTCAAGTCTGGACGATAATCAATCCTGAATCTTGACGGGAACAGTTCCTCGCTCCCAAGGAACTCACTCATCAGGGAGTTCCACACTGAACGGTCGTTGTAGAAAGGACTTCCGTTCTCGAACTGCATGATGACCACGGCAAATTCTGACGGATTCTTGTCGATTTTGTTCATAAGTGTCTGAACCGCAGCCTTGAAAGAAGTCTTGGTAGGAATGAATCCATGGTAGACGTGAAGCTCATTCTTGTATTTGAACGCCCTGACACGCACGCTGCGGTAGCCCGGTCTGAAATCGAACGCCCGGATTCCAAGATCCCATTGTGCCGACAGCCCAAGGCTTTGTGTCCTTCCGATCGAAAATGCCGTTCCGTCTCCTGTGACAGCGTCGTGTGTACCAGGAATAGAGAGTCTGGCGAATGGAGTCGCGTCATCTAATCCGGACATCCAAGCTCCGTTTGAGGTACAAGCCCTGGTTACAGGCTCATTCTCACTTTCTTCCTCAAAAGTGGCCACCCGCTGTTCCGCAAGCAGTTCCTCGTCTGTCATCATTTTCTCACTGCAGGCCGCGAACAGCACAGATGCGCAGAGTGTAGCGGCAACTAAAAATGAACTTGTCTTCATGATATTAAATGGTGTTTAGAGTTGATAATCGGAATGTCTAACGGCATCTTCGCCCCTTTCATCGCGAATAGAGAGTGTGTCACCTTATTACCCGATCAGACGATTCGGGGTTTATAAACCGCAGGGTAACATTCATTGGTCTCTATGACGGTTCTGTCCACATAGAATGTAGTACTGTTAAGGAACGAAACCTTTTTCTCTTTAAAATAGCCTCTAATCATTTTCATGTCAATCTCTTACATTTGCTTTTTGTCGATAAATGAATAAAATGTTCCATCGCAAAAGCAATGAGAGGTCTGGACTAGACCCCTCAACGAGGGGCAATAATAACAAATTTGCCCTTAATTAACAAAAAATAACAAAGATTTGACTCATTATTTAGTTTATTTCTGGAAGGCAAGCCTCCGATGAAATGCATATTGTAGCAGGGAGAGATCCTGGTTACTTTTGCAAAAATACGAAAGCATATGATGACATGAGATGAAATCCTGTCGATAGACAGGTACAGCGAGGAGCATGGTCTGAGCATGGATTACATGGAGGAGGACGGGCAGTCGCTCGCTAAATGCTCGATTTATGCAATACGGGCATCACTGGAGGCTTACGTATCATTTGATGTTGACAGTATATGAACCATCGTTAAATGAAATAACGCCTAACTCTCGTAAAAGTTCATAAATTGTAGTGACAGACTCATTGAATTCGCATCCATTCTGTACTTTTTGCGAATGATGAGCTTCTGCTTGTATATATGCATCTATAATTCGACGATTATTAGTGACGGGGTTTATCGACAGCATCAGTTCAAACAAGTCTGTTTCTACATTTTTGCTCCCGTCATCGTATAATTTGATTTTGGTTTTAGCAGTCTTATTATACCTATTAATGAAGGTGTTTAGTATGTTTATCTGAGCTTTTGAATGACTGCCTCCTACCATAGGAATAGGTTTTCCGTCATGTTCAATAAAATGTAAATCGAACCAATATTCAATACACATACTCGAGAATGCTACTCTGAAGCCATTGTTCCTTGCTAATCTTATTGCTTGGGGGAAATCCTTATGACCATCATAATCAAAAACCAACCATTTCTGAGCGAATTTCTTCTTTTTTGTTACGCTGAAGTGGTTAAACTTTGACATCGCATCATTCACGAAATCAAGACAACTACTTATTCCGTGCCCTTTGACAACCATAGGAATAACCGTGCAACAAGATTGCTTTAAGAGGTTGAAATAGGATCTTTCTGTATTCCTCCCTTCAACAAACAAAATGAACTGGCTGATAGAATTCGTCGGAGTTTTCTTCCTTGACAAGTTCTCTTTTGTATGATCTCTACCCATAATTATTTCTCCATTATCTTGAGCAACGCATCGGTATCGACATAAGGAGTCCCAGTAATCTTTCCTTCAAGGTACATTTTCTCAATATTGGATCTAAGATCGCTCTCGAAATCGGTAGCAGGCTTTACCATAGCCTCACCATATCTGTTTTTATTCACTAAATAAATCTGATCTTTCCTCAAAAGCAATAGATCGTCATCATCCTTAGAATTCAATAAGGATGCATTGTGCGTGTTAAAAATGAGTTGAGCAGTAGAGCAACAATGAGTAAAAATGTTAATAATAGTTTTCACAATACTCGGATGAATACCACTGTCAATTTCATCTATCATAATTGTGTGTCCATTTCTGATAGCCGATATTATTGGCCAACTCAAATGGAATAATCTATTCGTCCCGAAAGACTCATCGGACTCCAGACTGAAAAGCGTAGTTGAATCCCTCTCGTACAAATTGTCGTATACAATATGCGTAGTATTTATCCCGTCATAGAAGGCTCCTTTGGGCTCCTTAACATCAATAATTGCTCTAATCTTCTCAGGAATATCATCGAAAGATATTTCATGAAGAGATAGTCCTTCAATATTAAAATCGAAGGCCTTCAAAAAACCGACAATCGTAGATGCTTTATCTGAATCAGTAAGTGGTGTAATAGCCCGAATATCATTAGCCGAGATAACAGCAATACTTTCAAACCAATCAACAATAGATTTGCATAATGGGTCACTAAACGTAGAGAGCACAGAAAGAAATGGCACGGTTTCAGAAATCATCTCTGCTGAAGTGATGTTTTCTGCTATTTTGGTACTGATGTATTTCTGGTTGACGTGTGTTTTAAGATTCTCGTTCCTAGATAATACTTCGACCTCTCTTTTTTCTTTCCGGTATAGCCATTCAGAGGTAATACGCTCCGCGTTCAACTCAAAACCATATCTGTATTGAATGCTATTAAGAACAAAAATAGCCTCAAAAAATGATGTTTTCTCTTTTGAATCAGTGTCAAGCCTAAACGGATCATATTTTGTTTGCCAATAATCAAATACTGGAATCTTTTTATCTCTCTTCGGTGGGCAGATGACAACTTTCATAAACTTGAAAGCATCAAATAGTTTCGATTTCCCACTTGCATTCGCGCCATAGACTGATAATGTTTTCAGAATCGAATACTTAAACGGAGTCTTGACAGAATACTTCTGATAGTTCTTCCCTCCAGACGAGATGAGGTTTAATACATTCTCATCCTTAAAACACTTGAAATTACTAAAGGAGAATTGTACGAGCATAGCACAGCATTATTTGTGTTTAACGATGCAAAGATAGCTATTTTTACGCAAACTCAATGATATTATTTCGACTATTTGCAAAATTTTGCATAAAACCGAAATAAGTCGATTGCCATATGTAATGACTTTGAACAAGGTTATTGTCCACACACGATAGGCAATAACAGATAAGCTTCGACGAAAGTTTATACTGTGGACTCGGATGGCAAGAAGGTAAGCATTCGAGGAAGTACGTGCGTCGATAAAGTTTGACTGCAACTTGCATCAGTGTGATGCCGGTTGCAGTCTTTTTATGGGAGTGTGATATTGGTTCGAGTTACTTTGCGGACAAGGCGCGCCAGTTTGCGGGAAGAAGGTCTGCGTAGTCTTTCCCTGCCTGTTCGTATTCCGGGATCCGGCGCAGGGCATCCTCAAGCCACGCCCGTTCATTAACGCCGTGTGCCTTGCAGGTGGCAAGCAGGGAGTAGACCACGGCTGCCCTCTGTGCGGCGTCGTCATCACCGCAGAACAGATAGTTCTTGCGCCCGATGGCCAGAGGCCTGATGCTGTTCTCCACCATATTGTCGTCTATCTTGTAACGGCCGTCGGTGACGTAGAGCGACAGTTTTTTTAAGGATCTTATAGGTGTAGGAGATGGCCTCCTCCATCAGAGACTTCGGAGGGCACTTGAGGACGCTTGCCTCCATCCACGTCTCGAACTTCTTGATTTCCGGATAAGCCTTTTCCTGCCGCAGGGCCTTCCTGCGCTCATGGTCGGGTTTGTTGTCTGCCGCGTCAAGGGCATCCGCTTCCGCTTCCACATCATAGAGCCGCAGATGTAGGACAGGGCTTCAAGCGCCAGCTTCTCATTCTCCACCTTGGCCTCGAAGAACTTGCGCCTTGCGTGGGCCCAGCAGCCCAGGAGCTTCTTCCCTTCCATCCCCTCG
>OGOV01003232.1_pt1 | contig 11097 bp, 10 predicted proteins | sample 1552711 | NCBI WGS metagenome assembly OGOV01 (sample SAMEA2580216, study PRJEB22360) | human gut metagenome | biome: human gut; feature: human-associated habitat; material: faeces | place: Denmark | collected 2008/2010 | reverse complement strand
GGAAAAAAGGAGCGGAACTTGGAATTGCACTGCTGGCATTATTTGTGGATATATGTACGGCAAATAATACGGTTGCAATCGTGATGACAGGACCGATCGCCAGAGAGATCAGTGAAGAATATGGAGTAGATCCGAAACGTTCGGCATCCCTTCTGGATATGTTCACTTCAGTTGGACAGGGAATGATCCCTTATGGGGCACAGCTTTTATCAGCAGCGACGCTGACAGGCCTGACACCGGTTGATATCTTGCCGAACCTTTATTATCCGGTTCTGATGGGAATCTGCGGAGTTGGTGCAATTTTCTTGAGGAAACGGTAAAGTTGTGATATACTTGCAGAAAAAGAAGCAGAAAAAAGTTTTAAAATATGAAAAAGAGGGCAAAGCGATGAATCTTTTATACAAAAGTACAAGAAATGCAGACAAGACAGTAACAGCTTCGGAGGCAATCTTAAAAGGACTTGCAGATGATGGTGGTCTGTTCGTACCGGTAGCTGTTCCGAAACTGGATGTTACGATGGACGAATTGAAGAGTATGTCTTATCAGGAGACTGCTTACGAGGTTATGAAAAAATTCCTTACCGATTTTACGGAAGAAGAACTGAAGCACTGCATTAACAGTGCCTATGATTCCAAGTTTGATACAGAAGTGATCGCTCCGCTTGTGAAGGTGGGAGATACGTATCATCTGGAACTGTTCCACGATGGGACCGAGGGACAGGGCGGGCAGATAGGTCAGCGCGCCCACGATGAAGATGATCCCGAGCAGCAAGAGGCCGAAGGTAGGCCCTTCCACGGGGAAGGAAGAATCCGAAATCGGACGCTTCTTGCGCGCGGCGAGGGAACCCGCCACCACGAGCATGGACAGCATCACGCCGAAGCGCCCAATGAACATGGCGAGGGCCAGCAAAACGTTCCACACCGGCACGTTGGCGGAAAGCCCCGCAAAGGCGCTCCCGTTGTTCTGCGCGCCGGACGTGAAGGCATAAAGGATTTCGGAAAGGCCATGCGCCCCGGCATTATTCAGTGCGCCCGTTCCCCACGAACTCACCGCCGCCACGGCGGAGAAGCACAGGATCGGTGTGGCGCAGGCCAGCAGGGCCACCATGCACCACGTAATCTCGCGGCCTTCGATACGCTTGCCGAGATAGTCGGGCGTGCGGCCCACCATCAGGCCGGCGATGAACACGGTCAGCAGGATGAACAGGATCATGCCGTACAGGCCGGACCCGACGCCGCCGTAGATGATCTCGCCGAGCAGCATGTTGAACAGCACCAGCATCCCGCCAAGCGGCGTCAGGCTGTCGTGCATGGCGTTGACCGCGCCGCAGGAGGCGTCCGTGGTCGCTGTTGCGAACAGCGAGGTGCCGAACACGCCGAAACGCACTTCCTTGCCTTCCATGTTGGGTACGGCCCCGCCCGCAATCTGCTGCAGGAGGTGCGTACCGTGCAGCTCGCTGAAGTAGATCCACAGCACGCCGCCGATGAACAGGGCCAGCATGACGGCCCAGACCGTCCACGCGTGACGGCGGCTGCCCACGGCGTCCCCGAGGAAGAACACCAGCGCGCTCGGGATGATCAGGATGTAGAAAGATTGGAGGAAGCTGGCCAACGCCGTGGGGTTCTCAAAAGGATGCGCGGCGTTCACGTTGAAGAAGCCGCCGCCGTTGGTCCCGAGCAGCTTGATCGCAATCTGCGAAGCGACGGGCCCGGTGGCGATGAACTGCTTCCCGCCCTCAAGCGTGGTCGCGGTAACGCCCGCGTCGAAATTCTGGACCATACCCTGCCAGAGCATGATCAACGCCCCGATGATGCTCAAAGGCAGCAACACGTACAGCGTAATGCGCACGAGATCGGACCAGAAATTGCCGATGGACGAGGATTCGTTGCGGGCGATGCCACGCACGACCGCGGCGCACACGGCGATGCCGACGGCTGCGGAAACGAAATTCTGATAGGTCAGGGCCACCATCTGCGAGAAATGGCTCATGGTGGTTTCGCCGCCGTAGGACTGCCAGTTCGTATTCGTCAGGAAGCTGACCGCCGTATTCAGGGCCAAATCCCACGAAAGGCCGGGGAAGCCTTGCGGATTCAGCGGCAGCTTATCCTGAAAAAGCAGTACCCCGAACGTGAGCAGGAACCCCGCAAGGGAAAATCCGATGAGGCTGACGGCGTACCGGCTCCACGTCTGGTTTTCGTCGGGATGAATGCCGGACAGCGAGTACACGCCCCGCTCCACCGGCCCCAGGACAGGATGCAGGAAGGTGCGGCGGCCGGAAAAAACCTGATGGACATACCGACCCAACAGCGGGCTGAGCGCCGCTAAAAGGCCGACGAACAGGACAAGCTGCAACAGATCTCGCAGGATCATATCATCCTCCTAAAACCGTTCCGGCTTGAACAGCGCGTACAGCATGTACGCAAAAAGACCTGCCGCGCAGGCGAGGCCAACAAGGTCAAACAAATCCATGACAAGCTCCTTGAACGTAACGCGGACGTCGGTGTTTCCGACCCGCAGGATTTCAACAGCCATCTATCCAAGGTGTGTGCCAAAATGTATAGCCAATGATTTTACAGTATTAGAAAAATGAGCACACAGAAGATCATTACATAATGCAATCCACCGTTGCAAAACGCATGAGAACCGGCCCGCCCTTTTCCTTCAGAAGGGAGAACGGAGGGAGCAAAAAAATGTTTTCAGAGCCCGGAAACACCCCATACAGGCAGATTGCCCCCTCTAAAAAGGCGTCATCCGCCGGATGGATTGCAAAACGCAAGGCCTCCAATACGGACGACGCGAACAAACCATATCCATTTTCCTTTATGAGGATTTATAACTGCAAATGCCCAGCACCGGCTCCGCGCGACACCGTTCACATGCATACGCCTTTCGCTCGGCATAAGGATGCCCGCACAAGCTCCGCCGCCGCGCCTCCTCCTTTGCAAGGCATAAAAAAAGACCGGACACATCCGGCCTTTTTCCTTTTCGATACCATTCCGCACCAAGCGCGGCTATTCCTCTTCGGGAGCCTTCTCCTCGACGGCGATTTCGCCGAAACGGGCCTCGTATTCGCGGAGGCTCTGGATAAGGGTCAGCGTCAGGCGTTTGGCCGTACGGGGCGTCATGGCGATACGCTCCAGCATGTCGGCGGTGACGACGCCCTTCACACCCGGCTCGGCAGAGAGATCGGTCAGGCTGACGCCAAAGGAAACCAGCACGTCATCCTGCGAGTAACGAACCTGAAAGGCATTCGCGTAGGAGGTGCCCATTTTCTCGGTATGCACGTTCAGGCGCACCTGTTGTTCTTCGGACATGACGGTTCTCCACGGTTGAAGGTGTCGGATCGCGTGCCGGATATTCCGGCTCGCTGCCTCTCAGATACCAGAAAACCCTGCCGGAGGAAATCGACAGAGCCCCTTCAAAAGCGGATCCGCGACCGGCAAGGTGCATTTCTTCATTTATATTCCTTTACACAGGAGAACCCCTTTCCGAGGACGTTCAGCGTGTTCTCGATGATGACGAACGCCTGCTTGTCATGCCGGAAAATGAGCTCTTCCAACAGCCGGATCTGATAGTTTTGCACGACGGTCAACAGCACGGGCCTCTGCTCGCCGGTGAAACCGCCGGAACCGGACAGAAGCGTGGCCCCCCGGTGCAGATGCGTCAGGATGTCTTCACGGATTGCGGCGTGCTGCGTGGAAATGATCAACACCATTTTCCGCTGGTTGAAGATGGTCGAAACGTAGTCCATCACCTTGGAGTACACAAAAATCATGATCAGCGAATACAACATGCTGTCCGGATTATACATGGAAAAGGCCAGTACAAACAGCGTGATGTTGTACAGCAGGCTGAATTGCCCGACGCTGATGCCATACCGCTTGTGCAGGGCGATGGAAATGATGGTCAACCCGCCATCGCAGCCGATGGAATGCAGTACGATGCCGAGCCCGAGCCCGCAGATGCAGCCCGCGGCGATGCTTGCGAGAATCGGATCGGTGATGTTGATGGTCATGTCCAAATATTGCGTGGCCACGGAGACCACGGCCAGCCCGTACAGGCTGTACAGAACGAAACGCCGCCCCACGAACAGCCAGCCCGCAATGAAGATAGGAATGTTGAGCAGCACATTCCACACGGCCGGGCTCAGGGTTTCCGTCATGTAATTGATCAGAAGCGCCGTCCCGAATACGCCGCCGGAAATGAGCATATGGGGAATGGCGATGGCTTTCACGCCGAGTGCGAACAGGCCGCATCCGAGGGTCAGCAAAAAGAGATTCCAGGGAATGCCCCTCGCAAAGGTACGAACGGCAGTTGAGACCATACTTTCTCCGAAATAAAAGGTTGTGCCATCCCTAACCGGGCCCGGCAAAAGGTATCATTGTCTTTCCACTCAGGGATCATACTTGTATCATATATGCTGATAACACAAGGAGGCACCATGCGACCCCTCACTCCCGACGAAGAACAGGTCATCGCCCACGGCGCGACGGAACCGCCGTTCAGCGGGCGCTACTGGAACCATAAGGCCGACGGAACCTATGCCTGCCGGCGTTGCGGCGCAACGCTCTACCGCTCGGGCGACAAGTTCGACTCCGGATGCGGCTGGCCGTCCTTTGACGACGCCGTGCCCGGCTCCGTGCTCCGCCGCCCCGATCCGGACGGCCACCGGACGGAAATCGTCTGCGCCGCCTGCGGGGCCCATCTGGGGCATGTCTTCGAAGGCGAACGCTTCACCCCAAAAAACACGCGGCATTGCGTCAATTCCTTGTCGCTTGAATTCATACCAGAAAAAACATCCGAATGCACGGAAGAGGCCATCTTCGCGGGCGGCTGTTTCTGGGGAGTGGAGGACGCTTTCCAGTCCGTCCCCGGTGTCTGTGGCGCGGAGTCAGGCTACACGGGAGGTACGGTGCCGAACCCCACCTACGAACAGGTCTGCACGGGCAGGACCGGCCACGCCGAAGCGGTCCGCGTAACCTACGATCCGGCAAAGGTTTCTTTCGAGGAACTCGCCCGCCTGTTCTTTGAAATCCATGATCCTACCCAGATCAACAGACAGGGCCCGGATATCGGCACACAATACCGTTCAGCGATTTTCTACAAAGATGAGCGGCAGAAAGCCACAGCCCTTTCCCTCATGGAAAAGCTCAGGGAACACGGCTATGCGGTGGCCACCGAACTGCTCCCGGCCTCCGCCTTTTACCCCGCCGAAGCGTACCATCAGGATTTTACGGCCCGCACGGGCAGAGGCGGCTGCCATCTCCGCGTGTCCCGTTTCGGGGTATGAGCAAAAAAATAAGGAGCCTTCCGTATCCCGCCTAAAAGGCGGTCGGAAAGGCTCCTCAACCATTTTATTATGCAACTTCATGCAATAAAAAAAGCTGATCCAAAATTGAATCAGCTTTAAAAATCTGGTGGAGCTGGACAGAATTGAACTGACGACCTCTTGAATGCCATTCAATTGTATGTCAAGAACTGTTTTTTTGGCTAATAACATGTAATAATTAGATATTCGTCACTCACTACTTTTCTTGCGCCCTTCGTGCATAGCTTGTTTAGTATGCAATAAATTCAATAGGATAAAAATAGATCCAATTAAGGGCGGACATATAGCGGACACGACCTTTACGGAAAGGTACCGTGATGAAGCTGGGGAAAACAAAAATGTTCCGTTGGGGTAAAAGAAGGATGGAGGCGTTTTCCCGCCGCGCTGGCCGTGTGGGGGCGTGCCGGTAGGAACGGGGCTGGTACGGCCTATGCAAAAGCCGTCCTTTGCGCCCGGCATGCCGCGGTTTCAGGAAGGACGCCGTTGTTTTTCCGGGCTCCGGGCGCGGACGCGCGGACGGTCGCGCACAAGTCAGCGGAGGAGCAAGGCCATGGACGAATTTCCTCGGATTAAACGGCTGCCGCCGTACATTTTTTCCGTAGTGGGCCAACTCAAGATGTAGTTGCGCCACCAAAATATTGACATTGTGGATTTCAGCATGGGTAATCCGGATATGCCTACACCGCGGCATATTGTGGAGAAGCTGACGGAAACGGTCCAGAAAACCGCGAATCACCGGTATTCCGTATCGCGCGGCATTCCCGGTCTGCGCAAGGCCATCTGCGATTGGTACGCGCGGCGGCACGGCGTCTCTCTCGACCCTGAAACCGAGGCTGTGGCGACGCTGGGGTCGAAGGAAGGGCTGGCGCACTTGTCGCTGGCCATGCTGTCCCCCGGCGACGTGGTGTTCGCTCCCGATCCCACGTATCCCATCCATACCTATGCGCCGATCATCGCCGGGGCCGATGTCCGCAGCATTCCCATCGGCCCGGGCCGGGATTTTTTCGAGGACCTGCTGGCCGCGACGCGCCAGACATGGCCCAAGCCCAAGATGCTGTTTCTCTGTTACCCGCATAACCCGACCGCCGAAGTGACGTCGCTGGAATTTTTTCGCAAGATTGTGGCGTTCGCCAAGGAGCACAAAATCTGGATCGTGCATGATCTCGCCTACGCCGACCTCGCCTTCGACGGCTACAACGCGCCGAGCTTCATGGAGGTCCCGGGGGCCAGGGACGTCGGCGTGGATTTTTACACGCTCTCCAAAAGCTACGCCATGCCCGGCTGGCGCGTCGGGTTCTGCGTCGGTAACCGCGAGATGATCCATGCGTTGGCCCGGATCAAAAGTTATCTTGATTACGGCATATTCCAGCCCGTGCAGATCGCGGCCACGGCAGCTCGAACGGCCCGGACGACTGCGTGCATGAAATCTGCAACACGTACCGCAAACGCCGTGACGTGCTTGTCGAGGGCCTGAACCGTATCGGCTGGGAGGTGGTCCATCCAAGGCGACCATGTTTTTGTGAGCCAACATCCCGGAACCGTTCCGCAAGATGGGTTCCCTTGCATTCTCCGAACGCCTGCTTCAAGAAGTGCACGTCGCGGTATCGCCGGGCTGTGGGTTCGGGCTCCTACGGCGACGATCATGTGCGGTTCGCCCTCATTGAGAACGAGCAGCGTATGCGGCAGGCGTTCCGGTCCATGAAAAAACTCCTTTCCGGGGCCGATCTCCCGGTGGACGGGGTCTAACCTTTTCTTGCCCCGGCGGAGGACGCCTTCCCCCGCCGTCTCTTCCCGCAGGCAGGAGCGAAACCTTGCCCCGCCTGTGCGTCAACATCGCGGAATCCATATCCTCTTGATACGGAACGGGGAAAGTGCATTGGCGAAAACGGCTCCGCCTGCCTTTCCCCCCGCAGACGAAGGAAAGCGGGGAAGGCCCCTTTTGAAAAGGAAGAGCCTTCCCGCCCTTGGTTTCTTCTACGTATCTCCTATTTTGCTGATTCCGAACTTTGCCATGCGCGACACGAGCGTGGTGGGCCGGATGCCGAGCAGCGCGGCGGCCCTGTTGCCGCCGTATATTTTGCCGTTGCACCGGCGCAGAGCGTTACTGATGTTGCGTTTTTCAAAGAGGAGCATTGCCTCCCCGGTCAGCACTGCGTCCGTGCCTTGCCGTGTTCCGAGCGGCCTGAGGGCGGGCGGATCGGCCTGAAGCTGGAGGAAGCGGAGATCGACAGAACTTCCTTTGCGGTGATCGCCGCCCGGCGGATGACGTTTTGCAGTTCCCGGATGTTGCCGGGCCAGTCGTAGCGAATGAGGGTGTCGAGCTGATCGGAACGCAGGCGCAGGCCCGGCCTTTCCAGATCTTTTGCGCATTGGGCAAGGAAGGATTCCGTGAGCAGGGGGATATCCTCCCGGCGTTCGCGCAACGGCGGCGTTTCGATGGGGAAGACGTTGAGGCGGTAGTACAGATCCTCTCGGAAGCGGCCTCCCCGAAGAGCTCAAGAACAATATCTTCTGGGAGAACGCGGAAAAGCTCTACGTGATCAGTGGCATGAAAAGTAACGGGAAAAAACGAGATAATTTGGGAAGTACCGGGAAGGTTTTTAGGCTAGAGTGTAATCCTATTGCAGAATCTGCAACAAAAAAGGAGGGGAACGTCCCTCCTTTTTTGTTGCCTTAGCAAGCTCTCCTTTAGTGGTTCTGTGCATCCTTGAGCCGCTTCGCCGCCGTAAACTTGACCGTAGTGCGGGCCGAAATGGTGCAAGGCTCGCCAGTCTTGGGGTTACGACCGGTTCGTTCCGATCGGGGTATCGGAGTAAGAGTCCCGAAGCCGGAAAGGAAAACCCGTTGCCCTTTCGCCAGCGCTTCCGTGAACATATCGAGCGTGGACTTGATGCACTTCTCCGCCTTGGCTTCCGTACGCCGCATTCCTTCCTAAGCCTTCTTATGAGGTCATACTTGTTCATGTGATTCTCCATTCATTTTGATGTGGCTCACGCGATCCCTCAGTTCCGCGCGTTTGGCGTTGTTCCACCTGTCCGTCGTGCCGACGAGGTAGCCGGAAATCCGGCGCATCCTCTCAACCGGACGCCTTGTCCAACTTTTCCGCCCACGATAGGCAGACGGCTACTCTCTTCGCGGTCGATCACCTGTTTTCCTCTCTTCAGTGCGCCGTTCAACCGCTGCATTCAGGGCGTCGACGCATACCTTCAACATGGCCGCCGTTTTCTCTGGGTTGTCCTTATCCAGAAAAAAGCCACATACCAGTTTTTCCGTCCGGGTATCTCGAATTGCGGGGATACCCGAGCCGGACTTCTCCGAAATGAACCTGCCCATGTTTCCCTCTACTGCATTATCGCCGTGGCGGGAGGTTGCTCGATGAAGAACCGCTGTAGATGTTCCCGTGCCGCCGGTTCTTCGATGCGGTCGATCCAGTTTTTCAGGGTTTCAATGACGAGCTGGAGCTCGTGGATGGAGCAGTATTCGATCTTCTGCCCTCCCGTGATACGGCGGATATACGCATTGATCGCCTGCTCGCTCCGGTTCCTGACGATGCCCAGATCGTACATTTCGTACCAGAGGCTTTTGATCTTCCTCATCTGCGGGTCCGCCGTCGTGTGAAAGCCCGCCTTGCGAAGCGCCGCCAGGGCGCGGGAAAGCTCCTCGCTGTTGAGTTCCTTGCTGGAAGTCGTCCGGCCATTGGTAACGCCGAAAAAGAAGCGATCGATATTCCTCATCCGTCATGCCGAGCTGGCGGCGTCCGGTCTGGAGGGCCTTCACGAGCTTCTTGGGATCAGGTGGGGTACGCATGGTTTATCCCTCCATATGGAGCCGGGCGGAATAACCCGCCCGGTTTGTCGTTATGCGGATTCCGCTCCCGCGAGTTCCGTTTCGTTCAACTCGTAAAAGAAACCGTCCGTCTGCTCCAGTCGGCACCCTACGGCGGCGAGCTTTTCCGGCGGAAGCTGGCGGAGCGCTTCCTTGTCTACCTCCTGTTTGGTGCGGATACACTCGATCATCCCCGCATCCCGGACAAAACCGAGGACCTGTTCCCATGTCGTCCTCTTCATCGGCTTGACGGCGGAGCTGGCCCGAAAGCCGATCACGCCGAAGGTGAGGTCGCGCGATCGCTTTTTCATGAAGAGTTCCGCCTTCCTCGATTCGCCGAAGCGCACGCGGCTGGAATCGACGTCGTCGAAGCGTAGGCTTTCGCCCGTGGACAGCTTGACGCCGTCGCCTTCCTGCCGGGTCCAGAAGTACTTGCCGTAGAGGTCGAGGCTGGTGGTTTCGTCGATGCTCCAGACGTAGCCTACGCCGCCATGCAGCCCGTAATAGGGGGAGGCACTGTCGTAGTCGGCCTTGCGCCCCGCCGCGTCGCGCAGATCGGAACTGCCGTAGTCGTTGTGGGTCTTGCCCGCGCGTCCGCTGGCTTCGGCGTAGAAGCGGCCCGGCCCAATATTGACGAAGTCCATGCGGGCCAAAATGCCGCCGCCCAGATAGTAGGCATTGCCGTCGCCGTCTACGGAAGCGGCGTTCGTGAAGGAGTTGTGGGTGTCGTAAGAGCCGTTGCCGTATTCAAAGAATGCGCCCAAGGTCAGGCGGCCCGGCGCAAGGTCGATTCCCCAGGCCAGGCCGGTAAGCAGGGAAAGGCTGTTCATGTCCAGATGCGAGCCGGTGTTGTAGCGCAACGAACCGCCGGCCAGCGCGCCGAACCCGGCAAAGCCGTGCCTTTCCGCGTCGTCCGTACCGGAGGAGGCCCGTACGGCGGAATCCATGCCCCGGCCCGCCACGAGGTCCGCGCCTTGCAGGTTCAGGGCCAGTCCGCCGAGGAAGCCTTCGGACAGGGCCTTGGACTGATCCGTGGCTCTACCGGGGCTGACTTGAGCGGTGACGGCATTCAGCCGTCCTGTTGTCGGATCAAGCGCTACATCTGTGGTAATGTCGTGCGCCACAGTGGAGCCAATCTGTACGATGCCGCCGCCTTTCCGCAAATTGTTTGCCGTGAGCATCTTGCCAGCGCCGACTTCGAGCAGGGTCAGGGTGGAACCGGCGGCCAGCGAGGTGCCGCCGCTCAACCCCACATTGTAGGCACTGCCCGAGACGTCCGTATCGCCGGTGACGCGCAGTAGGGGCTGCGTGGGGTGCACCGGAGAGATGAAATTGAGGGTCGCGTTCCTAGCGGAAAGATCGCCTTTGTACATGGCGCTCTGGCTGTTGGCCCCATTGACACTCAGGATACCGTTGTCCAGGTTGTGGTTGTGGCTTCCCCGGTCGAATACCGTGCCGCCGTACAGAGTGAGTTGATTGGATGTCAGATCGCTGCCCAGGGCCAACGTCCCGCTCCGTACCGTGGTCATGCCGGTGTAGGTATTGGTTCCCGAAAGGGTCAGCGTGCCCGCGCCGGTCTTGGTCAGGCTGGTGTTGCTGTTGTCGATGACGCCGCCAAACGTGCCGTTCTGGACGGTGAGGCCGTCGGTGTTGAGGATCTTGCCGCCGCCGTTGAGGCCACCCACGGAGCGAGCCTTGTTGTCGCCGTCATAGGTGGCGTTGTCGGCAATGCTTAAATCCGTGCCGCTGGCGATGTTGCCCTTCAGGGTTCCTTCGCTGATGGTGGTGCTGCCCGTGTAGGCGTTGTTTCCGGTCAGGGTGAGCGTGCCCGCGCCGGTCTTGATCAGGCTGGTGTTGCTGTTGTCGATGATCCCGGCGAAGTCGCCGCTCTGGACGGTGAGGCCGTCGGTGTTGAGGATCTTGCCGCCGCCGTTGAGGCCACC
>OGOV01003227.1_pt1 | contig 11108 bp, 7 predicted proteins | sample 1552711 | NCBI WGS metagenome assembly OGOV01 (sample SAMEA2580216, study PRJEB22360) | human gut metagenome | biome: human gut; feature: human-associated habitat; material: faeces | place: Denmark | collected 2008/2010 | reverse complement strand
CCCTCCACCACGGTGGCGGGGCCCCGGGCGGCGTCACCGGCGGCATACACGCCGGGAAGATTGGTCTGGAAGGCGGGACGGCCCTTCTTGTCCACCTCGATGCCGTTGGCGGCCATCAGGGCGCTGTCTACCTGCTCGCCTACGGCGGAGATCACCAGGTCGCAGGGAATGTCGAAGAACTCACCGCTGCCCACGGGACTGCGGCGGCCGGAGGCATCGGCCTGGCCCAGCACCATCCTTTCACAGGTCAGCATGCCGTCTGCCTGCTTCACAGGAGCGGCCAGCTCGGCAAAGGTCACGCCGTCCTGGAGGGCCAGGGCCAGCTCATGCTCGTCGGCGGGCATGTACTTGCGGGTCCGGCGATATACCAGAGTTACCTGCCTGGCACCGCTGCGCTTGGCCAGACGGGCGGCATCCATGGCGGTGTTGCCGCCGCCGACGACGGCAATGCTGCCGCCCACGGCGATGTTGCCGGCCTTGACGCCCTTCATCCACTGGATGGCGCCGGCTACGTCGCCGGGGATATCCAGCTTGCCGGGCTTCCAGGCGCCCACGGCAAAGAGAATATGGGTGTAGCCCATGGCCTTCAGCTCCTTCACCGAGGGGGCCGGTGCGCCGCAGCGGACGTCCACACCGTACTTCTCCATCAGGGCGATATCCTTTTCGATGGTCTCGTTGGCGATGCGGAAGGCGGGAATCACATGACGGGGCACGCCGCCCAGGCAGCTCTCCCGCTCGAAAATGGTGGCTTCAATCCCGGCGCGGCCCAGGAAGTAGGCGGCGGCAATACCGGTAGGACCGCCGCCGATGATGGCGGTCTTCTTGCCGGGGACCCGCTCCGGAACACGGATGGAGGCCATCAGAGCGTTGTAGCCCTTTTCGGCGGCCAGCAGCTTGGTGTCCCGGATGCGGACGGACTCGTCATAGAAGTTCCGGGAGCACTTGGTCTGACACCGGTGGGCGCAGATGGTGCCGGTCAGGAAGGGCAGAGGATTCTTCTGGGTGATGAGCTTCAGGGCCGGGGCGTACAGGCCCTTGCGGCACAGCTCCATATACTCGGGAATGTCCTGCTCAATGGGGCAGCCGCCCTGACAGGGGGCGGTGAAGCAGTCCAGCCAGGGGACGCTTTTCTCACTCTTGCGGCTGGGCAGGGGCTTGATGGGCTTGACGTGGTGGACATCGGTATGGCTGGCGGCGGACAGCTCGCAGATGGCCTGGGTATCCGTGCCGCTGAAGGGCCGGTAGGCCATGGGCTCCACCTTCTCCACCATCTGGTGCAGGCGGTTGTAGCCGCCGGGCTTGAGGATGGTGGTGGCCACGGTGATGGGCCAGATGCCTGCGGCAAACAGCTTGTCGCAGTTGAAATACTCTGCGCCGCCGGCAAAGGAGATCCGCATTTTCCCCTGGAACTGCCGGGAGATACGATGGCACATCTCAATGGTCAGGGGGAACAGGCTGCGGCCGGACATGTACATCTCATCGTTGGGCAGCTCACCCCGGGTGGTGTCCACGGGGAAGGTGTTGGACAGCTTCAGACCGAACTCCAGGCCGTTTTCATCGGCCAGAGCCTGAAGCCGCCCAAACATGGGCACGGCGTCGGCCCACTGGAGATCCTCGTTGAAGTGGTGCTCGTCGAACACAATATAGTCATAGCCCATGGCGTCCAGGGTCCGGCGGGCGGTCTCATAGCCCAGGATGGTGGGGTTGCACTTGACGAAGGTGTGCAGGTGCTTCTCGGAGATGAGATAGCCGGCGATGCGCTCGATCTCGTCCGGGGGACAGCCGTGGAGGGTGGAGACGGTGACGCTGCGGGACACCCGGGGGGAGATGGCGTCGATGAAGGCGGTCTCCTGGGGGAACAGCTCCTTCAGGACCTCCTTGCACTCGCCGAAAATGGCGGTGCGTCCGGCGTCCATCATGCCGTCAATGTAGGTGTTGACCTTCTCGCCCTTGATGCCCTCCAGATCGTAGCCCACGGACATGTTGAACACGAACCCGTTGGGGTCGCCGAAGCCGTAGACCTTGCTGAGGACCTTCAGGGCGCACCAGGCCTTGATATACTCGTCCATGGCCTGGGGCACGGTGAGCTCCGTGGACCACTCCTGGTTGTAGCCCTCGTCGTTGGCCAGAATGCAGGGGCGGGGCACACAGGCGGCCAGGTCCGCACCGTCCATCTTCTGGACGGTTTTCACCTCGAAGAACCGGGCACCGGCCACATAGGCGGCGATGATGTTCTGAGCCAGCTGGCTGTTGGGACCGGCGGCAGGGCCAAAGGGTGTTTCGATGCGTTCGCCGAAAATCGGCAGGCTCTTGCCGGTGGCGTGATACTGCTTGTGGACGCCGAACACATCGCCGCAGCCGGCATACTCGGTGACCACCCAGTTCATCAGGGAGCGGAAGGGAATGGGATACATTTTTTCAGACATGGGATATCCTCCTTGTCAAGGTTTTTGGAATTATCAATACGTCCGGTGGTTCAGATCGCCCCAGAGCTTCTTGGCAGCCTCCAGGATGTGGGCATTTTCCGCCTCCTCGTCGATACCCACCAGCACCCGGTCCTGCATCAGGAGCTTGCCGCCCGCGATGGTGGTCTGGCACTGGCGGCCGGTCATGCCGAAGATCATGTGGCCGTCGATGTTCTCATCGGAGAAGGGGGTGAAGGGCTTGTAGTCCATAACGATGATGTCCGCCGCAGCGCCGGCCTTCAGCACCCCCAACTGCACCGGGAAATACTTCTCGCCGATTTTGGCGTTGTTGCGGAACAGCATGTCCGTGACCTCGCACCAGCCCACGTTGGGCAGGCAGTTCTGGCTCCGCTGGGAGCACAGGGCCACCTTCAGGGATTCCAGCATGTCGTTGGTATAGGCGTCGGTGCCCATGCCCAGCAGGATGCCCCGCTTGTGCAGCTGGAGCACCGGGCAGATGCCGATGGCGTTGCCCATGTTGCTCTCGGGATTGTTGACCACCATGGTGCCGGTGTCCTTGATGATCTCCATTTCGGCGGTGTTCACATGGATGCAGTGGCCCAGAATGGTCTTTTCCCCCAGAATGCCGTGGTCCTGGAGCCGCTGGACAGGGCGGCGGCCATAGTTTTGCAGGCTGTCGTAAACGTCGTTCATGCCCTCGCAAACGTGAATATGGAAGCCTGTGCGCCCGCCGTTTGCCTTAACGCATTTTTCAAACGTTTTATCGCCTATCGTGAAAAGCGCATGGCCGCCGAACATGGCCTTCAGCATGGAGTCGTTTTCGCGCTCGCAGTGATCTATAAAGCTCTTGTTCTCCTCAATGGATTCATCGCACTTCTTTTCCCCGTCGCGTTCGCTCACCTCATAGCACAGGCACGCGCGTATGCCAAGCGCCTTTGCCGCGTCGGCTATTGCAAAAAGGCTGCCCTCTATTTGGCAGAAGCTTGCATGATGATCGAATATGGTGGTGCAGCCGGTCTTTATGCAGTCTATTATGGTTGTGTATGCGCTGCGGCGCGTATCCTCAAGGGTAAGGCTGCGGTCTATTTTCCACCACATGCCGTCCAGCACCTCGTAAAAATTGGTGGGGTTATAGCCCGCTATGCTGAGACCCCGCGCAAGGGCGGAATATATGTGCGTATGCGCGTTTATGAACGCGGGCATTATAACGTCGCCCTTCGCGTCCACAAATTCCGCATCCGGGTATTTCAGGCGCATCTCTGCCGTTGTGCCTGTTTCCTTTATAAGCTCGTTTTCGGTAACTACCGCGCCGTTTTCATAGTATGGCTCGGCCGCGTTTCGGGTTATCAATCTGCCGTTTCCTATGATTATCATGCCAAAAAGCCTCCTTAAAAAGATGGTATATGGTTTTAATATTAAAAAAACGCTCGGCTGACAAGGCGTAAGCCCTGTTTTCTGCCCGCGCGCAAAGCACTCCCTTACAGCATTCCGTATGATGATTTTTCTTACGTTATTATAATATCATCCATGCGGCGCGATGACAAGAACAAAAGAAGCAAAATTCTTTTAGATAAACTAAATTTTATTTTGATATCGCCTTTGCAACGGAGTTATTGTATGATAAACTAATATATGCATACGCAGATATACTTGAACGGAGGCGATATGTAACAATGGACGATAAAACGCTTGATTTTGTAAAACGGCTGGCGAAGGCCATGGCGGCCCAGTTCGGCGGAAACTGCGAAGTGGTGGTGCACGATCTTAACACGGGCGATCCGGAGCGCACCATTGCCGCGATAGAAAACGGCCATGTGTCCCGCCGCCGCGTTGGCGACGGAAGCTCCCCGGTGGTGCTGGAAGCGCTCAAGCACAAGGGCGAGCATATGGAGGACGAGCTTGGCTACCATACCAAGACGGGCGACGGCAGAACGCTCAGATCAAGCACGGTATATATAAACGATGAAAACGGCGTGCCGGAGGGCATATTCTCAATAAATTACGACATGACGCCGTTCATGATGGCGCGCAGCGCCGTGGATTCCTTCATTGCGGACGATAAGGACGAGCGGGAGGCCCCGCAGATACCCACAAGCGTAAACGAGCTGCTGGACGAGCTTATTGAAAAATCGGTGCGGCTGGTCGGCAAGCCGGTGGCAATGATGAACAAGGAGGATAAGGTGCGCGCAATACGCTACCTTAACGACGCCGGCGCAATGCTCATCACCAAGAGCGGGGACAGGATAAGCAGCTACTTCGGCATAAGCAAATACACGCTGTATTCATATTTGGACAGCGGCAGCAAGGAATAATACCCCCCTCACAGAGGGGCGCGAGAATAAAAAACGGAAAGGATGGACGAAGGAATGGATGCTTGCGCTGTAAATAAGGCCGCGCAGGGCTGCGAAAAAGAGATGTCCCGCTTTTTGAGGGACCTTATAAGGATACCCGGCGAAAGCTCGGGCGAGGAAGGCGTTATCCACAGGATAGCCGAGGAGATGAAGGCGGTTGGCTTTGACAAGGTTGAAATAGACGGCCTTGGCAACGTGCTGGGCTACATGGGCGAAGGCGAAAGGCTCATAGCCTACGATGCGCATATAGACACGGTTGGCCTGGGCGAAATGAGCAACTGGAAATTCGACCCGTATGAAGGCTATGAAACCGAAACCGAAATAGGCGGACGCGGCGCGAGCGACCAGCTTGGCGGCATAGTAAGCTCCGTTTACGGCGCAAAGATAATGAAGGAGCTTGGCCTTATACCCGAAGGCACAAGGATACTTGTTACCGGCACCGTGCAGGAGGAGGACTGCGACGGCATGTGCTGGCAGTATATACACAATATTGACGGCATAACCCCCGAATTTGTTGTTATAACCGAGCCTACCGACGGCGGCGTTTACCGCGGCCACAGGGGCAGGATGGAGATACGCGTGGACGTGCTGGGCGTAAGCTGCCACGGCAGCGCGCCGGAGCGCGGGGACAACGCCATTTATAAGATGGCGGATATACTGAAGGAGGTTGAGCAGCTTAACGAAAACGGCTGCACCGACGAATATGAAATAAAGGGCCTTGTAAAGATGCTGGAGCCGGAGTTCAACCCCGAGCATTATATGGATGCGCGCTTCCTTGGCCGCGGCACCATAACCACCAGCCAGATATTCTTCACCTCGCCTTCCCGCTGCGCGGTGGCGGACAGCTGTTCCGTATCGCTTGACCGCCGCATGACCGCGGGCGAAACATGGGACAGCTGCATACGCGAAATAGAGGCCCTGCCCGCGTGCAAAAAGCACAATGCAAAGGTCAGCATGTATATGTACAACCGCCCGAGCTGGACGGGGGAGATATACGAAACCGAATGCTATTTCCCCACATGGATAAATAAGGAAACCGCGCCGCACGTTCAGGCCGTGGCCGATGCGCATAAGGCGCTCTATGGCGAAAAGCGTTGCGGCGACAAAACCGCCATGGCAAAGCGGGAAAGGCCGCTGATAGACAAATGGACGTTCTCCACCAACGGCGTGAGCATACAGGGCCGCTACGGCATACCCTGCGTGGGCTTCGGCCCGGGCGCGGAGAGCCAGGCGCATGCTCCCAACGAGATGACGTGGAAGGAGGATCTGGTACACTGCGCGGCCATATACGCGCTTGTGCCCGGCCTTTATAAGGGCAGGGGGGACGAGGACGCGACCGAGTTCCGCGCCACCCTTACGGATAATGACATAAAGTAATACTTCACCATAAAGGAGACGAAAATGAGCAACGTAAAGCAGTTTACGGACGTTATAGGCCAGCTTAAGCTTGACAAGATGTACGAAGGCGACTTTTTCCTTACGTGGGAAAAGAGCTTTGACGAGATAAAGGGCGTTTTCGCCGTTGCGGACGCGCTTAGGCACCTGAGGGAGAACAACATTTCCGCCAAGATATTCGACAGCGGCCTGGGCATAAGCCTTTTCAGGGATAATTCCACCCGCACCCGCTTCTCCTTCGCATCGGCCTGCAACCTGCTTGGCCTTGAGGTGCAGGATTTGGACGAAGGGAAGAGCCAGATTGCCCACGGCGAAACCGTGCGCGAAACCGCCAACATGATATCCTTCATGGCGGACGTTATAGGCATACGCGACGATATGTACATTGGCAAGGGCAACACATATATGCACAACGTTGTGAACGCCGTGACCGAAGGCCACCGCGACGGCGTGCTTGAGCAGAAGCCCACGCTGGTCAATCTTCAGTGCGACATTGACCATCCCACGCAGGTGATGGCGGACACGCTGCACCTTATACACGAGTTCGGCGGGATAGAGAATCTGAAGGGCAAGAAGGTTGCCATGACGTGGGCATACAGCCCCAGCTACGGCAAGCCCCTTTCCGTTCCGCAGGGCGTAATCGGCCTTATGAGTCGCTTCGGCATGGATGTTTCCCTTGCGTATCCCGAAGGATACGAGGTCATGGACGACGTTGTGGAGCTTGCAAAGAGGCAGAGCGCCGAATCCGGCGGCAGCCTGAGCGTTTCCCACGACATGAAGGAGGCCTTCCGCGATGCGGACATAGTGTATCCCAAGAGCTGGGCGCCGTTTAAGGCCATGGAGGAGCGCACGGAGCTTTACGGCAACGGCGACCTTGAGGGCATAAAGGCCCTTGAAAGGCGGCTGCTTGCCCAGAACGCCAACCATAAGGACTGGGAATGCACGGAAGAAATGATGAAGCTGACCAAGGGCGGCAAGGCGCTGTATCTGCACTGCCTGCCCGCGGACATAACCGGCGTATCCTGCGAGGCGGGCGAGGTTGCCGCCAGCGTGTTCGATCGCTACCGCGACCCGCTTTACAAGCAGGCCAGCTTCAAGCCGTACATTATAGCGGCCATGATATTCCTTGCCAAGGTCAAAGACCCCGCCGCAAAGCTGCTCGAGCTTGAGGCCAGGGGCGCGCTCAGGCACAACGGATAAGGCAAAATATTGAAAGGTATGGGGGGACGCGATGGCGTTCCCCTGGTTTTTGTATATCGTCAACCCCTCAGTCAATCCGCCTTGCAGCGTATTGCCAACCAAAGAACCCGTTAGCTATTTCCAAACGCTTTTTATCCGCATTCATACCCAAAACTGATGAAAAAAGTGCTATAATGCTTGAACAGAGCGAAAATATGAATTTGGCGGAGAGATCTTTATGAAACCATTTGAAAACATTATCCCAAGGGATTTCCAAGGCGGAGTGCTTGTCCTTAAAAACGGTCAGGTTGTTTTTGAACATTGCCAAGGCAATGCTGACTGCGGCGCAAACACTCCCTTCACATCACATACCACCATTACATTAGCTTCGCTGTCCAAGCAATTTGTCGCAGCAGCAATTTTACTTCAGATAGAGCAGGGGAAGCTTTCTTTGGATGATACAATCGACCTATACTTCCCACAATATCCCCAAGGGAAGAATATTACGATTCGCAATCTGCTGCATCATTCTAGCGGTATTCCCGATTATATCGGTGATAGGATTATTCCTGACGCGATTCGTAAATATGAATCGGAGCACGGAACAGCGCCGGCTGATGTTATCGAGTTCAATAGGTGCATTGTTGCGGAATGCCGTCCCGTTAGTCTTTCGGAATGTTTTGAGCTGATTGGTGAACTGCCCTTGCACTTTGAACCCGGAACAGAGGGAAGATACAGCAATACGAATTATTTTTTGCTTGGTCACATTCTGGAGATGCTAACCGGCAAACCTTTGTCAGCAGCCATGAGCGATGTATTTATGCGCTTCGGCTTAAACCACACCCACATGAACGGACATATAGCGGACGCTTGCGGATATGTAAGGTATAACGGCGAGGTATTTTCTTGCGGCAGACCTGCCATGGAGAGCGGCGATAGCAGCGTTGTTTCTTCGCTGACGGATTTAGGGCTTTGGTGCAGCGCTATACTGAATGCCGATATATTGTCCGCCGACAGTTGGAGGGAATGTCTGAATTTTGACCCGAAGCCCTACGGATGCGGGCTATGGCAGTTTGATAACGGTTGGTTTGGACATGATGGAGGATTGCCGGGCTTGAGGCATTGGCAAAGGTTGAATTTTGAGTATAAAGCGGCAATCATCATCCTTTCTAATACCGTTATGGAGGAACCTCCCTTCCTTGCCCAAATGATAGAATATTTTAATTAAAACCAAACAAACGGTGGAACGGCTTTAAGTGAGCATACAAAAAGCACCTGCCTGTGCAGATGCTTTTTTTATCTTCTGTATGCTTTACTTCATCAGCGGTACGAATACCAGCGAAACTATGGTCATCAGCTTTATCAGAATGTTTATGCTGGGGCCGGAGGTATCCTTGAACGGGTCGCCCACAGTGTCGCCTACAACGGCCGCCTTGTGCGCTTCGCTGCCCTTGCCGCCGAAGTTGCCGCCTTCAATGTATTTCTTGGCGTTGTCCCATGCGCCGCCGGAGTTGCTCATGAATATTGCCATAAGCACGCCCGTTACCACGCTGCCCGCAAGCAGTCCGCCAAGGGCGGCGGGGCCGAGCAGGAAGCCTACCAGCAGGGGAGCAACGATGGCTATTGCGCCGGGGAGAATCATTTCCTTTAGCGCGGAGGTAGCCGCGATGGATACGCAGGTGCGGTAATCCGGCCTTTCGGTGCCCTTCAGTATGCCGGTGTGCTCCTTAAACTGACGCCTTACCTCGCGAATCATGCTCTCCGCAGCCTTGGATACGCTGCTCATGGTCAGCGCGCTGAACAGGAACGGCAGCATGCCGCCCAGCAGCAGGCCGATTATTACGAACGGGTCAAGTATGTCTATCATCTGAAGCTCGGCAGCCTGCGCATAGGATACGAACAGGGCCATTGCCGTAAGCGCCGCGGAACCGATGGCGAAGCCCTTGCCCATGGCGGCGGTGGTGTTGCCAACGCTGTCCAGGCGGTCGGTAATGTCGCGCACGCTGTCCTCAAGGCCGGCCATTTCGGCTATGCCGCCGGCGTTATCGGCTATCGGGCCGTATGCATCAACCGCGACGGTCATGCCCGCGGTGGAAAGCATGCCAACCGCCGCAAGCGCTATGCCGTAAAGACCGGCGAACTTATATGCGCCCAGTATGCCGAGGCACACGAGTATTATGGAAACGCAGGTGGAAAGCATGCCGGTGCTGAGGCCGCAAATTATGTTGGTCGCGCTGCCGGTGGTGGACTGCTCCGCAATGTTCTTTACGAAGCGATATTTATCGGAAGTGTAAACCTCGGTAAAGAAGCCTATCGCAAGGCCGACTATAAGGCCGCAGATTATTGCAAAGCTGGTGTTTATGCCGCCGAAGCAGAAATAGCTCAGCGCAACGCTGCCCGCCGCAACCAGTATGGCGGAGGTGTAGCTGCCCATCTTGAGCGCCTTCATCGGGTCCGCATTCTTGCCGCCGCGCACGAAGAACGTGCCCAGGACGGAAGCGATTATGCCAAGTCCGCTCAGTGCAAGAGGATATACCGCACCGGTAGCGCCGAAGCTGAATACGCCCAGCACTATTGCGCTTACTATACTGCCAACATAGCTTTCAAAAAGGTCCGCGCCCATGCCGGCCACGTCGCCCACGTTATCGCCCACGTTGTCGGCAATAACGGCGGGGTTGCGGGGGTCGTCCTCCGGAATGCCAGCTTCAACCTTACCAACAAGGTCTGCGCCTACGTCGGCAGCCTTGGTGTATATGCCGCCGCCCACGCGGGCAAACAGCGCAACGCTCGATGCGCCAAGGGAGAAGCCCGTAAGCACATCGCCGTTTTCGGTTATAATATAAAGTATGCTTGCGCCGATAAGGCCAAGGCCAACAACGCACATGCCCATTACCGTGCCGCCGGAGAAGGCAACGCGCAGCGCCTCGTTTATGCCGCCGGTACGCGCCGCGTTAGCGGTACGCACATTCGCGCGGGTGGCAACCTTCATGCCGAAGTAACCGGCCAGCACGCTGAACAGCGCGCCCACAAGGAACGCAACCGCTGTGGTTATGCTGCCAAGGCCAAGCCATATTCCCGCGAAAACTATCGCGATGAATATGAGCAGCAGCTTGTATTCGCTCTTAAGGAATGCGTCCGCGCCTTCGCTTATGGCGTGGGCAATTTCGGCCATGCCGGGTTCGCCTTCGTCACGGCGGGCTATGCCGCGCGCCTTTATAAACGCGAACAGCAACGCAACCGCCGCCGCAGCAGGCACGGCATACAGAAGAATGTTCATAGGATCAGGTCCTCCAAAAGAAAATTTATTTCACGCAGGAGATTCTGCATAAAACACGACATAATTAAAACACAAAACAATGGAACGACATTGCGAGCGGACAAAACCAATCATACCATCGTTCCAACGGCTCGGTTTACACATAATACATAAGGGGCGCTTTTAAGTCAAGAGGTTTTTTGCAAAAATAATTATGTTTGAGACAAAATTTGTGATTGAATTGACAAGGTAAATTGGGTATAATACTATCAGGCGAGGATGTTGATTTATTTACACACCTTTTCGGCGGCTTATTTTTGTTCTGCCGCGGCGGGGAAGAATACAATATTCTGCGCCGCCTTTTTTGTATATGAAACATTGAAAGGAGCATCCTGCATGGGCGTGCAAAACGGGCGCGGACTTATCCGCCGTATTGATACTCGCGCGGCGCTGCTTGCCGCAGCCACGATAGCCATACAATGCGCAACGTATTGGCTGGGG
>OGOV01003226.1_pt1 | contig 11109 bp, 6 predicted proteins | sample 1552711 | NCBI WGS metagenome assembly OGOV01 (sample SAMEA2580216, study PRJEB22360) | human gut metagenome | biome: human gut; feature: human-associated habitat; material: faeces | place: Denmark | collected 2008/2010 | reverse complement strand
GCTTTAACGATGCGGTCACGAATATCGAACGTTATCATTTCGTTTTTGCCGACGATGAGCTCATTCGTTTCGGGATCGCGAACCTCCGCTGCGGTGAACCTGCCGAGAATACGGTCGCCGAGAGGTTCAAGGGGACGGTCGCCGTCGCCGATGGTTTCAAGAATCATGCCGTCAATCGCCATGCCGCGTTCCGCAAAGCAGTCCTCTTCACGAACGATGACGTTATGAGAAACGTCAACAAGACGTCTTGTGAGGTAACCGGAGTCCGCGGTGCGGAGTGCGGTATCGGCAAGGCCTTTGCGCGCACCGTGGGAACTGATGAAGAACTCAAGAACGGAGAGGCCTTCACGGAAGTTTGCACGAATCGGAACCTCGATGATCTGTCCGCGCGGGTCCGCCATGAGGCCGCGCATGCCGGCGAGCTGACGAGTCTGGTTGGTTGAACCGCGCGCACCGGAGTTTGCCATCATGAAGATGGGGTTTATCGGGCTGAGCCGCTTCATCAATGCGTCGGTAACAAGGCTTTCCGTTTCCTTCCAAACTTCGATGACCTTTTTGCGGCGGTTTTCTGCGGAAAGCAGACCCATGCGGTAAAGGTTGTCAATCTGTCCGCACTGTTCATCGGCGGCTTCAAGGAAATTGTGCTTTTCCTCCGGAACGGTGATATCGCAGAAGCCGACAGTGACACCGCCGCGGGTGGAGTATTTGTAGCCGAGAGCCTTTATGCTGTCCGCAACTTCGCTTGTGACCGTGGGGCCGTGTTTGCGGAAGCAGTGGTCGATAATGTTGCCGAGATCCTTCTTTACAACAAGTTTATCAACCTCAAGCTTGAACATATCGTCCAGAGTCTCGCGCTTTACATAACCGAGATCCTGCGGTATTGCGTGGTTGAAGATGACCCTGCCGATTGAGGTGGATACGATCCTGCGGTAAATCTTGCCTTCAAACTCGCGTTCAAGGCGAATCTTTGCAAGCGCATGGAGCGAAAGCTCGCCCGTTTGATACGCCATGATCGCCTCGTTTTCGCTTGAGAACGCCTTTCCCTCGCCGTTGAACATGCGGATAAGGCGGGAATCGTCAAGATATTCGCGGAGGGCTTCCTCGTCAACCGCGGGAACCTCGCGGATTGCCCTTGCAACAAGATCCTCGATTATTGTCTTGCTGCGCAGCGCATAGACCCTGTGAATGACCTCGTCGGTGACGTATTCATCAACAAAACTGTTGTCCTTTATGATAGCCTTGAGCGTTGTGCGGATTTCGGAATCGTACAGCTCATCGCAGCGCATCGTGAGGTAGTAGCAGCCCATAACCATATCCTGTGAGGGGCTGACCACGGGCTTGCCGTCCTGCGGCTTGAGGATGTTGTTTGCCGCAAGCATAAGGAAGCGGGCTTCGGCCTGCGCTTCGACCGAAAGGGGCACATGAACCGCCATCTGGTCGCCGTCAAAGTCCGCATTGTATGCGGTGCAGACAAGGGGATGAAGCTTTATCGCCCTGCCTTCAACCAGAACGGGTTCAAATGCCTGAATGCCGAGCCTGTGCAGCGTGGGTGCACGGTTGAGAAGAACGGGATGATCCTTGATAACATCTTCGAGCACATCCCAAACCTCGGGCTTCACGCGCTCAACCATGCGCTTTGCGGACTTGATATTGTGGGCATAGCCAAGCTCATTGAGCTTTTTCATGACAAAGGGCTTGAACAGCTCCAATGCCATCTCTTTGGGAAGACCGCACTGGTACATCTTGAGTTCGGGCCCCACGACGATAACGGAACGGCCGGAATAGTCAACACGTTTACCGAGCAGGTTCTGGCGGAAACGTCCCTGTTTGCCGCGCAGCATGTCGGAAAGGGACTTCAGCGGGCGGTTGCCGGGACCCGTTACCGGGCGCCCGCGCCTGCCGTTGTCGATAAGTGCATCCACAGCTTCCTGAAGCATGCGCTTTTCGTTGCGAACAATGATGTCCGGTGCGCGCAGCTCAAGCAGCCTTTTGAGGCGGTTGTTGCGGTTGATGACCCTTCGGTAAAGGTCGTTAAGGTCGCTTGTCGCAAACCTTCCGCCGTCCAGCTGAACCATGGGGCGGATCTCCGGCGGAATAACCGGAACAACATCCATTATGATCCATTCGGGCTTGTTTCCGCTCTTTATGAAAGCTTCGATGACCTCAAGGCGTTTAATCGCATTCACGCGCTTCTGTCCGCCGGAATTTGCGATTTCTTCACGAAGCTCTTTTTCGGTTTTTTCAAGATCGAGCTGCTGCAAAAGCTCCTTTATGGCCTCTGCACCCATGCCCGCTTTGAAGCTCTTTGCGCCGTAATCACGCTGCGCCTGACGGTATTCAACATCGGTGAGCAGCTGCTTGTATTCAAGCGGGGTGTCACCGGGATCGGTAACGACGAATGCGACGAAGTAAAGTACCTTTTCCAGATTGCGGGGGGACATGTCCAGCAGCATCTTCATGCGGCACGGTATGCCTTTGAAGTACCAGATATGGGATACGGGAGCCGCAAGTTCGATATGACCCATGCGCTCTCTGCGCACCTTTGCTCTCGTAACTTCAACACCGCACTTTTCGCAGACAACGCCCTTGTAGCGCACCCGCTTATATCGTCCGCAGTGGCATTCCCAGTCCTTCGTCGGTCCAAAAATACGTTCGCAGAAGAGGCCGTCCGCCTCGGGTTTAAGGCTCCTGTAGTTTATGGTTTCGGGTTTTTTAACTTCACCGTGGGACCATTCTCTGATCTTTTCGGGGGATGCAAGACCGATTCGGATTGCATCGAAATTTGTCAGTTCAAACAAGTTCTTATCTCCCTTCCGACTTTACTTTATTCCTCGTAGTTACCGTCGGCGTCCTCGAAGGTGAAGCCGTCGAATTCATCATGCTCGTCTTCCTCATAGCTGTCGTCGTCATCCTCCTCACCGTCGTCGTCAATGAAGTTAAAGTCATCGACATCATCGTCTCTGAGCATGCCGCCGGGTGCATCTTCATAACCGGCAATATTGACGCCCAACTCTCTTACATCGTCATCGTCCGTAAGCTCTCCGATAACGATTTCTTCATTATTTTCGGACAGAACCTTGATATCAAGACCAAGGGACTGCAATTCTTTGATAAGAACCTTAAAGCTCTCGGGAACGCCGGGCTCGGGAACGTTTTCGCCGTTGACAATGGCTTCGTAAGTTTTTACGCGGCCCACGACGTCATCGCTCTTGACGGTCAGGATCTCCTGAAGGGTGTTTGCCGCACCGTATGCTTCAAGTGCCCAGACTTCCATTTCGCCGAAACGCTGTCCGCCGAACTGTGCCTTGCCGCCGAGAGGCTGCTGAGTGACCAGTGAGTACGGACCCGTGCTTCTTGCATGGATCTTGTCGTCAACAAGGTGGTGCAGCTTAAGGTAGTACATATATCCGACGGAAACACGGTTCTCAAAGGGTTCACCGCTGCGGCCGTCGTAAAGCACGGTCTTTCCGTCCTCGTGTTTGTATGCCTCGCGGAATTTTTCGCCGACAACGGGGTCGGAGTCCGCAAGTTCAATCAGCTTCAGCACATCGCCCGCAGTCATTTTCATAAGATCCTGCATGGGCTTGTTGGACTTGTTGGACATTGCAAGCAGCATTTTGATATCGTCCTCGCCCGCACCGTCAAGAACGGGAGTTGCGACCTTCATGTTAAGTCCCTTTGCGGCCTTGCCGAGATGCAGCTCGAGGATCTGGCCGATGTTCATACGCGACGGAACGCCCATCGGGTTCAGAACTATCTGAAGCGGAGTGCCGTCGGGCAGGAAGGGCATATCCTCTTCGGGAAGGATCCTTGAAATAACACCCTTGTTGCCGTGGCGACCCGCCATCTTGTCGCCGACGGAGATTTTGCGCTTCTGTGCAATATAAACGCGGACAAGTTCATGAACGCCGGGGGAGAGTTCGTCCTTGTTTTCGCGGCTGAAAATGCGAACGTCAACAACAACGCCGCCCTCGCCGTGCGGAACACGCAGGGAGGTGTCGCGAACCTCGCGCGCCTTTTCGCCGAAAATTGCCCTGAGCAGGCGTTCCTCGGCGGTGAGCTCCGTCTCGCCCTTGGGCGTGACTTTGCCGACAAGGATGTCGCCGGAATGAACCTCCGCACCGATTCGGATGATGCCGCGTTCGTCAAGATCCTTCAGTGCCTCTTCGCCGACGTTGGGGATATCGCGCGTGATCTCTTCCGCACCGAGCTGCTTTGTGTCGCGTGCCTCGGTTTCGTGTTCTTCGATATGGAGTGACGTGTAAACATCGTCGCGAACAAGCTGTTCGCTGATAAGAACTGCGTCCTCGTAGTTGTAGCCCTCCCAAGTCATGAACCCGATGAGAATGTTCTTGCCGAGAGCAATTTCGCCGTCCTTGGTGGATGCGCCGTCTGCAATGACCGCACCTTTTTCAAGATGTTCGCCGACGTCGACAACGGGGCGCTGGTTGATGCAGGTGCCCTGGTTGGAGCGTTTGAACTTGATGAGGCGATAGGTATGCAGGCTTCTGTCGGAATCGGATTCAACAACGACTTTATCTGCCGAAACATGGCGAACAACGCCCGCTTCTTCGTTAAGAACAAGAACGCCGCTGTCGTATGCCGCCTTGTACTCCATGCCCGTGCCGACAGCCGGGGATTCGGTCACAAGCAGGGGAACCGCCTGACGCTGCATGTTGGAGCCCATCAGGGCGCGGTTTGCGTCGTCGTTTTCGAGGAAGGGAATCATTGCCGTTGCAACCGAAACGAGCTGCTTTGCGGAAACGTCCATATAGTCGATATCGGTGCTGCGCACCTCGATGATCTGATCCAGCCTGCGTGCAACGACACGCTCCTTTTCGAACCAAACTCTGCCGTCCTCGCCGCGGACGGTGGGTTCGTTTGCCTGGTCAATGATTTTGCCGTTTTCCTCGGTTGCGGTGAGGTAAACGATCTCGTCAAGGATGCAGTGGTTCTCCTTGTCGATTTTGCGGTAGGGGGCTTCGATGAAGCCGTATTTATTTATTCTTGCATAGGTTGCAAGGGAGTTGATAAGGCCGATGTTCGGGCCTTCGGGCGTCTCGATAGGGCACATTCTGCCGTAATGAGAATAGTGAACGTCGCGAACTTCGAACGTTGCACGGTCGCGGTTCAAACCGCCGGGGCCGAGAGCGGAAAGCCTGCGCTTATGGGTCAGCTCCGCAAGCGGGTTCGTCTGATCCATGAACTGGGACAGCTGGGACGAACCGAAAAACTCTTTGACGGCCGCCGTTACCGGGCGAATATTGATAAGGTTTATCGGCATTGTGCTTTCAACGTCCTGAATGGACATGCGCTCGCGAACAACGCGCTCAAGCCTTGTGAAGCCGACGCGGATCTGGTTCTGGAGCAGCTCGCCGACGGAACGAATGCGGCGGTTGCCGAGGTGGTCGATATCGTCGCAGAAACCGATGCCGTAGGGCAGACCCATAAGGTAACTCACGGAGGCGATCATATCTGCGGGCAGGATATGCCTCGGGCTGAGTTCAAGCACATTGTCGTGCATAAGCTTTTTGAATTCGTCGTCGGAAAGAGCCTCTTTTTGAGCCAGCATATCCATCAGCACGGGGTAATAAACATGTTCGTTGATGCCGACTTCAAGGGGATCAAAGTCAAGATAGCATGCCGCATCGACAAACTGGTTGCCGACAACGCGGATGCGTTTTTCGTTCACGGAAACATACACGCCGAGAACACCCGCGTTCTCGATTCGGAACGCAAGCTCACGGTCGATAAGCTGACCTTCTTCCGCAAGGATCTCTCCCGTGCGGGGGTCAACAACGGTTTCGGCGGCGGTTTTGCCTTCAAGGCGCGCACCAATGCCGAGTTTATAGTTGAATTTGTATCTGCCGACGCGGGCAAGATCGTAGCGCTTGTCAAAGAACAGCGCGGTCATAAGGTTGCGCGCACTCTCTTCGGTGGGCGGTTCGCCCGGACGCTGGCGTTTATATATTTCGATAAGACCCTCAACCGTGTCGTGAGTGGGGTCCTTTTCAAGGGTGTTTTTAAGGCGTTCTTCCTCGCCGAGCAGCTCAAGGATCTGCGCATCGGAGCTGTAACCGAGAGCGCGCAGGAGGGTGGTGACGTGGAGCTTGCGCTGGCGGTCGATTTTTGTGTAAAGAATTTCGTTGCTGTCGGTTTCGTATTCAAGCCATGCGCCTCTGTTGGGGATGACCTGAGAATTGAAAAGCCTTCTGCCGACTTTGTCAACGGTTTCGGTATAATATGCGCCGGGCGAGCGAACGAGCTGGCTGACAATGACGCGTTCCGCTCCGTTGATGACGAACGTGCCCTGTTCCGTCATGAGCGGGAAATCGCCCATGAAGACTTCCTGCTGCTTCACGGAACCGGTTTCGGTATTGATAAGCCGCGCGATAACATACAGCGGCGCGCAATAGTTAACATCGCGTTCCTTGCATTCCGCAACGCTGCGCTTGGGTTTTGATTCGTCGATTTTGTAGCCGACAAATTCAAGCACCAACCGCTCCGAAAAGTCCTTAATGGGAGAGATGTCGTCAAGAACTTCGCCCAGACCCTTTTCGATGAATTGACGATATGAATCCTTTTGAACCTCAATAAGGTCGGGCATATCGAGAATTTCGTTGATGCGGGAGAAGCTCATGCGTGTTTTCTTGCCCACGTTTACTTTATGCAACATTGTTTCACCCCTAACCTCTGCGGCTCTCCGCAGAAAACTTGATTGTGTCGTGTCTTACGCATTGTTCGCATTTCGGAATGCCGCATTGAGTGCGGCCGAAGCCCCGCCTGCGGTATTCGCTGCCTGCGCGTTCCTTGGGCTGCCGTTCCGCGCAAAAAATGCGGGATCCACAGCGTTAAACGATGCTTTCGCACATGACGGCGGCGAAAAATTCGTATTTTACCCATAATAATGCAGTATCACAGTTTAACAGGTTGTTGTCAAGATGTCAACCCCGAAATGCGCGGTTTTTCAAATATATTTATATTTAATTAAGTATATGTTGACGTTGTGCATTCGGTTTGTGTATTAAGTTTTGAAAACACTGCGTTTGTTCGTTCCGATGCGAAAACGGCATGAAAAAACGGCTCAATGCCGATGGTTCGTGTTCCGAACCGCCCGCATTGAGCCGCTCTGCATTTACGGAATCACTGCTTCACACATTTTTCCGAAACGAGCAATGTCCGCGAACAGTTTTTAAACTTTAATTCAGTTTCCCATTGCAACCCTTGCCGCAAGCAGTGCATCGGGAATGCCTGTGCTTCCGTTTCTGTCCGCATCAGCAAGCCTGATTTGTAATCGTTTTCGAATCGCAGAAGCCGCCTCACCTGAACGGAAAGTGGGGAGGGGAACGCAAAGAGGGGGTGTGGAAGGTGAATGGAAGAGTGTGGAAGGGGCGCCGCCGTTGAGCAGCTGACCGCTCGCGGCATGGAGTATCAATCCCCGCAATGGGGCGTACGCAAGAATTACAACTTAATGTCAACAAACCAAATATTTGACTTAATTCAAAGTTATTTTTATTTATATTAATGCTTTATTTGTATTTCTTATTTTAGTTACATTGTGCGCATAAGCTGTTATTGTATGTAAATTAAGTGACTGATAAAGGATAAAAAAGGATGCTATAGCTAACAATATAGCCTACAGCATCCCACCGTGCGTACGGGCAAGCTGTTCCGCTGCTGTGCAGCTGGTTCCCCGTTTTCGCACTTGACTTTTGTCTCCTGCCCTGATATAATCAAGGGGCGATACAGGCAGGTTAATCGCCCCTGTGTTGCTTGGACCCGGCAGTGTTTACATTAGGGTATGTGCACTGCCGATTTTTTTACTGCGTGATATAACGTATGCAGTCGATGATATCTTGGGCATCAAAGTCCCGAGCACTCATCCACTCGATGAGTCTTGCGATCAATCGCTTCATCTTCATGCTCCTCTCCTCCTCCTGCCAGATTGTGCTTTCCTGAGCACAAATTAATTATACAACAATTGGTTAATTTTGTCAAGCGTTTAATTAATGAATTCTAAATATATTTATTAATTTCAGAGCCTTGCTGCCGGCACAACGGCTACAAAAAAGCACCTGCCTTTCGGCAGGTGCTTTCCGGAGCAGGACTCCGACGATTTTTCGCCCCGCCCTTTGCGGGCGCGTTTTGTTTTAAATCTCGACGCCGAGGATCTCGGCAGCCTTATAAATCACGCTTTCAAAGCTTTCGCCGTCGGCGGCTTCATACTCTTCAAGCATGTCTGCTGCTTCGCAGAGGGCTTTGATCTCTGCTTCGACATCTGCCCAGGTTTGTGCGTTTTTGATGGTCTCTGCGATTTCGTGGATGTTTTTCATGTTATTTACCTTTCTGGTGTTTGGGATTTTCCTTTCCCTTTTTGATGTCTTTATTATACAGCATTTACACGATAATGTCAAGCGTTTAATTGATGGATTAAAAATATATCTTACCAGAGCCACGCTACGGCTACAAAAAAACACCCGCCTTTCGGCAGGTGCTTTCCGGAGCAGGACTCCGACGATTTTCGCCCGATTTAATCAAGCGAATTTTCGTTTTCGTTTAAATCCACACACCTCGTGCCGAAGTTGAAAAAAGATCTTTATTAGGATCACCCCCGCAAATGCGGGGAAAGTCAACTTGTCGCACGTGGTGGACTTGACCGGGTCATTGCTGACCACGCATATATGATACCATCGTGCCGGCTGTGCGTCAATACATTTTTATGTACAGGCGGAATATATTAATTCACCGGGCTGTTTTGGTTGGGGTTTAACGTGTTTATGGCATCCAGCACGGCAGACTCGTCGGGGTGGATATATCTTTGGGTTGTCGTTATCGTCGCGTGGCGCATGATGCGCTGGATGACACTTGGGGCTATCCTTGCGCCGACAGCGCAGGCTGTAGCCGTAGTATGACGGCATGAGTACGGCGTAAGCCTTCGGCATCCGCATCTTGCGATGCAAGCGTAGTATGCCTTGTAAAACGCTTCTTTTTTGCCTGCGCACGTACCGCACAGCATGGGCGAGTCGCCCGCATAGTCTATCAGCGCCTGCACGACGGGCATCAAAAAGTCAGCTATAACGATGGGTTTTTCTTTGCGTTCGTTCGTTTTTAGGCCTGCACCGATGATCTGATGACTGTCAAGATGTACCATATCTTTACGGCAGTATATCAGCTCGCCGGGCATCATGCCCGTGTAAATCATCAGCAAGATATATCCTGCCCATGTGTCGCCTGCATCGTATCCCCGCCATATAGCACAGATTTCCTCATCTGTAAACGGAGTTCTTTCTTTTTCATTTCGCGGCGGTAGTGTGATGAATGCCGCCAAATCCCTCTCTGCCCACCCTTGCACAAGGGCAATTTTGTACATATGTCTTAAGATAACTTTTATGTCTCGCGCGCAGTAAAACGTCAAGCCGTCCACCAGCCCTTGCAGGTCTGCTATGGTCACGGCATCGATGCGCGTATAGATCATATCGCCGAGCCGCTTTAGGGCAGTGCGATAGCCGCACTGCTTTGATGCGCTGAGCTGCCTAAATTTTGTCTTTTCGTATTGCTCCCACAAATCGCCAAAAGTTACATGCTTTTTGGGCATGGCTGCATTCGCTAATTGCTGGCAAAATTCCAAAGCTTCACGCTTTGTTTTAAATCCGCCTTTAGTGCGGCGGACCTGCTGCACACGGCCCGTATCCGGATCGCGCTTGATGCCGACGGTCACCTGCGCCGTCCACGTGCTGCCGCGCTTGTACGCCGTGCCGGTGCCGTTGGGACGCGTGCGGGGGCGCGTTTTTTTTGACGCGGACTGGTCCGCGCCGCAGGCTATGCAGTATCGGCCATCAGGCACATCTTTTTTGCACTTTTTGCAAATCATAACTTTTTACCCCCAAAAACATTTTATATCTTTTTTTTGCTTTTTGCAACTGCAAATTCGCACCATATATTACCACATGACATTCAGTGCTTCCGCGTGTATAATCACCCGCGGAGGTGATATATATGGACTATGCAGATTATAGACAATCCCGCGATATGACATGGCGGCTGCTGCTAAAGCACAACGTCACTGCCCTGCCCGTCAGGGTCGGTGCGATATGCCGCGCCGAGGGGCTGACAGTCATCAGCTATCACGATGCGGATCCGCTGATCCGGCAGTACGGGCTGACCGAGCACGCGGCCGAAAACGATGGCTTTACTTTGGGTAAAATCATATTTTATGATAATACCCGCTGCACGCCGGAGCGGCAGCGGTTTACCATCGCGCACGAGCTGGGACACATCATGCTGCATCATAGCGGCAAACTTAAAAATCGCGAGCCCGCCGACGGTGATGCGGCGGTCGAGCAGGCAGCAAACGTCTTCGCTTCGCGCTTGCTTGCGCCTGCGTGCGTGCTTTGGGGCTGTGGTGTGCATACCCCTGAGCAGATCGCGGAGCTGTGCAGCATCAGCCTTCCGGCAGCACGCTTCCGCGCTGCCCGCATGGCGGAGCTGTATGAGCGCGAGCGAGCTTTTTTGATGACCCGCGGGCGGAGCTGTTTTTTGCTGTCGCCGCTTGAGCGGCAGGTATATGAGGCCTTTGCCGACTATATCGCGGCGCATCGGCGCAGTCGCTGATACGGCCCGCATCCGTGCACAAAAAGCGTCCCGGAGCACATCCGGGACGCAGTGAAGACGTTTAATCGGCGTCGGCCTCCGTCTCCGCCGTGAATATATTCGCAACCGCACTATACAGCTGCCGATCGTCAAAATTATTTGAGTGCACACGCACTATGACGCGCACATCGGGCATCAGGGGCAGGATCTCTGGCAGGTCATCCCGGCCGATGTTGCCAATGCAGCCGTACTGTGTGACGACATGCAGTGCCGGCTGCCCCTGATAGCTGTACCTGCGCAGTGCGCCGGGGACATATCGGCTGTCAGGATCATCATCCAGCACACCGCCGCCCTCGAAGGCTTCGCGAAGCACCGCCTGCCGGTGAGGTGCTTTAGGATCATCGTTGGGAAACGACACACCGACAACTTTCACGGCAAAGGCAAAGCCGAAGCGCTCGTCCGGATCGAGGATCTCGTCCTCACGCAGCGGCGCATCGGATTTCTGACTGCCGTCCGAGG
>OGOV01003212.1_pt1 | contig 11169 bp, 9 predicted proteins | sample 1552711 | NCBI WGS metagenome assembly OGOV01 (sample SAMEA2580216, study PRJEB22360) | human gut metagenome | biome: human gut; feature: human-associated habitat; material: faeces | place: Denmark | collected 2008/2010 | reverse complement strand
CAGCGCCGGGGATGTTGCGGGTGGTCAGGTTCATATTCAGCAGCTCCGCCGCCTGTTTTGCGTCCTCGCCGTACATCTCGAAGAAATCGCCCACCTGAAACAGCACGATGTCGTCCGGGTGGGCTTCCTTGATGGCGTTATAGCTGTCGTAGGCGGTGTTTCGCACCACATCCTGTGCCTGCGCCTTATCATAAAGCGCCTGTTCGTCTGGTGTAAAATAGCGGTTCATCCGAATCAGCTCAGAGATACGCGAAGCGACCTTGTTCCAATTCATTTGAACATCTGCACAGCCCGCTTTTTTCAGCGTGATGCCCTTGCTGCCGTGATCCTCGTAGCTGCCGCTCTCTCTGGATACGGCATGGGTATGCCCGCCGATGCCGTACTCCTTTTTCAGAAAATCGGCATTCTCCTTGGGAGTGTGCGAAGTCTGGAAAAACGCATAGATGCGGGTCTTTCCACCCTCAAAGCTGCTCCCGTTTGCAAGAGAAGCCGCAATTTCATCTTCGGTGATAAACCTGCCGGTTTCTGGAATAGCCTCCATATCGGAGCGGAATTCCTTTCGCGGAAGGGACAAATCTTCCAAACGTGTGAGAAGTGCCTGCGACTTGTGGTAATGGAAGCGCAGCAGCGCACGGTTTTCGCGGTAGGCGTCCATGAATACCTTGTATTCTGACAGGAGCCTATCCCGGAACGCCGGATTCAGCAGATCGTCCGTCAGACGCTCCGTTTCCTCTGGAAAGCTGGTGCTATGGATATTACCCAAGCAGGACAGATACCCCAGCGACTTTGCTTCATCCGAGAAATCGTGATAAAGGTTCCAGACATCCACAGCAATACCCAGCCGCTCATAGCGCGGGGCTTCCGTGACCTCAAGATTGGTGGCAAATGCGCCGCCGTCCAGAAGTTCCTCAATACGCTCCGCCGCATCTGCCCAGCCTATCACTTGGGCAGAACGAAGATAGCGAGAGGTATCTCCGGTTGCAATATGGATACCATCGTCCCCGTACCATGCGGAAAACCTGCCGTTATCCGTAATCAGGCCGTTGCCGCCGTGGTAAAGAGCTTTCAGAAATGCCGCGCGATCCTCTAAAGGTTTTTGCTTGGAGAATTCCGCAGCAATTTTCATCCGCGCTGCATCCGCATTACCGCCCGCGCGCAGGATGTGGTCAATATCATCCTGAGAAATGAACATAGAAAAAGCGGAGGGTGTTACACTCTCCGCTTCTGCGATGGATTGAATTTGTTCTGCCTCTGAGGGGAAGAAGGACATCTGCGCCCCAGCAGGGGCATCGAACATATTTAGCTGAACACCAGTTCCGTGAGGATCGTTTCCTCGGCCTGCGCTTTCAGCGTGTTCATCAGCCCTACCCACTTCATCGGGTCGCTGGCTTTCAGCGCTTCCGTCACGCCTGCCGACTTCATCAGCTCCGGCATCATCTGTTCCAGCCGGTTGTTCGCTGCCTCGTCGATCTCCCGCAGATGGGGGTACAGCTTCTCGGACAGCAGCAGGCTGTTCCACAGCACCGGACGATGCTCCTTCAGGTAATCCTTCCGCATCCTGCCGTACTTGCCCAGCGGGGCTTGCGGCTGCTCTGTCAGGCTCAGGTCGGGAATCAGATAATCCCCGCTGCGGGTGTAGGTCAGTTCGCTCATGGCTTTCGCTCCTTTCCGCGATTTTCTCGCGCTCATAATTCTTGATGGTGACTTCGATCTGCCGCAGCACCAGCTCGCTGGACTGGCTGATGGCCGTTCCAAGAGCGGCGACGGTCTGCGGGGTATTGAAATCAAAGACATTCAGAAAATCCTCATGCTCGAAGTAATCTCCCGGCTGCATCCCGCAGCGGGACAGCAGCGCATAGGTGGTGCTGACAACGGCGGCGTTCCGAAAAGCGGCTCCGATGTTGAACTCATCATAGTCCTCCAAAAAGGAACCGTCAACGATGCCGACAATATCGCGCCAGTTGTCGTGCCAGTATTCATCTACAAGCTGCGCCGCCACACGCTCCATCTGATCGGCAAGTCCGTTTTCACCGGAAACGTCGAAGCGCTGTTCCAGCGCCGCAGATACCACCTCACGATGCTCCTGCCGGTATTCCCAAAGATAAGGGCGGCGAGAGTTCTCGCCGCCGCTGGTATCGGAAACATCGAATACATATCGGAGTTTGGGTTGGTCGCTGCTGGTATCCACAAGGGCGATGCCCTTGCTGCCTCGCCGCACATAGCGGCGCATCTGCTTATTCCAAAGGTCGTATTCCGCGCAGGCCGTGGCTTCCGGGCGCTGGGCGAAAATCATGAGCTGTTCATTGTAGGGGTACTTATACAGCCTTGCGGCGGTGGTCAGAAATGCCGTCCACTTCTGGTAGCTTCCCGTGATCTGCTCCGCCGTGCGGTCTGCCATCTGCGCATAGAGCTGTACTTTACTCGGCATCCATATCCTCCTTTTCAAAATCGGGGAACAGGTCGAGCGCGTCATATTCCGCGTCGCTCATCCTGCGCAGCTTTGCGATGGCGCTGTCCGTCAGCTCCCGCAGCTCCGTTTCATCCGCAGCGAGGTAGCCGCGCATTTCCTCCAGCGCCGCGATCAAGCCCGTGCGGGTACCGGTGTTGTAGAGGCTCATAAGCTGGCGTTCTTCAAAGGTGATGTTCATATCAAAGCTCCTTTTCCGCGCTCTTTTTGGGCGCTGTTTTGTGTGGACGTTCTTGGGCCGGTTGGCTTTTGAGCTGCTCCAGCACAGACTTTTTCTTTTCCCGGTGTGCCGCCTCTGCCAAATCCATCAGGGAGATGGACATACCGGCCTTGACCTGTGCTTCAAGGTCGGCGACGGTGGGCTGTTTGGGGCCGTTGTTGATAATGCCGTCGATCATGCCGTAATCGTCCTCCATCGACATTTCGGCGGCTTTCAGGTAATTCTCCGGTTTCTGAAAGGCGGGCAGCTCCTGAAATCCCATGCTGTCACAGTAGTGATAGGATACCTTGCCGTCCTGTTTCAGCGCAACGATGTCGCTGACGGAGAGGCTGTGTCCCACAAAATCGCCGGGGCGCTCGTCGTTGAAAATGTAGTAGAAGTTTTCAAGGATTCTGCCGGTATCATCGTCCGGGTACACCTCGCGGGTATAGATGGCTTCATAGTTGGCAGGGTCAGGCGGCGCGGCCAAACTGCCGAGATTGGCAAAACGCAGCTCGACCGGCGCATCCCGGCGCAGTTGATAGATCGCCATAGAATCGGTGGGGCTGTTCAAAAAGCGCTGTTCCACATCACGGGGCGGGATATGGCCTTTGACCGCATCCCAATCCGGTTGTGTGATCCCGAACATTCCGTCATGCTTGATGATGTCCTCGGCCTCAAAAACCATTTCTTCGGCGTTGTCGGGATGGAGCATATAAACCGTGATGTCATGCTCCAGCAGCTCCAGCGCCCGGTCTTTGGAAAGCGGGAGCATATCGCCGTCCAGATACCCATAGCTGCGCATATCGTCCACCGTCAGCGTGGGGTCGGGCATCGGGGTGGCCTGTTCCAGCTCTGGCGAAGTTGGAAGTGTGCCTGCGGCATGAGAACCGGCCTCCTCGTGAACAACCTGATTGTCGTCCGATGACAATTCGAGTGAGTACAAAATCCCTGCAAACTCATTTGACAAAACTTCAAACGGTACGGTCTTATCATACCCATGTGTTTCACAGATACGAATCGCAGCCGCCAAAAGAAAGTTTACATCATCGTCATGTACTGTTCCGCTTTCCAGAAGGTGTAGAGTGTCCTTGTCGTAAAGTTCATAGGCATATTTTGCACCATCTTCTGTTATGCGAAGATGCTTGCTCCCACCATCAACCGCATACCAACGCTCATTAGCGTCGAGTTCCTTTAAGGAAGTGTGACTTTTCTGAAATGCCTCAACTTCCAACAGCAGCTCATTCGCTCTGTGCGCGTATTCATCGCTCTGCTCAAGCGTTTCGGACAGGAAGCCTTTTATCTCATCTGCTCCCGTCAACAGATCTTCGTAGAAATGCTGAAGGCAATCTTCCTGACTTGCGAATTCGCTGAGAAAGGCAAGGCCATTCGCATCGAGATACAGCTCTGAAATGCTTTTTGCCAAGTCAGCCGCAGACATATTGCTGTTCTCTTTTAATTGGCTTTCCGCTTGCTCGGATTTCTCCACAGAAATGCCGCGCTCCCTGCAAATCTCCGCAAAATGCCGGTCAATGTCCGTAATCAGCTCGGAAGCCGTCTTGTTGATGGTTTCCAGACTGGCGCGAAGCTCTTTCAGCTCCTTGCCCTTTGACCATGTGGCGATATAGCCGAAGCTGTTTTCTCCCGTTTCAATGCCGTAATACTGGCAGACCGCATAGGAGATGCTTTCGGCCTCGACCTCCTCGGTGTTGCGACTCTTTTCTCCGGGGACAAGGATCGTCTCACCATCGTCCGCAAGCTCCGTCATGTGTTCATAGTCGTGGAGCTTGGCGTGAGCAATCTCATGGACGGCGGCGCATACCGTCTGCACCTCACTCATACCGGCGCGGATGGTGATGCTCTGCGCCTTAATGCTGAAAAAGCCGTCCGTATCCCGCGCAACGGGCTTTATCTCCATCGGAACGGGAGAAGCGCGGCGCAGCGCCTCCATGAAAACCTCATACTGCTGCACATTGCCGCTCAGATCAGCGGCAAGCTGGGGCAAGGGCTTTCCCGCAGTCTGTGACACATCAAAGACGGATACCACCTTGAACATAGGGATACGGATTTCCTTTTCCTCAATGATGGCCTTGCCGTCCGCATCCAGCACCGGCGCATTGGTTTCCGGGTCGGTCTTGATTTCCTCGACCTTTTTCTTATAGGGAGTAGGAGCGATGATGCGGATACCTTTTTCGCCTTTCAGGACGTTCCTGCCGAACTGATCGCGCCACTTGTTGAAGCCCGCCACATGGGTGGCGTCGGGGCGCTGCATATAGATGAGCATGGTGTTGTTGACCGAGTAGCGGTGAAAGCGGCTCATGGTGGCAAGGTACTTCCGGTACTTATCGCTCTCGAACAGCTCCTTGATGCCGTTTTCGATGCTGTCAACGATCTCCCGCATCCGGTCTTTGTTGGTTTGCTTTTCAGCCATGATAATCTCCTTTCAGAAAAAATAGCGCCCCTGCGCAGAAGAAAACACATCCTGCACAGGGGCAATTCTCCGCAGATAGACGTTGTTTCCGGGCTTGCGGATAGAATGTCTCAGCCCCTTGGGATTCCGCATGGAAAAAGCCTTGCGGCACGGGGCTTTTACGCCCTCTATTTGCGGAGGTTCCAGTATTGTTCACGCTTCCGTTTGGCGTCCTGCTTTCGGCGCTCCTGCTTGGCGCAGGCGGGGCAATATTTGGCGCGATTGGAGGAAGAATAGACCGGCTTACCGCAGACGGCGCAGCGCTTTCCCGGCCTTTCCCGCATCACGTCGGCCAGCAGCTCATGGTCGGCGGGAAGCACCGCGTTTCGGAACCAGTTGCACAGCAGCGAGTAGGAAATACCCTGTACGCAGACGCAAGGCTCTCCATCATCCAGCGCGAGGCAGTTGCCGTGATCGTAATTACAGCAGAGCTTCCGAATGAGCTTTTTGGAGCGGCGGAGCTGCTTGTGATCCATACGCGGCGCATCAGCCATTGTCGAACACCATCTTATAGCCCGTGCGCTGTCCATCGTCCTCCAGAAGAACGCTGGCATCATAGGTTTTCCCGGTCTTTTCGGAGTAGCAGCCTTTCAGCGGGGCGCGGCCATTTTTCAAAAGCGCAGCGGCAAGGGATTTTGTCAGCACCTTTTTCTTGGCGGTGAAAAAGCGGCTGTTTTTCCAGAGAACAAAGGAACAGGCACGGTTCTCACAGAAAAAGCCTTTCGGTGATTCCGTCACCTCGGCTCCGCAGCGGGGACACTTGCCGACTACCTCACGCCCGGAGGGGAACAGGACTTCCGTACCGGGGATGGGTTTGTAGGTCTGCACCAGCTCATGTAGCATGGCGGCGATCCCATCCATGAAGCTGTCCGGGGCGATTTCGCCGCGCTCGATCTCTTTCAGGCGGTGTTCCCATTCAGCGGTGAGCTGCGGAGACTGGAGCTGTTCGGGCAGAACGGTGATAAGCGCCGTGCCGGTAGAGGTGGGCAGCAGATTTGTGATCTTCTTGGACTTCCTGCGCTCCACAAAACCGGAGGACACCAGCTTTTCAATGATACCGGAACGGGTCGCCGGGGTGCCAATGCCCTTGCGCTCGGCATCATCAGGCATATCCTCCTTGCCCGCGTTTTCCATCGCGGCCAGCAGCGTATCCTCGGTGAAATGCTTGGGCGGCGTGGTTTTTCCGGTCTTGACCGATGCGGCAGATACGGAAAGCGTCTGATTCTCCGTTACCACCGGCAGCGCAGGCGCTGCCTCTACCTGCTCCTGCTCATAGCGCTTCCAGCCGGGAGTAAGAACGGTTTTGCCCTTGGCGGTGAAGCTCTGACCGGCACTGTCCACCGTAATGACCGTTTCTGCATAGCGGTGGGGTTCATCCACGGCACGAAGCAAGCCTTTCGCCGCCAGCTTCAGCACCTCGCGTTCGCCCAGCGGCAGAGAGGCCATATCTACCTTTTCCGCGCTGATGGTGGGAACAATGGCGTGGTGATCGGTGACTTTTTTACTGCTGCATACCTGCTTGGCGCAGATGGTCGGCGGCTTCTCCATGCCGCAGACAGCGGCAGCGGCGGCGACAAGGCCGGGGACGCTGCCCTCCATATCGTCGGTCAGATAGCGGCTGTCGGTGCGCGGGTAGGTACAGAGCTTCTTTTCATAGAGCGCTTGGAGATAGTCGAGGGTCTGCTGGGAGGTGTAGCCGAGAACACGGTTGGCGTCGCGCTGGAGGGAGGTCAGGTCATAGAGCGCGGGGGCTTTCTCGGACTTTTCCTTGCGTTCTACGCTTTTGACCGTTGCCGTCTTGCCCTTGCAGGTATTGGCGATGGCGTCGGCATCCTTTCTGTCCTTCATTCGGTCTGTCGTGGCGGGAAAGCCGCAATCGAGCTGGACGGTGCAGAACGGTTCTGCCACAAATGCGGAGATCTCCGCCTCGCGCTGTACCAGCAGCGCCAGCGTGGGCGACATGACGCGCCCAATGTTCAATGTGCGGCCATACGTCAGGGAGAAATACCGCGTGGCGTTGATACCAACCAGCCAATCAGCCTTGGCGCGGCACAGGGCAGATTGATGCAGGCCGTCATAGTCGCGCCCAGACTTAAGCTGCTGGAAGCCGCTGCGGATGGCATCATCCTCCATTGAAGAAATCCAAAGCCGCAGAATCGGCTTGGAGCATCCCGCAAGGCAGTAAACCGTGCGGAAGATCAGCTCACCCTCGCGCCCAGCGTCGCAGGCGTTGACCACCTCTGCCACATCCTCCCGGCGCATCAGCTCCCGCAGAATGTCAAACTGCTTCTGCTTTTCAGAGCGGACGATGAAGCGGAACGAGGTAGGAATAATGGGCAGCGCCGCCAGCGTCCATTTGGCATCATCGGCATTGTAAACGGCGGCGTCGGCCAGCTCTGCCAGATGCCCGAAGCACCACGACACGATGTGCCCGCCGCCCTCCAGATACCCGTCATGCCGTGATTTAGCACCCAGCACGGCGGCGATGCTCTGCGCCACGGAGGGTTTTTCGGCGATCACAAGGCGCATGGTGCAGCCTCCATTCTCTTTACGTCACGGTAGCAGGGGCGAACGCAGCTCTGTCCGAAGCGCTTGCAGCCGTAGCAGAAGTGTTCCTTGGCAGCGTCGGGAGGGCTGTCCTCCCGCGCTGCTTTCGGCTTCTGCATCATCAGGCGTTCCAGCGGATTATTGGTGAAATATCTCATGCGTCCGTATCCTCCGTAGTATCCTGTTCCGGTTCGCCCTCATACGGCTCAAACTCATATTCGTCCTCGTCCTCGCCGTAGTCATAATCGTCCAGATCGGCGCTGCCCTTGGTCTGCGGCTTGGCCTTTTTCTGCTTGAAGAAGTAGAACGCGGCACCGCCGCCCAGCGAGACGATCAGCAGAACGACAAGGATGCCGCCCATGCCGCTCTTTTTCTCCGGTTCCTCGGCGGCGGGTTCTGTCGGCTCAGTGGGGACTTCTGGCTTTGCCTCCTTGCCCACGCACTCGGTCATGTTGACCGCGCAGACGGGGCAGGATGTATTGACCGTACCGGCCACGCATTTGGTGGTGCAGGAGCAAGTGGCGGGCGTTTCTTCCTCGCCGGTCAGCGCCATCAGGTCAGCCTCATCCACCTGATTTAAGAAGTGGACGGTTTCTTCGCCCTCATCGTCACGGTCAATAATCATGTAAAACACATTGCCGTTCTTGCTTTCCAGTGTTATGAACTGTTTTCCAGCCTTGGTGCTGGAGCCAATATCGTCGATCAGCGTCAGATTGCCGTCCGGTGTCAGCGCGTCGCTGCCGCCCGTCATGCTGCCGACAAGGAGCTGCCAGAGGTCGGCCAGCTCTTTTTCATCAAACGGAAGCGTAATGCCGCCGATGCTCACGGTACTGTCGGCGGCGTCGGTGACGGTCAGATAGCTGCCGTACACATAGCCCACACGGGCGGGCAGCAGGATTTTTACCCAATCGCCGTCCCTGCCAATCACATCGACCACCGTGCCGTTGGGGAGCTGCGTAAACGCGGTGTTGTCCAGTCCCGCGCCGGTGCGGACATTCAGGTTGCCGCCGTTGGTCGTGACCGTGCCGATCTGTTTTGTTTCCTGCGTGTCTGCGGCGCTGCTTTCGGCGGTGGGCAGCGCATCATCAGGATAATCACCGCCGCTGGCAAAGGCGGAAACGGGGAGAATCCCGATGCACAGGAGCATCAGCAGCAGACTGATAAAAATGCGTGGTGTGTTCTTAGTCATGGTTCAACGCCTCCTTTTCCGAAGTGGCCGGTGCAGGCGCGGCCTGCATACGGCGGAACAGCTCGGCAAACTGCTCCATCGTCATGCCGTTCTCACGCACCATGCCGATGATGTCGGTGTCCTCCAGCTCACGAATCTGCTTTTCCAGCTCGCGGTTGCGGCCTTGCAGATCAGAGATTTTGCCTTTGTTCTTCTCCAGCTCTCCACGGAGCTTCATAATTTTCGGGTTCATATCGTTCACTCTCCTTTACGGCAAGCGCCCATAGCGGTAGAAATGGGACTGCCAATAGCTTGAATTTAAGTTTGCATAAGAGATCGGATCTCCGCAGTGGATCATCATATTGTTGCCGACATAGATACCCACATGGCTGACACCGGGGGTATCATACGTTCCGGTGAAAAACACCAGATCGCCCGGTTTGACGTTGGCAGAGGATACGGGCGTACAGATATTGCAAAGTCCCTGCGCGCCCAGCCTGCCCACATCCCAACCGGAATGATTGATGACCCAACTGACGAAGCCCGAACAGTCAAACGAGGTGGAGGGACTGCTGCCGCCCCAAACGTAGGGGTAGCCGAGATACTTTTCCGCTTCCTTGATGATGGCGGCAAATACCTCATCGTCCAGCGCCTCCGGGGGAATGTCGTAGTCGGTATAGCTGCCCTCCACATACTTGCCGATGTAGCCTGAACCGGGGAACAGGTCGGGACGGTTGCCGAGGGTGGCCATATAGGTGGCGTACATTCCGAGCTGTTCTTCGCTCATAATGTAAACGGGAACATGGGAGAGATTGAAGTTTTCCAGCGTGACCGTGCAGATGTAGTAGTCATACGGCACCTGATAGGTGTCCGTGTGGGTGTTGCCGTCCGCGTCCGTCCATGTGTCGGTTTCTGTGCGGTAGCGGGTTTCCACCACCACATCCTCGGTCAAAATGTACTGGCGGTCAAAGAGCATTTGGAGCGTACCCTGCACCTCATCCAGCGTCCATTCCCCTTGATGCAGCGCCGTAATCATGGAAATGAGTACATAGGGGTCATGCTCGATGGTGTCCAGATCAAAGTGGTACTCATCGTAGTCATGGGTGCTTTCGTAGGTGTCGAGGTAGCGCTGAAGCTCTGCTTCCATTTCGCAATACTGCGCTTCCGCGCCCAGCATATCGGCGTCCTGCGATGGATAAGTGCTGGCCGCGATCCCGGAGCCGACGCCATCCATTATCACCGAGCAGGAGGACAGGCCGTTGAGCAGAAATGCCAGCATCAGCAGAATTGCGGCGGCAATGGCAAAGCCGCGCCGGTGTTCCCACACATATTTGCCCGCTTTCTCAGCCTTTTCAGCGGCTTTTTTCGCGGCCTTGGCGGTATTCTCTGCCGCCTTTGCCGTAGTCTGCGCCGCCTGATTGTGCTTGGCAGCGGCATACTGCTTCTTAATTGCCTGCTTCTGCTGCCATTTGGAAACGGGATTGCTGGTGGGGCTGTCGATCTCTGCTTTCTTCTGGAGCGCGTCAATGTTGGCCTGTTCCAGCTTTCTCTCTGCACGGATGGCATCACGATAAGGCTTGAGCTGATGGGCGCGGTGGGCAGACTGCACCAGCCGCCCGCCGCTCTCCACGGCTTGCTCTACCTTGTGCGCGGCCTCTACGCCTACATTGTCATCCTCGCTCTGCCGCACCTCCCGGTGAACCTGAGAGAGAACAAAGTTGGCGGGGGCATCCTGCACGGCATGGGTCAGCTTTGAGGGCGGCTTTTTCTTATCCACTTCCTCAAAACGGAGCTGCGTTTTGACCTTGCCGGTGGCAGGATCAAAGCCGCGTTCCTTTTTGACCACGGTTTTCTTGGGGATTTTCGCCTGCGCCTTATCCGCCTTGGCCTCCGCTTTTTTCACCCGCTTGATGGGCTTTTCCAGCTTCGGCTCGGCAAGATCGGCGTCGGAAAACTGTAAACGCGGTTCTCTTTTCATGCCGACGCCACCTCTTGCGGTTTGGTGGTCATGACGCGGTACAGCTCGGTGTCCTTCGGGAAGTGGTCAATGAAGGGCAGGATCGTGTTGCCGTAGAACAGCAGCCCCTCGCCCTCGCCGGAGTGGGTCACATAAGAAAGCTGATGCGGCGAAATGTTGAGCTGCTTTGCGAGAATCTGCCGGTCGCCAGCGGCCTGATTGAGCATATAGATGAAATCGCTGTTCTCAAAGATGTTCTCAACCTCCCGGCTGGACAACAGGTCTTTGACATTTTGCGTGATCCCGGTGGGGATGCCGCCCCATTTGCGATAGCGTTTCCAGATTTCGACACTGTACGAAG
>OGOV01003206.1_pt1 | contig 11183 bp, 8 predicted proteins | sample 1552711 | NCBI WGS metagenome assembly OGOV01 (sample SAMEA2580216, study PRJEB22360) | human gut metagenome | biome: human gut; feature: human-associated habitat; material: faeces | place: Denmark | collected 2008/2010 | reverse complement strand
GGAAAGTCATGACTAAGAAGAAAAAAAGTATTTTAAGTGATCAGAGATTTATTGTATTACTGGTTATTATTGTACTGTTTGCAATTTTCTCCTTTAAGAGCAGGGAGTTCAGACAGTATACCACAATCCTGAGTATGCTGGATTTCTCATATTATGATCTTCTGATGGCAATCGGTGTTACATTCCCTCTTATTACAGGAGGTGTAGACCTGTCAATCGGAACAGGTATGGTATGTTACGCATTGATCGCAGGATCTCTGGTAAGAAATAATAATCTTCCGGTTGTACTTGCAATGTTACTTTGCATTGTACTTGGAATTATTGTAGGAGCAGCAAATGGTGTGCTGATCGGTATTATGAATCTGCCGCCATTCCTTGCAACACTTTGTACCTGTATGATTACCCGAGGTGCAGGATCCCTGTGCAGTGCCACTCCCTGGCCGGGACTTACACAGGAGGGCGGATGGTTCCATTCAATCTTTAAGATTACAGTTGGAACAGGAAGAAGTGCTTCCCGTTATCCTATCGGTTTCTTATGGATGATCATTCTGGTCCTTGTAATGGAATATGTTCTGAATCATACAAAATTCGGTCGTTATACGATCGCGATCGGTTCCAATAAAGAAGCAGCAGCTCTTTCGGGAATCAACGTTAAATTCTATCATGTTATGGTATATGTAGTATGCGGACTCTTCACAGGTCTTGCAGCTATCGCATATGCGGCAGTTACACCAACTGTACAGCCTGGTACCGGTGCAGGACTTGAAATGGATGCCATCGGTGGAGTATTCGTAGGTGGTGTTGCAGCAACAGGTGGTTATGGATCAGTAATCGGTACTTTAGCCGGTATTTTCGTTATCATGCTTCTGAAAACCGGTCTTCCATATATCGGACTTCAGGCAAACTGGCAGCAGATCATTACAGGTGCAGTTCTTATCATTGCAGTACTGATCGATATTATGAAAGAAAAGAAAGCAGCAGCAAAATAATTTTCAAAACTGAATAAAGAAAAATGCATCTTACGACAGATGCAAAACAGCAGGATATGAAACAACGGAGGGCTTCCAGGGGATGTTCGGCGACAGTATTGTCATATGTGTATTTTGGGGAAGGCGGAACGAGAGAGGAAGCCTCCGGGGTATCATTTATAAAAAAACTATATTAAAAATGTATATTTAAAAGGAGGAAATTTTAAATGAAAGCAAAAAAAGTGATCGCATTAGTTATGTGTGCAGCAATGGTAGCAGGAATGTCCGCATCAAGCGTTATGGCAGCCGATATGCCGGAACAGTTCAAAGATCTGAAAGCTAATGAAGCTTATGATTTCCCGATGATGGTTAAATCTTTCCAGTCTACATACTGGGATGCAGCTCAGGAAGGTATGAAGAAAGCTGCTGATGAACTTGGTGTTACATACAAGGCACAGGGACCAAACAGTGAATCTGATATCGCTGACCAGGTTAACATGATCAACACAGCGATCGCTGCAAAGCCGGCAGGTTTAGGTCTTGCTGCATGCGATACTTCTTCCGTTCTTGATGCACTTCAGGAATGCGTTGACAAAGGAATCCCGGTAGTAACATTTGATACAGGTATCGCTGACGCTCCGGAAGGCTCTGTAGTATGTGAAGTTTGTACAGACAACGCACAGGCTGGTTCTGTTGCAGCTGAAAACATGTACAATGCGATCAAAGATGTTGTAGCTAATGCAGATGGACAGGTTATCATCGGTGAAGTTAACCAGGATGCTACAGCTCAGAATATTCAGCAGCGTGGCGGCGGATTTATTGACAAAATGATCGAACTGCTTCAGGCTGACGGAAAAACAGTTGCAGTTAAAGGTAACGAGTTCTATGTAAACGCAGCTAAAGGTGCAGATGCAAAAGAAGCAGACGCAGACGTTGTTATCCAGGTCGCTGTTCCTGCACAGACAACTGTAGAGCTTTGCTCAACAGAGGCTCAGGCAATCCTTTCTCAGGAAAACTGCATCGCTATCTTCGGTTCCAACCAGACAGCAGCAGAAGGTGTTCTTGCAGCTAATGCCAACCTGAACGTTCTTGGTTCTGACGCAGGAGCAGGCGATGTTATCGGTGTTGGTTTCGATGCTGGTTCTATCATTAAAGCCGCTGTACAGGATGGAACATTCATCGGTGCTGTTACACAGTCTCCTCTGATGATGGGTTACTATGCAATCTACGCTCTGACAGCAGCAGCTAACGGACAGGAACTTGAAGATGTTCCTACAGATGGATACTGGTATGATTCCACAAACATGGACAGCGAAGAAATCGCTCCTAACCTTTATGACTAATCGATAAGTAAATATCGAGAGGAAATGAATCCTTAGAATTAAGTATTAATTATTAATACAAATACAGACGCCGCACTGCCGTATGGCAAGTGCGGCGTTGTTGTTCAAACAATAAAACAATGATTGGAAATGATGATTTTATTAAGTTGTAAAGATACTTATTTCGACGATAGATTTCAAAATAGCAAATAAGGACACTTTTTCAGACAAACAAGGTTCTTATTTTGGGGAGTAAGTTGAGATAAAATGAAATCATCAGATATGAAGAGCGTATAAATTCATATATTGAGGAGGTTTTGCAATGGCAGCATATTATTTAGCAGTAGATATCGGAGCATCCAGCGGACGTCACATCATTGGACATATGGAAAACGGAAAAATGGTTCTGGAAGAAATTTATCGTTTTGAGAATGGAATGGTAAAGAAAGACGGAGAACTCTGCTGGGAATTTGACCGTCTTTTCAAAGAGGTAGTAAATGGTCTGAAGAAATGTAAAGAAATCGGCAAGATTCCGGTAAGTATGGGCGTGGACACATGGGGCGTTGACTTCGTACTTCTGGACAAAAATGACAATGTTCTTGGAAATACAGTAGGATATCGTGACCACCGTACAGAGGGAATGGATAAAGAAGTTTATAAGGCAATTTCCCTGAAAGATCTCTATGCAAGAACAGGTATCCAGAAAGCTGATTATAATACGATCTATCAGCTGATGGCAGTGAAAAAGAAACATCCGGAATATCTGGAACAGGCGGAGACACTTCTTCATGTGCCGGATTATTTCCATTTCCTTCTTACAGGACAGAAAACCTGTGAGTACACAGAAGCTACGACAGGACAGCTTGTAAGCCCGATCACTAAGGACTGGGATTATGAACTGATCGATATGCTCGGTTATCCGAGAAAAATGTTTCAGAAGCTGATCATGCCCGGAACAGGCATCGGACATTTGTCAGATAAGATCAGAGAAGAAGTGGGCTTTGATCTGGAAGTGGTTGCACCTGCAACACATGATACAGGGTCCGCTGTACTGGCAGTTCCTGCAAATGACGATGATTTTATCTACATCAGCTCCGGAACATGGTCACTGATGGGAATTGAGAGAAAAGAAGCTGACTGCTCTGAGAAGAGCTGTGAGATGAACTTCACAAATGAAGGCGGTTATGCAGGCCGTTTCCGTTACCTGAAGAATATCATGGGACTCTGGATGATCCAGTCTGTGCGTCATGAAGTAAATGATGCATACAGCTTTGCAGAAATCTGCGCAATGGCAGAGGAAGCAAAGGATTTCCCGTCAAGAGTAGACGCAAATGATGAGTGTTTCCTTTCTCCTGACAATATGACAGAGGAAGTTAAGGATTACTGCCGCAGAACAGGACAGAAGGTTCCGGAAACTCTGGGAGAGATTGCAACAGTTATCTACACAAGTCTTGCGGAATGCTATGCAAAGACAGCAAAAGAGCTGGAAGAGATGACAGGCAGGACTTACAGCCGTATTCATATCGTGGGCGGCGGTTCCAACGCAGGATATCTCAATGAGCTGACTGCAAAGGCAACAAAGAAAGAAATCCATGCAGGTCCAGGAGAGGCAACTGCAATCGGAAATATCACAGCACAGATGCTGAAAGCAGAAGAGTTTAAAACCATTGAAGAGGCTCGTACTATCATTCATGAATCCTTTGGTGTAAAAGTTTATAAATAATAAAAAGGGAACAGGGCGTTGGCTCTGTTCCTTTTGTGTTACTGTTCACTCCGTTCACACAGTAACGAAACAGGGACTGTTACGAGTCAACGGCGAGGGAATATGTTGACTATCATGGGGTTTCAAAGTATAATGATGGCTGGTGAATTGGGCGGAAATACAGGGTGATTCATCAGAGGTAAGTGATTGATTTTAATAGATAAAGGCAGGTTATATATGAATACAATTAGTGTGGAAGAGCTGGAGAAGATTGATTCTTCTAAGATTACGATCGTGGATGTGCGGCCGGCGGATCAGTACAGCAGGGGATCTTTCCCGGGGGCAGTGAATATTCCGCTGGATGAGTTTGAGGAAAGAATGGAGTCTGTGGACAGGGAGAAGATGGTGTATGTTCTCTGTCATACGGGGGACAGAAGCCGGGACTGTGTGGATAAGCTGAGTGATGCAGGGTATGAGGCTGTGAATATTGAAGGTGGATATCGTGCGTATCTGAGACTTTCTCTGAGCCGTTTTATGGAGAATGATGCTAAGGAGCAGAAGGAACTGAAGACGAAAGAGATTGAGCACAGTATTATCAAGACGTTCAGAAAGACAGTCTGGAGACCGTTTACCAAGGCTTTGAATCAGTATCAGCTGATTCAGGAGGGAGATAAGATTGCTGTCTGTATTTCAGGTGGTAAGGACTCTATGCTGATGGCGAAGCTGCTTCAGGAGCTGAAGCGTCATGGGAAGATTCATTTTGAACTGGTGTTTCTGGTAATGAATCCGGGCTATAATGCGGATAACTGGAAGATTATTCAGGATAATGCAGAGCTTCTGGGAATTCCTCTTACGGTTTTTGAAAGTGATATTTTTGATACAGTGGCAGAAATTGAGAATAATCCCTGTTACCTGTGTGCGAGAATGAGACGTGGTTATCTGTATTCTCATGCCAAGGAGCTGGGATGTAATAAGATTGCGCTGGGACATCATTTTGATGATGTGATCGAGACAATCCTCATGGGTATGCTGTACAGTGGTAAGGTGGAGACTATGATGCCGAAGCTGCACAGTCAGAATTTTGAGGGAATGGAACTGATCCGTCCCATGTATCTGATCAAGGAATCTGCAATCAAGGCATGGAGAGATACTAATGGGCTGCACTTCATTCAGTGTGCATGCCGTTTCACCGAGAACTGTGTAAGCTGTGGGGGCGGACGTGGTTCCAAGCGTGATGAGATGAAAGAGCTGGTTGCACAGTTTAGAAATACAAGCAGTGTGATCGAGACGAATATCTTTAACAGTGTGCGGGATATTAATCTTCGTACTGTTATGGGATATCATAAAGATGGAGAATACTACAATTTCCTGGACGACTATGATCAGCGTGGAAATAAGGGCGCTGATAAGGACAAAGAATGATAACAGCAAAATCTTCATTTGTGGAAGAGAAATACACTGCTCAGTATTATAGTGGGAACGGTTGTCTGTATGTTTCTGGTGCAGGTGGTGTTCTAAAAGGAGGAATCCATGACCTTACAGGAGATTCTTGAAAGTGTAAAAAGTGGTTCTGTATCTGTAGAAGAGGCAGAGAGAATCCTTAAGAAAGAAAGTTATGAAGAAATGGGATATGCGAAGCTGGATACAAGCCGCAAGGCAAGAACCGGTTTCGCAGAAGTAATCTACTGCAGTAATAAGGCAGATGAACATCTTCTGAATATTTTTGAAAGATTATACAGAGAAGACGGCGAGGTATTCGGAACCAGAGCTTCCCAACATCAGTATGAACTGGTGAAAGAGAAGTTTCCGGAAGCAGAATATGATCCGATCTCGCGCATCTTAAAAGTTGAGAAGAAAGATAAGAAGCGTATTGGTAAGATTGCGGTGTGTTCAGCAGGAACTGCAGATATTCCGGTTGCTGAGGAAGCTGCACAGACAGCGGAATATTTTGGCACAAATGTTGAACGGATTTATGATGTGGGAGTCAGCGGAATGCATCGTTTATTTTCCAGACTGGAGACGATTCAGAGTGCGAACTGTGTAATTGCAGTTGCGGGAATGGAGGGAGCTCTTGCCAGTGTTATGGGCGGTCTGGTGAGCAGACCGGTGATCGCAGTACCGACTTCTGTGGGTTATGGTGCAAGTATGCATGGTCTTTCGGCACTTCTTACCATGATCAATTCCTGTGCGAACGGGATTGCTGTGGTGAATATCGATAACGGCTACGGTGCCGGCTATCTGGCAACACAGATCAACCGTCTGGCAGCAGGTACAGATGAGAAAGGAAATTGATTATGGGAAAAACATTATATCTGGAATGTTATTCAGGGATAAGTGGTGATATGACGGTTGCGGCTCTTCTTGATCTGGGGGGTGACAGAACTGTGTTGGACAAGGTGCTGAGAAGCCTTCCGATATCAGGATTTGAGACAAAGATCAGCAGAGTTGTGAAGTCCGGAATAGATGCATGTGATTTTGATGTTGTGCTGGATAAAGATTATGAAAATCATGACCATGATATGGAATATCTGCATGGACATCATCATGAAGGTCATGAGCGCAATCACGCCCATGGCACAGGAACAGCGCAAGACCATCACCATCACGAACACCGTGGAATAAAAGAAATTACCTATATTATAGAGCATAGTGCAATGACTGAGAATGCAAAGAAGATTGCATTGCGTATATTTGAAATTCTTGCAGAGGCAGAGAGTAAAGCACACAATGTGCCTGTGAATCAGGTGCATTTTCATGAAGTGGGAGCAGTGGACTCTATTGTGGATATTGTGTCTGTGGCAGTCTGCCTGGATAATCTGGATGTTACAGAGGTGATCGTTCCTGTTCTCTGTGAGGGACGGGGAACTGTCCGTTGTCAGCATGGTATCCTGCCAATCCCGGTTCCGGCAGTTGCAAATATAGTAAGTGCCAACCATTTACATCTGAAAATGACAGAGGTAGAGGGTGAGCTTGTAACGCCTACAGGTGCAGCGATAGTGGCAGCAGTGAAAACAAAAGATAAACTTCCGGAAACATTTGAAATCCAGAAGATTGGAATCGGTGCAGGTAAACGCCAGTATGAGTGTCCGGGAATCCTAAGGGCAATGATTATCTCACAGAGCGCAGAAATAGATGAAGAAAAGGCTCAGACAGAAGAATTCAAAAACCCGGAAATCGGAAATAATCCGAAAGCTGAAAATCAGGAAACCAAAGATACGATTATCAAGATGGAAACAAACATTGATGACTGCAGTGGAGAAGTTCTGGGATTTGTCATGGAACGTCTGATGAAAGCCGGTGCCAGAGATGTACATTATGTGCCTGTTTTTATGAAAAAGAACAGACCTGCATGGGTTCTGAATGTGATCTGTAAGGAAGAAGATATAGAAACGCTTCAGAATATTATTTTTGAAGAAACTACTACGATTGGAATTCGTTATAGCATAATGGAACGTACGATTCTTCCCAGAGAAACGAGAACCCTTCCGACTCCATGGGGAGAAGTTCAGGTAAAGGTATGCACTTTGAATGGAAAAGAGCAGCTTTATCCGGAATATGAGAGCGTTGCACAGTTGAGCAGAGAAAAAGAGATCCCATTTGCAGAAATTTACCGTTATATTGTTTTGGCAAATAAAGATAAAGAATAACAATGTAAAAGAAAACAGTCACATACTTGAGTGAATATCTCAACATTCATCAGATGTATGTGACTGTTTCTTTTTATTATTTTTATGAGGTGACTTCTGGTTCAGTTCTATCTGCTACCTGGTACTTTTTGCAATTCAGGCAGGGAAAGTTGTCTGATTCGGTTAAATTACAGAGTACTTACACCGTCATCATCATAACGGTCATATTCAGCTCCCTCATATCCGATCATGCGGATCGTAGCCGGATTGATATCCTTTACTGTCTGTGCAACATCAGCAACTGGGATTGCTTTTCCTTTGCGGATGAACAGTGGAACTTCATTCAGGGCAACTTCTACATAGTGATGTCCTTTTTCGAGGATTTCCTGAGAGATGGTTCCATCCGGCAAGAATTTTACGAACATCATTTCTTCCGGCAGATATACATAGCGGCCTTTTGCATTCTGTGTATAAACAGGTGCGATCATGATTTCGTTTCCGAGGAGAAGCTGATCTTCTACCTGAGTTGCGAATGCATCGTCTGTGTAGTCGAATGCCAATGGGCGGAACATCATATCATCGTTTAATGCTGCTTTCATGTATTCACTGTACAGATATGGAACAAGGCGATATCTGACACCGATCACATGGCGGAAGTCTTCGATATTTTCAAACTGGTAAGCTTCCTGTTCTCTGGTTCCCAGAGCGGAGTGGTTTCTCATAAGAGGTGTGAATACACCCAGTGCCAGCCAGCGAAGTACCAGGTCACGTGTGGTATCTGCACCGAATCCGCCCAGATCTGCACCTGTGTAAAGGAAACCGCACATATTCAGGGATGGAAGCATCTTTAAGTTCAGAAGGATGTGTGACCACCAGGATTTATTGTCTCCCATCCAGATTCCGCCGTATCTGTGCATTCCCACATAGGAGGAACGGGAGAACATCAGGAAACGTTTGCCAGGTGCGATTTTTTCAAATGCTTCACCTGCTGCACGGGTCATGTTATAGCCAAACAGGTTATGTACCTTGTCGTGGCGGATCTTCTGACCGTTTACATTGTGATAGAAGCGTTTGTAATCTTCCGGATTGTTTGCAACATTGCGAAGTGCACTCTGCATCTTCCAGATATGGATCTTTCCTTCCGTATCTTTTGCAAATTCTCCTGCAAGCTCTTTGACCTCTTTCATTCCCTCTGTGGAATAGAAGATCGCCGGCTCATTCATGTCATTCCAGAAGCCCTCTATACCTGCATCCGTGAGGATCTTGTATTTTGCGCCGAACCAGCGTCTCGCCTCAGGGTTCAGCACATCAGGGAAATGCGTATATCCCGGCCATACCGCCGCAACGAAATCACTTCCATCTGCTCTCTTGCAGAAGTAGTTATTTGCCACACCCTCCTCATACACATCGTAACCTTCCTCTATCTTTACACCGGCATCGATGATCGGGATCAGGCGTATATTATCCTTTTTCAGATTCTCCACATACTCCGAAAAATCGCCAAAGTCGTCATTTATGGTGAAATCCTTATAGCTGTCCATGTAATCTATATCCATGTAGACCATATCGATCGGGATGTGGTTCTCTCTGTATTTTCTCGCCACCGTCTCAAAGTCCTCCGGTGTCTTGTATCCCCAGCGGCTCTGTCCAAATCCAAATGCAAACTTTGGCGGGATATAACTCCTTCCGATCATCTTCCTGAACTGCTTCGTGATATCATATGGGCTGTCACCTGTTATCACATAGATATCCAGATCTGCGCTGTCACAGAAAATGTGCAGCTCATCGCACTTCGTATATCCCACGTCAAATGTGATCGTGGATGGATAGTCAAAATACAGGCCAAATGTCTGCGCTCCTGAAACTATAATAAAGTTGTGTGATGCATACAGTGAGTATACATCCTCGTGATGATGCGGATTGTCTGCATTGTTGCTTATGTACTTGTAGCCTCTCTTGTTGATTCCTCTGTTCGCCTCGCCAAGGCCATACACTATATCACTGTCCTCAAGACCAAATGTGTACGAAAATCCGGCTGTTAAGTCTATATTGCCGTGATCTGGCTGTCCTTTTTCTGCTGCGATATCTACCACTACTGATTCTGTCTGAAATGGCTTTCCGTATGTATACTTCTTTATCATGCTGTCACCTCTATGCATCTCTCTTTTTTCTTCTGTATCTCTTTTTCTTTCTCCTGACCGTCTTGCCGCGCTTTGCCGCCTGTGCCTTTCTGAATTCCTGTATCTGCTCGATCATGGCGGCATAATCCCTCTCGAACAGGATCTCACTTATCTCATGATGCACGATCTCCGCCGGAAGTCTGTCAACTATAAGTGTCCTGACGAAATCCTTGCTCTTTCCCTTATACATCGGAAGGCTGTAGGTCTCCTGAATATGTGCAAGCTCCGGTCTCCACAATATACGTATGGTACGAAGCAGATCAGCCCGTGGATTAGGCTGCATCTCCCTGACCACATAGAAATCGATCTTGTGAGTCAGCTTGTCTGACACTCCTTCCTTCAGGCCTTCTGCATCTGGCTTGCCACCTGTATCTGACTTGATGCCTGTATCATATTCTTCAACAGATATGATCCCCCAGTAGTCTGGTACATGCTCTGCCACATGACCTGCATGTGTACTTCCCACCACCACGATATTCTGGTCAAAATATAGATCATAGTCTGCTACCTGACTCTCCAGCCGCGTGTATGTATCCGCATCACTTTTTATCTCGATTCCCACTATCTTGTCTGGAATGACCATTACCACATCCGCACGGGAGTTTCCGACGGTCTTCTCCTCAAGGATACGCACCTTGCCATATCGCTCCTCAAGGAAATCAAACAGGGGTTCTCGTATATCTTTATCTAATAACATTTTTCCTCCTGAAATCAATGGTTTGAAGTAATCCTTATATGTATTTTTGTCTGCAAAGTCAAGAAGCTCCCGCTTTAGCTGAGAAAACCAGGGCAGACCGCTCATAAAGTGAGCTTTCCGCCCTGGTTTCTATGTGAACATAATATTATCAGCCCTTGTTCACAAGCTCTGTGAACTTCTTAAGCGCATCCTTCGCCTCTGGTGAAATGTTCCTTGGAACTGCAATTCTCACGGTAACATAATGATCTCCATGGGTATTGCCGCCCCTCGCCTGGACACCCTTGCCACGAAGCCTTATCTTGCTTCCCGACTGAGTACCCGGTGCTATCTTGCACTTCACATCACCGAACATGGTGTGGACCAATATCTCTCCACCGAGAACTGCCGTGTCAAATGGCACAAGAGCCGTGGTGTATATATCCAGACCCTTTCTCTCATAACCTGCCTTGTCTCTTACATTGACCTTCAGCAGCCTTACCGGTTCCGGGATATCCCTTGCCAGCCAGTCTTATCACACCGCCGTTGTCTATACCCGCCGGAATGTGTACAGTGAACTGGGAACTTCCTCCCCGTCCATCATTGAACGACAGAGTCTTGTCGCAACCATATACTGCATCATCAAAATCTACCGTGACACTTGCCTCCATATCTCTGCCCCGCGCATTGAAGCTTCCCTGACCGAATCCGC
>OGOV01003201.1_pt1 | contig 11199 bp, 6 predicted proteins | sample 1552711 | NCBI WGS metagenome assembly OGOV01 (sample SAMEA2580216, study PRJEB22360) | human gut metagenome | biome: human gut; feature: human-associated habitat; material: faeces | place: Denmark | collected 2008/2010 | reverse complement strand
TCACGTGAAGAGATGGATTACCTGCTGAAAGTAGAAAAAGACTTGGGTAGAAAACTGACAGACTCTGAAGTTTTCGGATTTGCACAAATCAACTCAGAACACTGTCGCCATAAAATATTCGGCGGAACATTCATCATCGACGGAAAAGAAATGGAATCTTCACTTTTCCAGATGATCAAAAAAACCACTCAGGAGAATCCTAACAAAATCATCTCTGCTTACAAAGACAATGTTGCTTTTGCCGAAGGTCCGGTTGTAGAACAATTTGCTCCGAAAGACCACTCCACTTCCGATTATTTCATTATTAAAAATATCAAGACGGTTATTTCACTGAAAGCCGAGACTCACAACTTCCCGACAACTGTCGAGCCGTTCAACGGTGCATCTACCGGTACCGGTGGAGAAATCCGCGACCGTATGGGCGGTGGTAAAGGCTCATGGCCGATTGCAGGTACAGCCGTTTACATGACTTCTTATCCACGGACAGACGAAGGACGCGAATGGGAAAACATTCTCCCCGTACGTAAATGGTTATACCAGACTCCTGAACAGATTTTGATTAAAGCCTCAAACGGTGCATCCGATTTCGGTAACAAGTTCGGCCAGCCGCTGATCTGTGGTTCTGTCCTGACTTTCGAACATCAGGAAAACGGTGAAAAATATGCTTACGACAAAGTTATCATGCTGGCTGGAGGTGTAGGATATGGTACGCAGCGCGACTGTCTGAAAGGTACTCCCGAAGCTGGCGACAAGATTGTTGTCATGGGTGGTGATAACTACCGTATCGGTTTAGGTGGTGGTTCCGTTTCTTCAGTAGAAACCGGACGTTACTCTTCCGGTATCGAGCTGAATGCCGTACAGCGTGCCAATGCTGAAATGCAGAAACGTGCTTACAACGTCGTTCGTGCGTTGTGCGAGGAAGATGAGAATCCGATTGTTTCTATTCACGACCACGGATCTGCCGGTCACGTAAACTGTCTGTCCGAATTGGTAGAAGATTGTGGTGGCTTGATTCATATGGACAAACTTCCTATCGGTGACGAAACTTTGTCTGCTAAAGAAATCATCGCCAACGAATCTCAGGAGCGTATGGGATTGCTGATTGACGAAAAGGCCATCGAACATGTACAGAAAATTGCCGACCGAGAGCGTTCTCCGATGTATGTTGTTGGAGAAACAACTGGTGATCATCGCTTTGCTTTCGAACAAGCTGATGGTGTCCGTCCGTTCGACTTGGCAGTAGACCAGATGTTCGGTTCATCTCCCAAGACTTATATGGTGGACAAGACCGTAGAACGTCATTACGAAAATGTATCATACGATACTGCTAAATTAAATGAATATATCCGCCAGGTATTGCAACTGGAAGCTGTTGCTTGTAAAGACTGGTTAACAAACAAGGTAGACCGCTCCGTTACAGGTAAGATTGCACGCCAGCAGTGTCAGGGCGAACTTCAGTTGCCGTTGAGCGACTGTGGTGTCGTTGCTCTCGATTACCGTGGAGAAAAAGGTATCGCTACTGCATTAGGTCATGCACCTCAAGCAGCCTTGGCTAATCCGGCAGCAGGTTCTGTACTCGCTGTATCAGAAGCTTTGACCAACATTGTATGGGCACCGATGGCAGAAGGACTCGACAGTGTTTCTCTGTCGGCCAACTGGATGTGGCCTTGCCGTTCACAGGAAGGTGAAGATGCACGTTTGTACACAGCGGTTAAAGCCTTGTCTGATTTCTGCTGCGCACTGCAAATCAACGTTCCGACCGGAAAAGACTCTTTGTCAATGACTCAGAAATATCCAAACGGAGAAAAGATCATCAGCCCGGGAACAGTTATTGTTTCTGCCGGAGGCGAAGTTTCTGACGTCAAGAAAGTGGTTTCTCCTGTTATGGTAAACAAAGAAAAATCTACTTTCTATCACATCGACTTCAGTTTCGATGAATTGAGATTAGGTGGTTCAGCATTTGCGCAGTCACTGAATAAAGTAGGTGATGATGTTCCGACTGTACAGAATCCGGAATACTTCCGTGATGCATTCCTTGCTATTCAGGAACTGGTAGACAAGAAACTGATCCTTGCCGGACACGATATCTCTGCCGGAGGTATGATCACTACTCTTTTGGAAATGTGCTTTGCCAACACCGAAGGCGGTATGGAAATCAACCTCGACAAGATTAAGTGTGACGACATCGTGAAGATTTTGTTTGCAGAAAATCCGGGTGTTATCATTCAGGTAGCCGACAAGCACAAATCGGAAGTCAAGAAGATTCTGGAAGATGCTGGTGTAGGTTATGTCAAGATTGGTGTTCCTACAGACGAACGTCATATCTTGGTAACCAAGCACGATGCTACTTACCAGTTTGGTATCGATTATCTGCGTGATGTATGGTACTCTACTTCATACTTGCTCGACCGCAAGCAGAGCATGAATGGTTGCGCAAAGAAACGTTTCGAAAACTACAAGCAGCAACCGCTGGAATTCGTATTCGACAAATCGTTTACCGGTAAGCTTTCACAGTTCGGTCTGGATCCGGATCGTCGTACGCCAAGTGGTATCAAAGCTGCGATTATCCGTGAAAAAGGAACAAACGGTGAACGTGAAATGGCTTACATGCTCTATCTGGCAGGCTTCGATGTAAAGGATGTTACCATGACCGACTTGGTAAGCGGAAGAGAAACATTGGAAGACATTAACATGGTAGTTTACTGTGGTGGTTTCTCTAACTCCGATGTATTGGGTTCTGCCAAAGGTTGGGCAGGAAGCTTCCTGTTTAACCCGAAAGCTAAAGCAGCCCTCGACAACTTCTATGCTCGCGAAGATACCTTGTCACTCGGCGTTTGCAACGGCTGCCAGTTGATGATGGAACTCGGCCTGATCACTCCGGAAGACAAGAAGAAAGGCAAGATGCTGCATAACGATTCACACAAGTTCGAATCTGCTTTCTTGGGCGTAACTGTTCCGATGAACCGCAGTGTGATGTTCGGCTCGTTGAGTGGATCGAAACTGGGTATCTGGGTAGCTCACGGAGAAGGGAAATTCTCTCTGCCTTATCCGGAAGATCATTATAATGTAGTATTGAAATACTCATACGATGAATATCCAGGCAACCCGAACGGTTCTGATTACAGCGTAGCAGGTATTGCTTCACAAGACGGACGTCATTTGGCGATGATGCCTCACTTGGAGCGTGCTTGTTTCCCATGGGAAAACGCTTACTATCCATTAGACCGTAAGGACAGCGACCAGATCACTCCGTGGATGGAAGCTTTCGTCAATGCACGCAAATGGGTAGAAGCTCATAAGAAATAAAGATACAATTCTTTCTTATAAATAGTAAAAGGCCATCTTGAATTCAAATTTGAGATGGCTTTTTTTATGTTTATCAAAATCCGACATATTCTGATTTTACTTATCCCCAACAACACAATTCCACTCGATATTTTATAAACTTCATACCGAAAAAAGATAAGCCTCATGCAAACCGATTGAGAGCCTAATCTAAACATACAAGAAGAGACAAAGAGGGAAAAACATCAAAGGAACCTAAAGCAGAAGCAATTAGATAGAATGGGGAAAAGAAAAACTAAACATTTTAGTTATTTAACTATAAAAATTAGTTTATGAACTAAAAGTTTTAGTTCTTTGCAGTAATCAAATGAAACGGATATGAAAACACTTACCGCCAAAGAAGAAGAAATCATGGGATTTTTCTGGGAGAAAGGCCCTATGTTCGTCAAGCAGCTGGTGGAACTCTACGAAGAGCCACGACCGCACTTTAATACCCTATCGACCATTGTGAGAGGGCTGGAAGAGAAAGGTTACCTGTCGCACACGGCATTTGGCAATACCTATCAGTATTATGCCATAGTATCGGAAGACGAATTCCGACGGAAAACGCTGCGAGGGGTTATTCGCAAATATTTCAACAACTCATTTTTAGGTGCCGTTTCCTCACTGGTGAAGGAAGAGGATATCTCGGTAGAGGAACTCAAAGAGCTCATCCGTCAGGTAGAAGAGGGACAACACGAAAAGCCACAATAAAACCTTTCTGCTTATGGGATACTTCTTAGTCTACATATTCAAATCGGCCGTCTGCCTTGCTATGTTCTACTTATTTTATCGCCTGCTGCTCAGTAAGGAGACTTTCCACCGCTTCAACCGGATGGCATTGATAGGGATCATGCTGCTTTCGTGTTTATTGCCACTGATACAAGTTACGGTAAAAGAGGGTTCTCCGATAAACACACAAGTCATGTCGATGGAAGATTTACTATTGATGTACCAATGGAACAACGGAGCAACAGTAATAGGAGAAGACACTTGTTCGTTTCGCTGGCAGGAAGGACTGGTATTAGGGTATTTTGCAGGATTACTATCCGTCATAACCTGCCACCTTTGGTCACTGGGACGTATGCTTTACCTCATTCGCCACAGCCGATGTAAAAAGCTGGACCACGGTGTCCGTCTGGTGATACACCAACGCAATATAGCCCCTTTCAGCTGGATGCGATACATCGTAATCTCAGAAACAGACCTGAAGGAAAACGGACACCACATCCTTATACACGAACTGGCCCACATCCGATATCATCATTCATGGGACCTGCTGCTGACTGAGCTTTGTATCTGGGGGCAATGGTTCAATCCCGCAATCTGGCTACTCAGACAAGAGTTACAGAACATCCACGAATATGAGGCCGATGAAGAAGTACTCCGTCAGGGCATCAACGCGAAAGAATATCAAATGTTATTAATAAAAAAAGCCGTTGGCGCAAGGCTCTACTCTATTACCAACAGCTTTAATCACAGTTCACTTAAAAAACGTATCACTATGATGATTCGAAAAAAATCCAATCCATGGGCACGTGCCAAGTACCTCTACGTACTTCCGTTGGCTGCTGTCACGATGGCAGCCTTTGCCCGCCCAGAAATCTCCCAGCCATTGGACGAGATTTCAAGTGTCAAAGTTAATGATTTATCGGCAGTTATAAAAAAGGACGCCGATAAAAATGTGTCAACTACCGCAGAAAAGGTTACACTGAAGATGAAAGTAGTAGATGAAAAAGGCAAGCCTGTAATGGGAGCTACCGTACTCATCGCAAACACCACCAAGGGTACGGTAACAGACACAGAGGGCAATTTCACGCTGGAAGCCGGAACCGACCAACAACTTCAGGTGGCCTACATCGGTATGGGTACGGTCACGCTGTCCGTCGCAGACTGCCTGAAGAAGACCGACCAGACTATCCGGCTGACAGCCGACAATACTGCCCTTCAAAAAGAGCTGAAAGGTCGTGTGGAAAACATACAACAAAACGAATCTCCGGTTGTAACGCCGACCATTCAGATACATCAGGGAAACAAGGATGACTACAACGTTCAGGTAAAAGCAGAACACTCACCGCTTGTCATATTAGACGAAACGGAAGTCTCAACCGAAACGATGGAAAAGCTCAATCCGGAAAACATTGAATCGATCACCGTATTAAAAGACGTGTCGGCTACAGCCAAATACGGTCAGAAAGGGAAATACGGAGTTATTCTCATCACCACCCGAAAAAAATGAATAAATGAAACTGTATCAAAATGAAGAACTGAGATAGGCTCACTTATAATCTATAAGTTACAATAAAAAATCTCCTACTTTAACCTTTGGTTTTCTTCAACTATAGGATTAAAGGTAGGAGATTTTTTACTTCTAAGTTTCAATCTATAAGATTTTTACTTTTGCAACTCAAACTAACTGAAGCATACCGTAACGATTTTGTATTCAATTTTCACCGTATACTTCATTTTAAGACAGCCCCTTTTTATTTTCTCCCGTTTTGTTTTGAGGACTCAGCCTTTTTCCCGACATTTGCAAAATATGACCTTCGGGATAAAACTAATAATAATGAAACGGATTATCTTAATTACAGCGTGCTTATTACTATCGTTTTTCTTTCCGCTACAAGCCCAAATCTTTGAATACATCAACATGGAGAATGGACTCAGCAGTCGAAGAGTCTTATCTATACAGCAGGACAAACAAAACTATATTTGGATTCTTACCCATAAAGGACTGGACCGATACAACGGAAAACAATTCAAACACTATCTGCTCCGTCATCAGAAGACAGCTATCAGTTTCTACCCGAATCTGAATTATCTCTATGCAGATAAAGACAGTAACATTTGGGAAGCTGGTAAAGACGGGCTTATATTCCGGTACGACGAACCCAAGGATTCTTTTCAACTCGTCTTCGACTTCAAGACAAAGTATCCCGAAATGAAGAAGACTCCCATTTCCAACGTATACATGGATATGAAGTCTAATTTCTGGCTGTGCGCAGGTTCCAGACAGTATATATACAATCATTTTACAGGTAAAAGTTTTCAGCTGGTACCTGGCATTCAGGATAATATCGTCAGCATCACTCAAGCTGAAGGAAACAAATACTATCTTGCTTCCGAACACCGGCTATATGAGGCGCAACTCGTCAACGAACAATTATCATCCATAAAGGCCATCAAACTGGAGGATGTATACCTCATTGATTACATTTATTACAACAAGCCTTCCAAACAACTGGTAGTCAACACACTGCTGGACAAGCTTTTTATATACGACACACAAAGCCAGCAAATCAGCAACACGGGCAATACCATGAAAGATATCGGCATAAACAAAATTATTCCGAGTAAAAAAGAGAAAAATGTACTGCTCATTGCAACAGATGGCGATGGAGTATACAAGCTAGACCTCAACCGGAAAACACTGGCTCATTTCCTACAGGAAGATACCCGCCGTCCCAATAAGATGAACGGCAGCATTGTCAAAGATATCTACATGGATAATGCCAACCGAATCTGGAATGTCATCTATCCCACCGGAATCACTATTTATACCGAAAAATATCCTGCGTACGAATGGTTCATGCACTCGGCCAATTATACAAACTCGTTAATAAATAACTGTATAAACGGCATCATGGAAGATTCTGAAGGTGACTCATGGTATGCTACGAGTGACGGAGTATGTTATTTTGATGTCAGTGAAAACAAATGGGTTAATTTCTATTCATCGCATACCCCCAATGCAGACCAGAGCGAAAACCATATATTCATTTCTTTGTGCGAAAGCAGTCCGGGTATCATCTTGGCAGGCGGCTACATGTCCGGCATCTACAAGATAGACAAGAAAAAACGTGAAGTAACATTCTTCCAGCAGAAAGACATCCGGCAGGGAGAAGGCCCCGATAAATATATCCGTAGCATTTATCGCGACAATGAAGGGTTTATCTGGATTGGAGGATTCTATCGTCTGAAGTCCTACAACCTCGCTACCAAAGAGATAAGCGAGTACAACGTCGGGTATCCTATCACTTATATTACCCAGAAAGACGAACATTCTTTATGGGTAGGAACCATCAACGGACTCTTTGTCTTCGACAAGCAGAAGAATAAGGTCATGCCGTTTGATACAAATTTCGATATTCAATGTATCAATATGGTATACAATGATCCGTCGGGGAAATATTCTTATTTCGGAACTTATGGCAATGGACTCTTCATATATGATAACCACACCAAACAGGTTACCCGGTATTATGATGAAAACTGCGGCCTCATCAGTAACAACATTTACAGCATCGTGCCCGACCGGAACGGAAATCTTTATCTCGGTACAGAAAACGGACTATCTTTTTTCGACATCAAGGCCGATACATTTACCAACTGGACCAAAGAACAGGGATTACTGGCTGCCAGCTTCAATCCCAACGCGGCGATACGTACACGCGACGGTCACATGATTTTTGGAAGCAATGAAGGAGTCATCGTACTGCCCGACAGCATCCAGTTGCCAAGAACATTTACCAGCCAGATGATATTCTCCGACCTGAGTATCATGTACCGCACTGTACATCCGGGAGAAAAGGGCTCACCGCTCACACAACCGCTGAATCAGACTTCTCGTATAGAACTGGATTACGACCAGAATACATTCTCGATGAACGTTTCATCCATCAATTTCGATAATCCGTCCAATATCATGTACAGCTGGAAACTGGAGGGATTTTACGATCACTGGACTCCTCCCTCGAGAGACAATCTGATAAGATACACCAACTTATCACCGGGTAATTACACCCTTCACGTCCGTGCCATCTTAATGGATAACCATCAGGTGCTGGAAGAGCGGGAAATACAGATTCTGATAGGCCGACCTATCTGGATGACATTCTGGGCATTCTTATTTTATGCTTTGATTATCGTCGGCATAAGCTATGCCATCATGCGATACCAGATGATACGCCGCGACAAACAAATATCGCAGGCCAAAATCAATTTCTTCATGCAGACGGCACACGATATACGTACTCCGCTGACTCTCATCAAAGCGCCTTTGGGGGAAATTCTGAAAAACGAGCAGTTGACGGAACAGGGAAATGCTAACCTGAACCTTGCCATTCAAAGTACGGACAATCTTTCCGAACTGGCAAACAACCTCATGAATTTCCAAAAAGAAGAACTGTATAGTTCTCGCATTCTGGTAACTCGACATGAACTGAACCAGTATATACAAAGCTATATGCAACAATTCAAGGCTTATGCCGAGCAAAAGGGTATAGATTTTCATTATCAAAGCGATTTCAGCAGTCTAGAAGTATGGATCGACCAGAACAAGATTGATTCTATCCTACAGAACCTGTTAAGCAATGCCCTGAAATATACACCTAAAGGAGGAAGTGTAACCATAGAAGCCGGCCACAACAAAAGCCGCTGGACCCTGATTATAAAAGATACCGGCATCGGCATCCCGAAAGAGGATCAGAAAAAGTTATTCAAATTTCTGTTCCGGGGAAAGAATGCCACCAATCAACTGATAACAGGTTCCGGTGTAGGCATGCTGCTCACATACCGGTTAATCAAGAACCATGAAGGCAAGATCAGCTTCACCAGTACGGAAAATGTAGGTACCACGTTCCAGCTGAGTTTCCCTATCCGGAGCGAACACTACCAGTACCGCAACGAGGAATACAACAGCAACGTAGCCCCAGTGCTGCTGCAAGATGGCATTTCTCCTGTCATGCCGGTCGTGGAACAGCCTCAGGTAACTGCCCGTCCCGACAGTCCGCGCATCCTGATAGTGGAAGATAATACCAGTCTTCGCCTCTTCCTGATGAAAAGCCTGTCGGACACCTATCAGGTAGAGGGAGCAGAAAACGGGCAGGAAGCCATCGACAAGATAAAAATCCAGCAGCCCGACCTGATCATATCGGACGTGATGATGTCTGTCATGGATGGAGAAACCATGTGCCGTACCCTGAAATCGAATATTGAAACCAGCCATATTCCGATTATACTGCTTACAGCTCTGGGAGATAAAAAAGATATCCTGCGTGGTTTGGAAACCAAAGCCGACATGTATATTGTCAAGCCATTCGACCTGATGGTGCTGAAGGCAAACATCAGCAACATCCTGGAGAACCGTGAAATCATACGCAAGAAGCTGCAACAGGCCTCGGTGAGCCCTGAAGCTCCAACCGAGGAGATAGCCATGCCGACCAATCTGGATAACGAATTTATGCAGAAAGTAACGACGCTGGTCAAGGAAAATCTGGGAAAAGACCTTACGGTAGATACCCTCTGTGCAGGAATGAACATGAGCCGTACCAGTTTTTACAATAAGATAAAGGCTTTGACAGGCATGGCTCCCAATGATTTCATACGGAATATACGCATGCAGGAAGCAGCTACTTTGCTCCGAAGCCAGAAATATACCGTAGCCGAAGTAGCCGACATGATGGGATTTGCCGATCCGAAGTATTTCACCGATACATTCAAGAAATTTTACGGCGTACCACCCAGCATCTATAAGAAAAGTGAATAATGAACAATAATAAGAAACAATGAATTTTTACATCAAATCATTTCTGATCTTTACCCGAATCGGAGCCTTTACCATTGGCGGGGGATATGCCATGGTACCTCTGATAGAAAATGAACTGGTAGACAAGAGAAAATGGATTTCGAGAGAAGATTTTCTCGATTTAATGGCATTGGCCCAAACTGTTCCCGGAATTTTGCCATCTTTATCGGATACAAACTGAGAAAATTCTGGGGAGCATTCTGGATGGCTTTAGGTACGATTCTGCCTTCTTTCGTCATCATGCTTGCCATAGCCCTGTTCTTCCAGCAGTTCAAGCATGTTCCGGCAGTAGAGAATATTTTCAAAGGCATCCGTCCGGCCGTAGTAGCACTGATAGCCGCGCCGACATTCAAAATGGCAAAATCGGCCAAAATCAACCGGTATAATTTCTGGATTCCGTGTGTTTCTGCATTGCTTATCTGGCTGCTCGACTTCTCTCCTATCTATGTCATCATATTAAGTGGAGTGGGCGGCTATCTGTATGGACGATATAAAGACAAACAAAACGTAAACGAAGAAAATAAACAGTCATGATATTCTTACAACTATTCTATACATTTTTCAAGATTGGACTCTTCGGTTTCGGAGGAGGATACGCCATGATCTCCATGATTCAAGGAGAAGTCGTTACACGCCACGAGTGGCTCAGTTCCACAGAATTTACCGATATCATCGCTATCAGCCAGATGACTCCCGGACCTATCGGAATCAACTCGGCTACATACGTAGGATATTCGGCTGTTGTAAATGCGGGATACTCTCATGTCATCGGCATTTTAGGATCGACCGTCGCTACCGTTTCGGTAGTACTGCCGTCGTTTATCCTGATGGTATTGATCAGTAAGTTCTTTTTAAAATATCAGAAGCATCCGATCATCGCTTCCGTGTTCAAGGGTTTACGTCCGGGGGTAGTCGGACTGCTGGCAGCCGCTGCACTGGTTCTGATGAACGGAGAGAACTTCGGTACTTACAACTGGCAGATTCTGACGAGTATCTTACTTTTTGCCGGAACATTCATCGCCTCCTACCGCTACAAAGTCAATCCCATTCTCTTGATTGTAATCTGCGGTTTCATCGGCTATATCACATTCGGTTATATTCTTACCCCACAATAATCTGAAAAGATTCCAAGTGTCGGCAGATATACTTTTCACCAAGCCTCAACATGTTTTCTTCCAGACATGCGGTTCTGGTGAAAAGTCCATGCCGACATCTTTTTATTTTTTGTACAAATCCTGAAATTTTTTGTACAAAAAACATCAGCAACTTCCCGACGAATCCAAGGACTT
>OGOV01003197.1_pt1 | contig 11226 bp, 8 predicted proteins | sample 1552711 | NCBI WGS metagenome assembly OGOV01 (sample SAMEA2580216, study PRJEB22360) | human gut metagenome | biome: human gut; feature: human-associated habitat; material: faeces | place: Denmark | collected 2008/2010 | reverse complement strand
ACGGTATCGACACCATGCGGGACAACAACGACATTGCGCCGTTCAAGAACATCCTGAACGAGATGTACAGCAAGGATATTTCCAAGAAGGTACATTCCTCGTATCTTCTGAAAGCCCAGCAAGGCCAGTTTACCGGCTGTGTGGCTCCCTTTGGGTATCGGAAAGACCCGGAGGACAAAAACCACCTGCTGGTGGACGAGGAAACCGCCCCCATTGTCCGGCAAATCTTCCTTTGGGCGCTGGAAGGACACGGCCCCAACTTCATCCGGCGCAGGCTGGAAGAACAGAAGGTGCCTTGCCCTACATGGTGGAACCGGGAACGGGGCTTCCGCAATGTCCGCACCAAATGGGAAAAGAAAGACCCGGAAAACGGGCGGTATATGTGGGACTTCTCTGTGATAAAAGACATCCTGATGAATCCCGTTTATACTGGGGCGATAGCTTCCCAAAAGAAGGACTACCGCTTCAAAATTGGAACCATTGGCGAGAAGAAGCCGCAGGACTGGATTGTGGTGGAGGAACGGCACGAACCGTTGATTGACAGCAAAAGTTTTGCCATCGTGCAGGACAAGCTGAAATCCCGCCAGCGCCCCCGGCAGGACGGGGAAACCAGCCTGTTTGCCGGGCTTATCAAGTGCGGCGAGTGCGGCAAGTCGTTGACCATCCGCACCACCCACGCCAAGCACCCGCAGCAGATTTACGCCTGTAAGACCTATGGTGCGTTCGGCAAGAACCATTGCACCCAGCACCGGGTGGAATACGATACCCTTTACCACCTTGTCCTGAACAAAATCCGGGAGTGCGCCAAGGCTGCCCTGACCGATGGGGAAGCCATTGCCGGGAAACTGACCAACACCTGTGAAGCCGAGCAGAAAGGCCAGCGGGAAGCGTTGGAGCGTTCCCTGACAAAAGACGAGGAACGGATTGAGGTACTGGAAAAGATGGTGCTGCGGCTCTATGAGGATATGGTTGCCGGGCGGATCAGCGAAGCCAACTTCAATCTCATGCTGGACAAGACGCAGAAGGAACAGGCCGAACTGAAAGAACGGGTTGCACAGGGGCGCAAGAAGCTGGCTGATGAAATGCGGCTGGCGATGGACGCCAAACAATGGGTGGACGCCATTCAGGAATATGCCGACATCACGGAGTTGGACGCCGCCACCTTAAACCGCCTGATTAAAGAAATCGTTGTCCATGAACACATCGACAGCGATAAGACACGACACATTTCTATCGAAATTCACTTCAATCTCAAACCCATCCCGGAGGTGGAACAGGTCAAGGGCTGACCTGTCCCCTCCGGGGCGGTTCTAAAACAATTCCATATATTTTTTGACACGCCGCCGCCTGCCATCGAGCAAGGTTTTACTCCTATTTGGGGATAAAACAGCTTACAGCAGGTGACTATTTCGTACGGTATGCAGAGACAGGGAACTATCTGGCTTCTGCATCTACAAAGGTGACAGTTGCCGTAAAGGAAGACCCTTCCACTGGAAACGGTTCCAATACGGCAGCCCTGACGGGAACAACACAGAAGACGGCAACCATAAAAACTGGTGATGAAACACCGGTTGGAAGAATACTGCTTCTGATGTTTTCCGCAGCTGGATTGATGGTTGTGGCAGCTGCTGGCAGAAAGAAATATTGTTAATTGTTTAAGAAGGCACGCAGCGCATCCTTTTGTGCTTTATAATCACTGATTCCTAAATCATAAAGCTCCTGCATGATTTTCGGGTCAGTGGTAAAAGTGCCAATCTTAACCTGATGGGACGGTGCAAAGAGAAATGCCCGTCCTTCTTTTTGTAATTTTGCAGCAACTTCTACCGAGTGCCGGTAATTTAAGTGTCTGTTATCAATTGCAGTAATCGTATTTGGAAATTTCCGTAACATCTTTTTGTAAAGAAAACGGTAACTCTCCGGCTGCTTGACATAGCCAAGTGGACGGCAGTAGATAATTACTACCTTGTCGCAGCCATCTGCAATGGCACGTTCAACCGGAATGGAATCTGCAACACCGCCATCATAGTAATAATTGCCGTGAAAAGAAATCGGTTTGCAGAAGCCCGGAAGGGCACAGGTTGCCATAATGCCGCGGTAATCATCACGGCCTAAATCTTCTTTGGAAAAATATTCTGCCTTTCCGGTGGCAGCATTGGTTGCCGGAAAATGAAATTCACTTGGATTTGCTGCTAAGGCATCATAATCCAGCGGGTCGTTTCCTGTGGAATTGGTTAAGGTTCCGTAAATATATTGAAGCCCGAAGAGAGAACCGGTTTTAATCAGATTTTTGATACTGATGTAGCGGGGGTCTTTTACATGCTCTATATAGAAACGCAGATTACGACCACGTTGCCCGGCAAGGTAAGAAGCAGTATTTGCCGCACCGGCAGATACCCCCATACAATAATCAAATGTAACATTGTCGTCTAAGAAGGCGTCCAGAATTCCGGCACTGTAAGCGCATTTCATACCGCCGCCTTCTACAATCAATCCAGACTTTTCCATGATATCACCTCTTGAGATATACTTCGTTAATTTTTTCACATATAGTTTAGCACATTGAAGAAGAATGTCAAAATACATTTTTTATTGTATGTATATTCCGGGAAAATATATGAGTTTGCGGCATTCGGGCTGCTCCCCATATGTCACTGCATTGTTAAGAGTCTCTAAGAATTTCATGAAATATAAAAAAAGTTCCGGCAACCGGCACAAATTCACATCCATGTTCATCTGTGCCTTGCTGGCACGTCCATGTGCCAGCATTGCCAGTTTTGGTGAGAAATTCTAAGAGTCTCTAAACAATTTCGTTAATATATGGGGAGCAGCCCGAATGCCGCAAATTGATATAATTTCCCCGGAATAATCCACACAGAATCTCCTTCCGGTCGTTGAAACCTTCCGTAAAAAACGTTATAATATGAGACAGTGATAAAAGGCGAAGAATAGAAATAGTGGAAGCGAGGAAACGGGAATGGCATTTGCCCATTTACATGTACATACAGAATACAGTCTGTTAGACGGTTCAAATAAAATAAAAGAATATGTGGAGAAAATCAAGGCACTTGGCATGACAGCAGGGGCGATTACCGACCATGGTGTTATGTATGGTGTCATTGATTTCTATAAGGCAGCCAGGGAGGCGGGAATTAACCCGGTTCTTGGCTGTGAAGTCTATGTGGCTCCCGGCTCCAGATTAGACCGCGAGATGGTACATGGAGAGGACAGATACTATCATCTTGTGCTTCTGGCAGAGAATAACACAGGCTATAGCAATCTGATGAAAATTGTATCCAAAGGCTTTGTGGAGGGATACTATTATAAGCCGCGTGTGGACATGGAAGTGTTAGAAAAATACCATGAGGGAATCATTGCCCTAAGTGCCTGTCTGGCAGGTGAAGTACAGCGTAATCTGGTACGTGGAATGTATGAAGAAGCAAAAGAAGTAGCTTACCGCTATGAACGCTGTTTTGGAAAAGGCAATTTCTTTTTAGAGCTGCAGGATCATGGAATCCCGGAGCAGAAGCTGGTAAACCAGCAGCTTCTCCGCATGAGTCAGGAGACCGGAATTGAGCTGGTAGCAACCAATGATGTGCATTATACCAATGCAGAGGATGCAGAGCCTCATGACATCCTGCTCTGTCTTCAGACCGGAAAGAAATTAGCGGACGAAGACAGAATGCGTTATGAAGGCGGACAGTATTATGTCAAATCCGAAGAGGAAATGAAATTACTTTTCCCATATGCACTGCAGGCATTGGAAAATACCCAGAAGATTGCAGACCGCTGTCATGTGGAAATCGAATTCGGACATACCAAGGTACCGCATTTTGAGGTGCCGGAAGGCTATGATTCCTGGACTTATTTAAATAAATTGTGTCATGAAGGACTGGATAAGCGGTATGGAGCCGATGCACCAAAATACTTACAGAAATTAGATGACGAGCTTGCCGTTATTAAAAATATGGGATATGTGGACTATTTCCTGATTGTGTGGGACTTTATCCATTATGCGAGAGAGCATGATATTATGGTGGGACCGGGACGAGGCAGTGCCGCAGGAAGCCTTGTTTCCTATACCAGCGGAATTACAGATATTGACCCGGTTCGTTACAATCTGATTTTTGAGCGTTTCTTAAATCCGGAACGTGTATCCATGCCCGATATTGATGTGGACTTCTGCTTTGAACGAAGACAGGAAGTTATTGATTATGTGGTAGAAAAATATGGCAAGGACTGTGTGACACAGATTGTAACCTTTGGTACGCTGGCAGCCCGTGGAGTAATCCGTGATGTGGGGCGTGTCATGGATTTGCCTTATAATTTTGTGGATACGATTGCCAAGGCAATTCCAAATGAACTGGGAATTACCATTGATAAGGCACTGTTGATGAACCCGGAGCTTCGGGGCATGTATGAATCCGACGAGTCAGTAAAGAAACTTATCGATATGTCAAGAAGATTAGAAGGCCTGCCGAGGCACACTTCCATGCATGCAGCAGGTGTTGTAATCAGTCAGAAGCCGATGGATGAATATGTTCCGTTGTCAAGAGCATCCGATGGCACCATAACCACACAGTTTACCATGACTACCATTGAAGAATTAGGACTTCTGAAAATGGATTTCTTAGGACTCCGGACACTGACTGTAATCCAGAATGCAGTCCGTCTTGCAGAAAAGAGCAGCGGTAAAAAAATTGATATGAATGCCATCGACTATAACGATAAGAAAGTGCTAGACTCTCTTGGAACCGGCAAAACCGATGGTGTCTTCCAGTTGGAAAGTGCCGGAATGAAGAACTTCATGAAGGAGTTAAAGCCACAGAGCTTAGAGGATGTTATCGCAGGCATTTCTCTTTACCGTCCGGGTCCAATGGACTTTATTCCGGCTTATATCAAGGGAAAAGACCACCCGGAAAGCATTACCTATGACTGCCCGGAATTGGAGCCGATTCTGGCGCCGACCTATGGCTGTATCGTATATCAGGAACAGGTTATGCAGATTGTACGTGACCTCGCCGGTTATACATGGGGCAGATCTGACCTGGTGCGCCGTGCCATGTCTAAGAAAAAGGGCAAGGTAATGGAGCAGGAGCGGAAGAACTTTGTCTATGGTAATCCGGAAGAAAATGTTCCAGGCTGTATTGCAAGAGGAATCGATGAGAAAGTGGCAAACAAGATTTATGATAACATGATTGACTTTGCCAAATACGCATTTAATAAATCCCATGCGGCAGCTTATGCAGTGGTTGCATATCAGACCGCATATTTGAAATACTATTATCCGGTAGAGTTTATGGCAGCGTTAATGACATCAGTCTTAGACAATACTTCCAAAGTCTCAGAATATATCTACACCTGCCGCCAGATGGGAATCGCAATTCTGCCGCCGGATATCAATGAAGGCGAGGGTGGTTTCTCCGTATCCGGACAAGCAATCCGCTATGGACTTTCTGCCATTAAGAGTATCGGAAGACCGGTGATTGATGCCATTGTGGAGGAGCGTAAAATCCGTGGGCCGTTTACCACGTTAAAGGATTTTATTACAAGACTTTCCGGAAGAGAAGTGAATAAACGGACCATAGAAAACTTTATCAAAGCGGGAGCCTTAGACGGACTGGAAGGAAACCGCCGTCAGAAGATGATGATATACGGTTCTCTTTTGGATGCACTGAATCAGGAAAAGAAGACCACAATGGCTGGTCAGATGACACTTTTTGATATTGCACCGGAAGAGGACAAGGCAGAGTACGAAATCAAGCTTCCGAATGTAGAAGAGTATGACAAAGAAGTGCTTCTTGGCTTTGAAAAGGAAGTCCTGGGCATATATATCAGCGGACATCCGCTGGAAGAATATATGGAGCGTTTAAAGAAGAATACCAATGCCGTTACCACAGACTTTGTACTGGATGAAGAGACCGGAACCCTTAAGGTATCGGATGGCGCAAAGGTGCGTATTGGTGGAATGATTACCGATAAAGTCATCAAGTATACCAAGAGTAATAAGGCAATGGCATTTATTACGTTAGAAGATCTGGTGGGAACAGTGGAAATCATCATTTTCCCGAAGGATTATGAGCGTTATGCAAAATATCTTGAAAATGATGCCAAAGTATTTGTGGAAGGCCGTGTAACTGCAGAAGAAGACCGTAACGGCAAGCTTATTTGTGAGAAAATCATTTCCTTTGATGAAGTGAAACGGGAGCTGTGGCTGCAGTTTCAAAGTAAGAGCGATTTCGAAGAAAAAGAAGGTGCTCTTTATGGAAAAATGATGGATGCCGATGGCTCAGAGCATGTCGTTATTTATCTTGCAGCAGAAAAACAGATGAAGCGTCTGCCGGAAAACAGAAATGTTGCAATTACAAAAGAGCTTTTAGAAGAACTTGGGAATTTCTTAGGTAAAGACAATGTAAAAGTTGTAGAAAAGTCGTTGTAGCCATTGCAAAACCACAGTTTAAGGATTAGAATAAAAATGATTGGATAAAGAACAAAGAGAAGTGTTTACATATAGGAGGTAACAGGGAATGTCAAAAGAAATTCAGACAATTGGTGTTTTAACCAGTGGCGGGGATGCTCCGGGCATGAACGCTGCTATCCGTGCGGTAGTAAGGGAAGCTATTGCAAAGGGAAAGAAAGTAAAAGGAATTAAGAGAGGTTATGCAGGTCTTTTGCAGGAAGAGATTATTGATATGGAAGCAAAAGATGTAGCAGACATTATCCAGAGAGGTGGAACAATTTTACAGACTGCACGTTGTCAGGAATTCGTAACACCGGAAGGACAGCAGAAGGGTGCTGAAATCTGCAGAAAACATGGCATTGATGGAATTATCGTAATCGGTGGAGACGGTTCCTTTAAGGGCGCACAGAAGCTGGCAGCACTTGGAATCAACACCATCGGATTACCGGGAACCATTGACCTTGATATTTCCTGTACCGATTATACCATCGGTTTTGATACCGCAGTAAATACTGCCATGGAAGCCATTGATAAGGTACGTGATACCTCAACCTCCCATGAACGCTGCTCCATCATTGAAGTAATGGGCAGAGGCGCAGGCTACATTGCATTGTGGTGTGGTATTGCCAATGGAGCAGAGGATATCCTGCTTCCGGAGAAATATGATTATGACGAGCAGAAGCTTGTAAATAATATTATAGAGAACAGAAAACGTGGAAAGCAGCATCATATTATTGTAAATGCAGAAGGTATCGGTCATTCCGCAAGCATGGCAAAGAGAATTGAAGCAGCAACCGGAGTTGAAACCAGAGCGACCATCTTAGGACACATGCAGCGTGGTGGAAGCCCGACCTGTAAAGACCGTGTTTATGCATCTACCATGGGATGCATTGCCGTAGATTTGCTGTGCGAAGGCAAATCCAACCGTCTTGTAGCATATAAAAATGGTGAATTCGTAGATTATGATATTGACGAGGCACTGGCAATGACCAAATCCATTCCGGAATATCAGTATGAAATCTGTAGAAATCTTTCCAGATAGGATGTTATTATGATTACCAGTACAGCAAATCCGCAGGTAAAAAATTTAATTCAGTTAGTAAAAAAAGCCAAAGTTCGTAATGAACAGAGGCTTTTTGTTGTGGAAGGAATCCGTATGTTCCGGGAAATCCCGGAAGGCTGGCTTGATAGAATTTATGTTTCCGAGCATTTCATGGAAGAGGAATCCCATGTAAAAGTTCTGCAGGGGAAAAATTATGAAGTACTTGCCAATCATGTGTTTGAAAGTGTGTCCGATACCAAGACACCGCAGGGAATCCTTTGTCTTGTGAAAATGCCGGATTATACCCTAGAAGAAGTAATACCAAAGGAAAATGCCCATCTTCTGATTCTTGAAAGTATTCAGGATCCGGGCAATTTAGGCACGATGTTCCGGACCGGAGAGGGAGCGGGAATCAGCGGAATTATCATGAACCGCACCACTGTAGATGTTTTTAATCCAAAGACCATCCGCTCCACTATGGGCAGTATCTTTCGCGTACCATTTTTCGTGACGGAAAACCTGCAGGATATATTGATGCAGTTAAAGTCCCGGAAAATAAAGCTTTACAGTGCCCATCTGCAGGGCAGTGTTTCTTATGAGGAGCCGGATTATAAAGAACCCACAGGCTTTTTAATTGGAAATGAAGGAAATGGATTATCGGATGAGATTGCCAGAATGGCAGATACCTATATCCACATTCCAATGGCAGGAAAAGTAGAATCACTGAATGCAGCAATTGCGGCAACACTGCTGATGTATGAGGCAGCACGCCAGAGGAGGTAAGGGATGTTCCGGTTATGGGCAAAAGAATTTAAAGACAATCATATGTTAAAGGATACCACCATCTGTGATGACTCCGGGGATACCAGAACCCATAAGGTGTTCCGGGCATTAGATGAGGTGTGTTATACCTTTGATTTGGGAAAACCAATCTGGTTAGACCGCAATGTGGATGAATTTAAGCGGCATGCGAAGACCAGGTTTTATCAGGATAATTTTGTGGAAGAAATTGAATTTGATTTTTTGGAAATTCATGTGATTGAAGAGGATTAAGTAACTGTGTCAGGAGGAAAGAAAATGGAAGGGCAGATGCGCCGGGATACCATCATTAAGATGCTGGGGGAGAAGGGAAAACCTTTGTCCGGAACAGAATTGGCAAAAGAATTAGGAGTCAGCCGTCAGGTGATTGTACAGGATATTGCATTGCTTCGTGCAGTAAATAAGAATATTTTAAGCACCAACAAAGGCTATGTGCTTTATGACCCTTCGGAAGAGATACAGAAAGCAAGAAGAACCATTGCAGTAAGCCACAGTGATGAACAGACACAGGATGAGCTTTATACCATCGTGGATTTCGGTGGAAAAGTCTTAGACGTCGTAATCGAGCATGATATTTACGGACAGATAACGGTGGATCTGATTTTAAAGAGCCGTCAGGATGTGGACGAATTTATTGCAAAGGTTGCAAAGAGCAAGGCAAAGCCGCTTAAGACACTGACCGGAAATAAACACTTTCATACCGTAGAAGCAGATTCAGAACAATTACTTGACATCATAGAAGAAAAATTACGGGAAAAAGGCTACGCAAGATAACAGCTTGACTTTTTTTCTCGATATGGTAAACTACTCCTTGACTGACAAGACAACTGACAAGACAGCTAAAGTCAAGGAGGAAGAAAGATGGAAAAGATAAAAGCGTTCTTAAAACGCAAAAATATTATTATCTCAGCAAAAAGATATGGCATTGATGCCTTAGGTGCAATGGCACAAGGTCTTTTTGCTTCTCTTTTAATTGGAACAATTATCAGTACAATTGGTGAGCAGGCTGGCATCCAGCTTCTGGTGGACATCGGTGGATATGCCAAAGCAGCAACCGGTCCGGCAATGGCAATCTCCATTGGTTTTGCTTTGCAGTGTCCGCCACTGGTGCTTTTTTCACTGGCAGCCGTCGGTGTGGCCGCAAATACCCTGGGTGGAGCAGGCGGACCGCTGGCAGTATTGATTGTCACCATCTTTGCAGCCGAATTCGGTAAAGCAGTATCCAAAGAAACCAAAATTGATATTATCGTCACTCCGTTTGTAACCATTTTCATCGGAGCAGGCTTATCCATCTGGTGGGCACCGGCAATCGGAGCCGCAGCCAGTGCAGTAGGAAATGCCATTATGTGGGCAACCGAGTTGCAGCCGTTCTTTATGGGAATTTTAGTCTCTGTAATTGTAGGTATCGCACTGACGCTGCCAATCAGCAGTGCTGCAATCTGTGCAGCTTTGGGACTGACCGGACTGGCAGGAGGAGCTGCAGTAGCAGGATGCTGTGCCAACATGGTAGGTTTTGCAGTACTGAGCTTCCGGGAAAATAAATGGGGTGGACTTTTCGCACAGGGAATCGGAACTTCCATGTTACAGATGGGAAATATCGTGCGGAATCCAAGAATCTGGCTTCCGGCAATTTTAAGCTCCGCCATAACAGGTCCGATAGCAACCTGCGTATTCCATCTTCAGATGAACGGTGCAGCTGTAGCATCCGGAATGGGAACCTGTGGACTGGTTGGTCAGATTGGTATTTATACCGGCTGGATTAATGATATTGCATCCGGTGCCAAGGCAGCCATTACACCAATGGACTGGATTGGAATGCTGTTAGTATGCTTCATTTTACCGGGTGTTTTAACCTGGGCATTCGGTCTGTTTTTCCGTAAGATTGGCTGGATCAAAGAAAATGATTTGAAGCTCGATTTATAAGAAAGATTTAAGAAAATATAGATAAAAGTTATACCATAAGAAAACAAAAACAATACCTCTTGTGCATAATTATTAAAAATTGATAAAAATTTAACTAATAACAAGCATATTATACAAAGATGTGCTATACTAAAGTTAGATTGTTCTTGCATATATTATAACTTACGAGGAAAATTCCGGAAATATAAAAAGGTTATTTTCCGCAGTAGATGCATGGAGGAGTAGAAAATGGAATCACCAATTGAAGTGACAGAAGGTGTAGATGGTTGGAATACCATAATATTTCTTTATAATTCTGCATTAAAAGAAGTTGGAACCAAGCTTGAAATATTAAATGATGAATTTCAGCATGTACATCAGTACAATCCGATAGAATATATAAAGCGGCGGATTAAGACGCCGGAGAGTATCGTAAAGAAGCTGAAACGATATGGTTACGAGAGTACCATTGATAATATGGTCAATTATGTAAATGACATTGCAGGAATCCGTATTGTATGTTCCTTTACTTCTGATATTTATCGTATGGCAGAGATGATTGGAAAACAGAATGACCTTACCGTGGTATCGGTAAAGGATTATATCAGGCATCCGAAGGAAAGCGGCTATAAGAGTTATCATATGTTGGTTACGGTGCCGATTTTCTTATCAGACCGTGTAGTGGATACAAAGGTTGAGATTCAGATACGGACCATTGCCATGGACTTCTGGGCGAGTCTTGAACATAAGATTTATTACAAATTCGAAGGAAATGCACCGGAATATATCAGTAAAGATTTACGGGAGTGTGCAGAAATTGTTTCTATGCTGGATGCAAAGATGTTATCCTTGAACGAAGCAATTCTAGAGGCAAAGGCAGCACAGGAAGCGGAGCTTTTGCGGGAAGAAAAAGATAGAGCGGATAAAGAAAAATAAAAGAAGCTGCCAAAATGAGGTGACCCCTCAAAGTTAGACTTTTACGAGGCGACTTCGGTCGTCTCGTTTT
>OGOV01003190.1_pt1 | contig 11245 bp, 9 predicted proteins | sample 1552711 | NCBI WGS metagenome assembly OGOV01 (sample SAMEA2580216, study PRJEB22360) | human gut metagenome | biome: human gut; feature: human-associated habitat; material: faeces | place: Denmark | collected 2008/2010 | reverse complement strand
AAACTCGAAAGGCTTTGACGAGAATAATGGAAAGATTGCGTAGTATTATAAAAACTTTTAGTTGGGAATAATATAGAAAATAAGTTATGGCAGAATTAAATGTTAGTAGAAAAAACATGCAAGGTCTATTAAGTTTAAACGATCCTACAACAAAAGGAAAAATATTTGTTATCCCAGAGTACCAACGACCATATCGTTGGGAAGTTGATACTTGTGATGTCCTTTGGAATGACCTTAAAAATTTTTTTGAAGAACATAAAGATGATGATAGGGAATATTTTCTTGGTTCGATTGTTACTTGTGATGATACAGATGAACAAAACCGCATTAATATTATTGATGGGCAGCAGCGTATAACGTCATTTTTATTATTACTCCGTGCGTTTTACTATAAATTGGAAGATCAGCTTGTAGATAATCCTTCTGATGAAGAAGTAGAGGGATTAATGAAGTCTATAGAGCCGTGTATCTGGAAAATTAATCCGATGACAAAGAAGGTTTCTAACAAAAAAGAGACCCATATTAAGACTTTGGTTGCAACAGATGATGATAAAATTGATTTTGATTTGATTTTGGAAAAAGGACAACCTCGTGATAAATCGGCTTCTTACTATTCCCGTAACTATTCTTATTTTTTAAGCTGTTGTGATGAATATGCCAAAACCCATTTGAACGGTTGGAAAGAGTTCTGTCTGTTCATTTTAGAGCGTTGTATAATCCTTCCAATTGAGTGTTCAGACTTAGACTCTGCACTTACGATATTCGGAACATTAAACAATCGAGGTCTTCCTTTGGCAGATTCAGATATATTTAAAGCCGAATTATATAAAACTCAGCCATCTAAACAAACTTTTGCAGATAAGTGGAAAGAATTAGAAGCCACTATTTCAGGAGCTGGATTTAATCTTAATGATTTATTTCGCTATTATACTTTTATTGATCGAGCAAAACGTGGCGATACAAGTAAAGAAATAGGTTTGAGAAGTTACTATTCAGGCAAAGGGAATAAGTATCCAATATTCAAAACACAAAGTTTTTTTGATGACTTATGTGATTTGGGTACCTTTTGGACTTCTATATATACAAACGATGGCGGTTTCTGCGAAGAAGAAGCCGCTAAATATATTCAATGTTTATTGGCTTATCCTAATGAATACTGGAAATACCCTATATCTGTTTTTTATCATAGAAATAAGACACTAAGTAGCGAGGATTTCAAAAAAGCATTTACTCCATATCTTAAAAAACTTATGTCCTTTATGCTCGTAAGGTTTATTGAATCTCCGATGGTAAATGCAGTTAAACAACATGTTTTTAATTTCTGTGTAGATACATGGAGAAATGGAGAAATTGATTGTGCTGGATATCAAATTCCTAATGATTTTAAGACTAGAATAAATGCGTTCTCTTCATCTAGAATCACAAAGTCTTTGCTGCTATTGAACGCATATCTTTTTGATGATAAACAAACTCTGATTATTGGAAAATCTGAAATAGAACATATTTTTCCACAAAGTTGGCAGGATACTAATTATAATGGATGGGAAAAATCAGATGCAGAAACACATTTAAATATGCTTGGAAATAAAATTATTTTTGAAAAGAGATTAAATATTCAAGCAGGAAATAATTATTTTGGAAAGAAAAAAGATAGGTATAAAGAATCTAAAATTCTGGAAGTACAATCCCTGTCCAAATTATCTCAAAATGATTGGTTAAAAGATGATATTGAAAGACGCAATATTAGAATAATAGAACGTTTATATGATTTCTTTATGTCTAGTTTGCCTGTGGATTCTAATGAAGATATCACTCTTTTGTTTGAATTAAAGGTAGGAGAAGAGATATTTCAGTTGTATCAGATTGTGGATAATGACACAGGTGGAGTATCTTATCGTTTGAATACACATATTTATGATATGAATAATGCTGATATATTTAATAAAAAAATGATAGATGAGTCTGATGTTTATTCTGATTTATCTATGGCATTACAATCAATAGATAAAAAGGCATTTATTAGCGGTAATCTAAATTTAACTGATGATAAATTTCAGAATGACATTTTAAATTATATACGTTCTTGAAAAGAATACACAATATGAGCGAAGAATTACAACAGAAACTCCGTGACCAGCTTTGGGAGGTCGCAAATCGTTTGCGTGGCAATATGTCGGCAAGCGACTTTATGTATTTTACATTAGGTTTCATCTTCTATAAATACTTGTCAGAGAAAATAGAAAAGTATGCCAACAATGCTTTAGCGGATGACGAAGTGACCTTTAAGGAATTGTGGGAAACGGACGATGCCGATGCTATTGAATTGCAAGAGGAAGCAAAGAACCAATGCTTGGAGAATATCGGTTATTTCATTGAGCCCAAATTTTTGTTTTCGTCAGTAATTGAAGCTATCAAGCGAAAAGAAAACATTTTACCTATGCTTGAACGCTCATTGAAGCGTATCGAGGACAGTACTTTGGGACAGGACAGCGAAGATGATTTTGGCGGTTTGTTCTCAGATATTGACTTGGCTTCGCCCAAATTGGGCAAGACAGCTGATGATAAAAATACGCTCGTTAGTAATGTGCTTCTTGCATTAGACGATATAGATTTTGGATTAGAGGCATCGCAAGAGATTGATATATTGGGTGATGCTTACGAATATATGATTTCACAGTTTGCTGCAGGAGCCGGAAAGAAAGCCGGAGAATTCTATACTCCGCAGGAAGTCAGCCGTATCTTGGCAGAAATCGTCTCTATAGGACATCAGCGTTTGCGCAATGTCTATGACCCTACTTGCGGTAGCGGCTCGTTGTTGCTTCGTGCTGCAAGTATTGGCAATGCAGTAGATATTTACGGACAGGAAAAGAATCCGACAACCTACAATCTTGCTCGAATGAATATGTTGCTTCACGGCATTAAGTTCAGCAATTTCAAGATAGAAAACGGTGATACACTTGAATGGGATGCCTTTGGCGACACCCAATTTGATGCTGTTGTAGCAAATCCTCCGTTCTCTGCCGAATGGAGTGCTGCCGACAAATTCAATACCGATGACCGTTTCAGTAAGGCAGGAAGACTTGCACCACGCAAGACAGCCGACTATGCTTTTATCCTGCACATGATTTACCACTTGAACGAAGGTGGTACGATGGCTTGTGTTGCTCCGCATGGTGTACTATTCCGAGGAAATGCAGAGGGAGTGATCCGTCGTTTTCTCATAGAAAAGAAAAACTATGTGGATGCCATTATCGGTTTGCCTGCCAATATTTTCTATGGTACGAGCATCCCGACCTGTATTCTTGTATTCAAGAAATGTCGCAAGGAGGATGATAATATCCTTTTCATTGATGCCAGCAAAGAGTTTGAAAAGGTCAAGACACAAAACAAGCTTAGGGAACAGCATATTCAAAAGATTGTTGAGACCTATCGTGACCGTAAGGAAATAGAAAAGTATAGTCATCTTGCCTCTCTTCAAGAAATAGCCGAGAATGATTACAATCTGAATATTCCTCGTTATGTTGATACCTTTGAAGAGGAAGAACCTATTGATATTAAAGCTGTAATGGCAGAAATAAAGGAATTGGAAGCCAAACGTGCTGAACTCGATAAAGAGATTGAAGTGTACCTGAAAGAATTAGGCATTGTAGAATAGTTCAGAAAGTAATAACAATGGGTGAAAATGACAACATATCTCAGATGACACCTTCATTTGAGAATATATGCCGCAAGGATGAAAACGGGAACAAATACTGGAGTTCCCGTGACCTTTGTGGTGCAATGGGCTATTCTGCTTATTGGAAATTCCAACGGGTCATAGACAAAGCCATCAAGGTAGCCGGAGAGAAAGGAATGAATGTGGACGAGCATTTCAACCAAGCGGTTGATATGGTAAGGATTGGAAACGGTTCATTCCGCAAGGTGAATATATTCCGTCTTTCTCGTATGGCATGTATAATTATTGCGGAAAATGCTGATGGCAAAAAGTTGCTTGTTCAACAGGCACGAGACTTTTTCTCGCAATCTGTCTCAATGGCAGAATTTATGCATAATTCGCTAAGTTCTAATATATTATTGTATAAAACAGCCCAAGGAGAAGCACGGGTAGAAGTCATTTTCAACAGCGAAACATTCTGGATGTCACAAAAAAGAATGGCGGATTTGTTTGGGGTTGATGTAAGAACCATAAATTATCATCTCGGACAAATTTACGAAACAGGAGAACTTTCCAAAGAGGCAACTATCCGAAAAATTGGGATAGTTCAAACAGAAGGAGACCGGGAAGTGGAGCGTATGTCGCTATTCTACAACCTCGATGCTATTGTAGCGGTGGGGTATCGAGTAAACAGCTATCAAGCTACTCAATTCCGCATTTGGGCAACTTCAGTGCTGAAAGAGTTTATCATTAAAGGATATGCCCTTGATGACGAGAGGCTGAAACAAGGCAAACATTTCGGAAAGGACTATTTTGACGATTTGCTTGAGCGTATTCGTGAGATACGTACTTCAGAGCGCAGATATTACCAAAAGATAACTGACATTTATGCAGAATGTAGTGCAGATTACGACCCGAAATCTGAAGATACAAAGTTGTTCTTCAAGATGGTACAGAATATGATGCACCTTGCTGTTACCCATCATACAGCTGCGGAAATTATCTATCAGCGGGCCGATTCTGAGCAACCTTATATGGGACTTACCACATGGAAGAAAGCCCCTGACGGAAGAGTGCAAAAGTCTGATACCATCGTCGCGAAAAATTACTTGTCAGATTCTGAATTGTCCCAGCTGAATCTTATTACAACAGCCTTTCTTGATATGGCAGAATCACGTGCTTCACGTCATATTGTTTCAACTATGGATGATTGGAAAAAGTTCCTTCAACAATATCTTGCAACGATGGATTACGAGCTGTGCGATACAGCCGGGAAAGTGACACAAGAAGAAGCAAGAGATAAGGCTTATAGAGAATACGAAAAATATAAACTGATTCAAGATAAATCATACATATCTGATTTTGATCGTTTTAATGAGGGTAATGATGAAACTCCATTGCTTCCATTTGATTTGAATCCTACAAAAGAATGACAACTATGGCAATAGATAATAAAGATAAAAAAGTCCTCAAATCTTCGATTGAGCGAGAGCAGAACGAGGTTGCTTGCTCTGCCGAGTGTGAGAAGATAAAAGGTTCAAAGAACCTTAATGTTCCCCATTTGAGATTCCCGGAGTTTACGGGAGAGTGGAAAAAATCTACAATTGGTAGTCTATCTACAAAAGTGGGCAGTGGAGTAACTCCAAGAGGCGGAGAAACTGTATATAAATCAGAAGGACATTCTTTTGTTCGTAGCCAAAATGTAGGCTGGGGACATCTACAATTGGATGATATTGCTTTTATTGATAAAGAAACACATCTGCGTCAAAAGAATACAGAACTGCAATTAGATGATGTATTGCTTAACATTACAGGTGCATCTATTGGTCGTAGTGCATTAGTGAATAAGCAAATAGCGGGTGGTAATGTAAATCAGCATGTTTGCATTATTCGTACTAAAGATAATCTTGTTCCAGCATTTCTTTGCAACTTCTTATTATCAAATCATGGTCAGAAACAAATTGATAGTTTTCAAGCAGGTGGAAATAGGCAAGGATTAAACTTTGAGCAAATTAGATCTATCAAGATTACTATTCCATCTACTAAAGAACAAACGAAAATAGCCACACTGTTACATTTAATAGACGAACGTATTGCTACCCAAAACAAAATCATTGAGGATTTGAAAAAACTAAAGTCTGCGATTATTGAAAGGCATTATAACCAAGCCGAAAAACAGACAGTCTTTATTGCGGATTTGGGTGAACCTTTTAATGTTGGTAATTTGTCAAAGGATGATTTATCCGAAACAGGTAAGCCCTGTATTATTTATGGAGAACTGTTTACGACCTATGGAGAAACCATATCCCAAGTAGAAAGCCATACCAACAAAAAAGAAGGCATGACATTGAGTAAGAAAGGGGATTTGTTGTTTCCTACTTCAACAACTGTTGATGCAATATCCTTAATTGCTCCATCTTTCATCAACATAGATGGGGTCATATTAGGTGGTGATATGTTTGGAATACATATCAACCCTAACTATAATGCGCAGTATTTAAGTTATTCCTTTAATCATATAGCCAATAGGCAATTGGCAAAATATGCAAAGGGCAGCACCATAATTCATTTGCATTATACTGATATTGAAAATGCCAAACTATTGTTGCCTTCTTTGGAAGAACAAAATAGAATGGCTAAGTGTTTAGTGTCTTTGGACGCAAAAATCAATATTGAAAACATTTTCATTAGCTTGTTAAAAAGTCAAAAGATATATTTCCTTTATCAGATGTTCATATAAACATTTGGTGCAATAGATATTGTTTCTCTTTCAACATGGCATTCTGTATTCTTTCTTCAATCTCGGCTTTTCTTTCAAGCGATGACAGAAAAGTTGAGATTGTTATTTGCTGTTCGATTGCTGGCACTTTTATCTTGAACATAGCCAAGTCCTTTTTCTGGATATTGGGTAAGCCTGATCCAATACGCAGTTTCATAATGACATCTTCATTTGATTTAAGATAATGGTACAAGTAAAGATTATTCACATTGTCTGCAATGTTTTGAATGGAGTAACAATGACCACCACTCCAAAATGGTGAGGTATTGAATTGTACATAACCACAAGAATTGCCGCCCTCACTTATTGAAATGGCATTGGCATCTACATTGTAATCGCCATAATAGCCAGATGGCTCTGTGCCTCCATTCATTACATAATAATTACCACTCTCAGAGAGATTCTCCCCATTGATTTGTTTACCTTTAACAATGTCACATATATCGGACAGCAGAACAAATGAGCCCTCTATGCCTTTGAAAAGTCTTTCTGAAATCGCAGACATTAAGGATTTCCCAGCGAAGATTAAAGTCATTCAGTTTGGTGATTCTATTCTGAAAATAGATACAAACCAAAGCAATCAGTCGTTTTTCACCTTAAAACGCCGCGGTTTTTGCGACATTATATAATATCTCTTGGTGATACGACAATAATCTACTATATTTGTCGCAAATATTGCGACGTTATCCGTTACTAAATGACGCATCAGCTATGTATATACACGAAAAAGACAATTGGACTGCGTTCCGTTGGAATGCTACTGAGTTGACGGCTATACTTGAAGAAGTGAACCGTAAACAGGGTTTGTTGTATGGCAGGCTTTCCTCGCTTGGATTTGATAGCAAATTGAAAGCGATGGCGGAGAATCTGACATATGATGTGGTTTATTCATCAGAAATAGAAGGAATACGACTAAATGTAGATGAAGTACGTTCATCCATTGCCCGGAAATTGGGTATCGAAAATGTCAAACAGACAGCACCGTCGCACTATATAGATTCTGTTGTGGCTGTCATGCTTGATGCTGTAAATCATTATGACCAATTATTAACGAAAGAGAAAATATGTGCATGGCAAGCAGCATTCTTTCCGACAGGTTTCAGCGAGGGCTCTCAGATTGAGGTCGGGCAGTATCGCACCAACGAGGAACATATAGTTTCCGGAATGTTCGGTCGTGAGAAAATCCATTATATAGCTCCTTCTCCGGAACGTGTGGACGAAGAAATGGCACATTTTCTTGACTGGTTCAATAGTCAGGAAAATATAAGTTCGGTTATACGCTCAGCCATTGCACATTTCTGGTTTGTCAGTATTCACCCATTTGAAGATGGTAACGGACGCTTGGCACGCATACTTTCTGATATGTTGTTGGCTCGTGCTGATAAGAGCGAGTTCAGATTCTATAATATCTCCTCGCAAATAAATAAAGATAAAAATCACTATTACGACATTTTGGAAAAGGCTCAACACGGCGATGGTGACATTACTGAATGGATATACTGGTATGCTAATACGTTGTCGGTTGCACTTGACGAAGCGGAAAATATCGTCAGTACCATCTTGAACAAAAGTTTCTTTTGGCAAAAGGCTTCTTCCGTACCACTTAGTCAAAGACAGACCGATATGCTGAACCTGTTCCTTGATGGTTATGAAGCAAAGATAACTTCCAAAACTTGGGCATCATTGGCTAAATGTTCCAAAGACACAGCCATACGGGATATCCAAGACCTTGTGGATAAGGATATTCTTCGGGAGGATATTCCCGGTGCCAAACGACCGAGCTATTCCATTATATATGACCCGGAAGACATCACTGTCTTTTTTTCTGATGTTACCATTGAGCAACAAAACGGAAATCATTACATCAAAGCTATTTACAAGGGCAGGTTGAAAGTGTGCGAAAGGATCTTGCCACTTGATGCTGAGCGATTTGAAAAAGGTGAACTTCCATTGGAGAACCTGCTTGCTAAGTATTGCTCATATTTGAGGATAAGCTAAAAATCGTACATTAGCAGTCCTTAATCAGGGGAATTAATCAATATGCATTCACAAATACAGGTATCAATTACAAATTAGGTGAAATTTGTGAAATTAGAAGCGGCTACTCAGGTAATCAACTTACGTTAAAAAATGGTTTAAAGGTATCTCGTATTGAAACAATCTCAGGACATAAGGTCAACATGGAACGTGTAGGATATGTCGCTCCTTTTGAATCTTCAGAAAATTACAGACTGCAAATTGGAGACATTTTGTTCAGCAATATAAATAGCGTTGAATACATTGGGAATACTGCATTCATTGATAAAGATTATAACTTGTATCATGGAATGAATTTACTTAGATTAATACCTAAAAAAGAGTTAGTTATGCCATTCTACCTGTACTTAGTACTGAATACTAATCGGTTACTCAATCACTTTAAGACAGTCTGTAACAAAGCGGTATCACAAGCAAGCATAAATCAAACAGAATTGGGAAAAACGATTGTTCGGATTCCAAACTTAATGAACCAGAACAGAATATGCGAATTGTTCCAAACATTATATACAAAATTGGAAGCAGAGAGATATTTTATTTCGCTTTTACAAGGTCAAAAGCAGCATCTGCTCCGTCAAATGTTCATATAAACATCTGGCGGAGTAGGTATTGCTTCTGTAAATTAAGGTTTGTTAGAATATTCTGTTCCGCCAATAATATGTCATCTATAGCAGATAGCATCTTGGCATATCTAAGTTGTTCCTGATATGGCGGACAAAAAATTTTGGCTTTACCATAATCCTTAAAATATATGTGAGGTATAGCCATGCCTGTTTTATAAGGTTCAAAGTTGAATACTTTTAGCATATAATATAGGTATTGAAGCAAATAGCCATCTTTAGCTTGTAAAGTGTTCAATGTCCCTGTTGCAGAACATCTGCCAATAGCATAAGAGACTGTCCCTACACCTGAACCATCTTTGATAATATGGACAGCTTCATCTTCTGTATTATAATCATCGAGATAGCCAACGATACCATTTGCACCATATACAGGATAGGTTCCATTCTCACAGACATCACTTTCTTGCAGAGTGGATGAACTACATTCTAAGCATTCTGATAAGAGAACATTTGGCTTGTTGCTGCGAATAACATTCTGTGCAATTCCCCTAATTAAGGACTTATATCTCTCAATGATTTTGGTTTGGGTGGCTATGCGTTCGTCAAGTAATGCCAGCAAATGTCCTATTTTCTTTTGTTCCTCAGTTGATGGCAAAGAAATAGGCATATCTGCAATCATCTCCATTCTTACAGAATCTACTGAGTTTTTAGCACTCATTCGCTTGACACGATTATAAAAATGCCCTGCGAAGTATGAATATAGATACTTACCATCGCATTTGAAATCGCTCAGAATATAAACGCGCTGATGCACACCGATTTTCCCTGTGGAATAATGGAAAACCTTGCCAACACCTACACCGTCACCAGCAGTTAGAATCGCCTCTCCGTCAAAAGTCCATGAGTTAATTCGTTCAACAATTTGCGAGCGAACATAAAAAGGATAAATTCCGTCATTGGACTTGTCTTGAGTATTCTTATTGCCTGTTGTTATATTGCATACATCTCTAAACTTTTTCCTTTCCCACTCATCCGTAAACTCCGGGAATCTCAGATCGGGAACAAACCACACTATATTTCTCTAATTATAAGAACCAATTATTTAGAAATTATGATTCATAAAACAGTTAGAGAAATTACGACGGCTTGGAAAGAATACAAGCGTCCTTATGTGAAGCAGTCCACAATGGCGGCTTATGTGTTAATTTTGGAAAACCACGTTCTTCCTTATTTCGGGGATGGTGATTCGCTCCACGAGCAGGCTGTACAGGCTTTTGTCTTGCAAAAGTTGGAAAACGGATTGAGTGTCAAAACCGTCAAGGACATTCTGATAGTCTTAAAAATGGTGATGAAATACGGGGTCAAGAACGAGTGGATAAGTTATTATGAATGGGATATAAAATACCCTACGACCTCCAACAGCAAGGAACCGGAAGTGCTGTCTGTCGCCAATCACAGAAAGATTCTGAACTACATCCAAAGCCATTTCACTTTTACCGGGCTTGGCATCTATATCAGCCTTAGCACCGGATTGCGCATCGGAGAAATATGCGCTTTGAAATGGAGCGACATCAATGTAATTGACGGCACAATAAAAGTCTGCCGTACTATCGAACGCATCTATATCATTGAGGAAGAGAAAAAACATACGGAACTTGTCATCAACACCCCTAAAACCAAAAACTCCTGCCGTGAAATCCCCATGAGCAAGGAACTGTTTGCCATGATCAAGCCTCTGAAAAAGGTGGTTAATGATAACTTTTATATCCTAACCAATGACGAGCACCCCACCGAACCACGCACATACCGCAACTATTACAACGGCTTGATGGCGAAACTCAACATACCCAAGCTGAAATATCACGGCCTGCGCCACAGCTTTGCTACGCGCTGCATCGAAGCTGGATGCGATTATAAAACGGTAAGCGTTCTGTTAGGACACTCCAATGTCACGACCACGCTCAACCTTTACGTCCATCCTAACATGGAGCAGAAAAAACGTTGTATCAGCAAAATGTTCAAATCATTGGGCAAATAAAAGTATATCCTGCTTTCTGCAGAATGAAGCCAAACGCTTTCATTGACCCGAAGGCGTTTGGCCATTTTGTGATTATGCTCCCCAACATTCCCAACCGGCCTCGTACATTCTGCGCCAAACGATTTTCCGTTCTACTGCAAACGATTTTTCAATCCGCCGAGAACGGTTTCCGG
>OGOV01003186.1_pt1 | contig 11259 bp, 10 predicted proteins | sample 1552711 | NCBI WGS metagenome assembly OGOV01 (sample SAMEA2580216, study PRJEB22360) | human gut metagenome | biome: human gut; feature: human-associated habitat; material: faeces | place: Denmark | collected 2008/2010 | reverse complement strand
GTTGGTTAGAGCACTTGACTGTTAATCAAGGGGTCCTAGGTTCAAGTCCTAGTTGGGGCGCCATTTTTTTGGCCAGTTGGTGAAGTGGCTTAACACACCGCCCTTTCACGGCGGCATTCACGAGTTCGAATCTCGTACTGGTCACCATATTAGTGTATGACAAATCTTTATTTTAAAGGTTTGTTTTATTTTTATACTCCGAAACAATTTTTAAAAGTATTTATCAGTAGTTTCAGCCATTTCCTTTCTTGTATGATCAAGCCGTTAGCTGATGTGATACAAGAGAAGTGCAAAAGAATATGAAGCTCCATCTACGGGTAAGTAATAGTTATAAAGATGGTTGACATATTAAAGGGCTGTCAATGGGCTTACATATTTATGGTAAAATCACGTTTTTAGATGTGAATTTTTATTTATTAGGTATTGCATTATTGTTATATTTTTGTTAAAATTATTTTGTTATTTGGCCAGTTGGTGAAGCGGTTAACACATCACCCTCTCAAGGTGACATACATGGGTTCAAGTCCCATACTGGCTACCAAGTGTTTGTTACAGCATAAAATATGCTGTTTTATTTTGTTTTATATGTTATAATTAAGAATATTAATAGATTATCATAGGAGATATTATTTATGAAAAAGAAAAATTTTATTGATGGTGCAATCATATCCACCTTATGTTTAATTGTATGTAAGATATTGGGATTAGTTTATGTAATTCCATTTTATAAAATTATTGGTTCAAAGGGAGGAGCGCTTTATAGTTATGCTTATTCAATATATGCTGTGTTCCTTAATTTATCAACAGTAGGTATTCCTTCTGCTATAGCAAAGATTATTAGTGAGTATGATACTTTGTCTTTTAAATATTTAAAAGACAAATCTTATAATATTGCAAAAAAGATGTTATCGTTTATAGGAATAATTAGTTTTTGTATAATGTTTTTATTTTCTGATCTTATTGCAAAAGGTATAATTGGTGGGGTAACTGGAGGGAATACGGTAGAGAGTGTATCTATTGCTATAAAGGTTGTTTCACTTGCTCTTTTAGTAGTTCCTAGATTAAGTATTTTAAAGGGCTATTTTATAGGGAATAGATATTTAAGAGAAGGAAGTATATCTGGTATTATTGAACAATTTGTTAGGGTATTGGTTATTATATGTGGCAGTTATATAACAGTTAAGGTATTTAATTTAGATGTTGAGTATGCTGTTTATGTTGCAGTTTTAGGAGCTTCTGTTGGTGCTTTTGTGTCTTATGTATATTTGAAGAAGAAATCTTTGCCAATATTAAAAAATAATGAAGAGGCAGAAATTACAGATGAAGAGGCAAAAGTTACTAATAAAATGCTTATAAAAAAGATTGCTGTATATGCAATTCCATTTGTAATTATTTCGATGCTTCAGTCTGCTTATAATGTTGTTGATACTTTTACAGTAGTAAAGACACTTACTAATATTGGTTTTAGTGCAGAAGTTGCAGAAACAACAATAGGTGTAATAAGTACTTGGGGTTCTAAACTTAATATGATAGTTGTATCTATTTCAATAGGTATTACGTCTAGTTTGATTCCTAATGTAGTAGGAAGTTATACTAAAGGTGATTTTAAGGACATTAATGATAAAATAAATTTAACATTTAAAATGCTTATATATTTAACTGTTCCCATGGCGATTGGTATGAGCTTTTTATCTTTACCTATTTGGCACGTTTTTTATGGAGTAGATGAGTTAAGTACTAGTATATTTAAATATTATATATTGCAAGTTATTTTATATGGTTTATTTACAACTTTGACTACGATTACTCAATCTATGAATCAATCGAAAATAACTATTGGATCTTTAATAATAAGTTTTGTTATTAAGCTTGTTTTAAATGTTCCAATGATGTATTTATTAAGTTATGTTGGAGCTCCTGCATATTATGGTCCAATTATAACTGATGTTTTATCTATATTAATTGTGTTAATTGGTGTATTAGGAGTTTTAAGTAAAAAATATAATTTTAGTTATATGGAATTATTTCCTTATACTTTAAAAGTGATGGTATCTTTAAGTGCAATGCTTGTGGTACTTAGTTTATTAAAATTAATTTATTTTGATAATGTGACTGTATTATCTGCAATTATAACTATTGTTATATATACAGTGGTTGGTGGATTTACATATTTTTATGTATCAAGTAAGTTCAAACTATTAAATCAAATATTAGGTGATAATTATTTTTCTAAGTTAAAAAATAAATTTATTAAGAAAGGTAAGGAAAATGTATGAATGTTTTGATTGTGCCTTCTTGGTATCCTGAGGGGAATGATGAATTATTAGGAATTTATCATAAGGAATTTGCGAGTGCGATATCTGATTATGTTAATACTAATATGTTATATATTTATAGAATTGGTCTTAGTTATGTGTTTAAATATCCGTTTATGAAAAAATTAGAAATAGATGATTTAGGAACATATAAAGTATATAAATTTAAGATGCTTGATATTGGTAAAATATTTCCTAAATTACAAATGAGATTATATGCAAGAAAACTAGAGAAGAGTTTTAAGAAGTATTTGAAAGAAAATAAGTTTCCAGATGTTATACATGCTGAGGTTACTTTGCCAGCTGGCTATGCATGTGCAAAATTGGGTAAAAAGTATAATATACCAGTATTAGTTACTGAACACTCTTCTAATTATTATCAATATTTTAAAGGAGATAATAAAGAGTTTGGTGATTATGTTTTATCAAATACTTTATTTAGTACAGTTAGTAGATATATGAAAGATGAGTTGTCTCTTTCTTGTTGTGAGATAATTCCTAATATAGTAGATGTGGGTGTATTTAATAAAAAAAGGTATAAAAGGGGAACTACTTTACGTTTAGTGGTTGTGGCTGGATTTAGGAATGGTAAGAATTTAGATGATATAATAAAATGTGTGGATGTATTGGTGCATAAGAGAAATATGAATGTTCATCTTGATATGGTTGGTGATGGATATTTAATGGAATATTTAAAAGAGATGGTAGGTAATTTAAAACTTAATGATTATGTTACTTTTACTGGAAGAAAGAGTAAGGAAGAGGTATCTTCTATATTAGCAAATAATGATATATATTTGATTGCAAGTGATACTGAAACATTTTGTATACCAGGAGTTGAAGCACTTGCGTCTGGTTTGGTATTGGTAAGTTCTAGGTGTAAAGGGCCTTTAGAATATATTGATAGTAAATGTGGTGAATTTTTTGATGCTCATGATATAGAGGGTATGTGTGATGCAATAGAGCGTGTTAGTAAAAAGTTGGATAAATATGATGTGAATTATTTAAGAAGTGTTTCTTTAAAGTATTCAAGAGAAAATGTAGCGAATATTGCAATAAATGTATATAAAAAGATGTTAGATAAAAATAAAAAAGCACATTAGTTAAATGTGCTTTTAATAATTTCACTAGAGGCCGACCCCCTGAGAAGCGACCTCAAAAAGAATAAAAAGGGGTTGGCTAGTGTGATACTAGCAGCCAATCCAATAATTTGGATTGGTATTTGTTATAATACTTATAAAGTGGTCAGTTGTCAACAATTTTTTACAAATATTTTAAATATTTTGATATAATTGTTTTGGGTGGTGATTCTGTGAATGATTTATTACAATTAAAGGGAGTAGGAGATAAAACTTTGTTACTTTTAAATAAATTAAATATTTATACGATTAATGATTTAATTACATATTATCCTTATAGATATGATTTGTTAAAAAGAACAAATCTTAATAGTGAAAAGGTTATAATTGAAGGGATTGTTGAGACAATACCAAGTGTTTATAGAATTAAATCTAATATGAATAAAATGCAGTTTAATGCGAATGCTTTAAATAAAATAATTAAGGTAGTGATATTTAATAGAGGGTTTATGAAAAATAATCTTACTATTGGTAAAAAAATAGTTTTAATTGGAAAATATAATGATAAGAGTAATACATTAACTGTATCTGATATATTATTTAATATTGATTTAACAACACCTAAAATAATTCCTTTTTATAGTACGTGTGATGGACTTAATAAAAAAAATTTTCATACTATTATAAATAATGCGTTATTAACTCATCCATTAGTAATAGATTATATTCCAGATTATATTAAAAATATGTATTCTTTTTTGAATAAGTATGATTCACTTATTAATATACATAATCCAAAGGATATTTCTATTTTAAAAAAAGCTATGATTCGTCTTAAGTATGAAGAGTTATTTATGTTTATGCTTAAGATAAATATGCTTAAAAGTTATAATTCAGAAATATCTAAAAGTTATAATAAAAATGTTGATGTATCTTTGATAGATAATGTGGTAAAGAATCTTCCTTATAATCTTACACCTGATCAAAATACATCGTTGTATGAAATAATAAATGATTTAAATAGTGATAAAAAGATGAGTAGGTTATTAGAGGGAGATGTAGGTAGTGGTAAAACTATAGTTGCATTTATTGCAATATATGGGATGATTAAGTCGAATTATCAGTGTGCACTTATGGCACCTACTGAGATACTTGCAATGCAACATTATGTAAATTTTAAGAAAATGTTTGGTGATGTTAATGTTGAGTTATTAACTGGTAGCATTTCAAAGAAGAAGAAGGAGGAAATTAATAAAAGGTTAGAAAATAATGAGATAGATTTTATAATAGGGACGCATGCGATAATCCAAGATGATGTAAATTTTAGTAATTTAGGACTTGTTGTTACTGATGAACAACATAGATTTGGTGTAAATCAAAGGAATAATTTAAAAAACAAAGGAATTATGCCAGATATACTTTATTTAAGTGCAACTCCTATTCCGAGAACTTATGCACTTACAATATATGGTGATATGGATATAAGCATAATTAAGACAATGCCTGTTGGTAGGAAAAAGGTTTTAACTATATTAAAGGATGAAAGTGAGATAAAGGATGTTCTTTATATGATAAAGAAAGAACTTGATAAAAAACATCAAATTTATGTAGTAGCGCCTTTAATAGATGGTGAAAATAATGATAGTGTTACTACACTTGTGAGACAATATTCTCTTGCGTTTAAAAATTACAATATAGGTATGCTTCATGGTAAATTAAAACCAAAGGATAAAGATGAGGTAATGAAAAAATTTATAGATAAGCAGATAGATATACTTATAAGTACAACTGTAATAGAAGTGGGTGTGGATGTTAAGAATGCTACTATGATTGTTATTCACAATTCAGAATTGTTTGGGCTTTCTACTCTTCATCAGTTAAGAGGTAGGGTTGGAAGAAATGATTTTGATTCTTATTGTATTTTAATTGGAAATAAGAATAATGAAAGGAATAAAATAATGCAAAGAGTTAGTGATGGATTTACTATTAGTGAGGAGGACTTTAAATTAAGGGGTTCTGGGGATTTATTTGGTGTGAAACAAAGTGGTGATTTGAATTTTAAAATAGCTGATTTGAGGAAAGATTTTAAGATATTATTGCAAGCAAAAAAAGATAGTCAAGAATTTTTAGGAAGTGGTAATTTGGAGAATTATGAAGATATAAAAAAAGAGATGTATAGGAGTTTAAATTTAGTTGATGTTTAATAGAATATATATAGAAATCACAAATGTTTGTAATTTGAATTGTGATTTTTGTCCTCATACCAATAGAAAAAAGAAGTTTATGAGTGTAGATGAATTTGCTTTAATTATGGAAAAAATAAAGGGATATACAAGCTATATATATTTGCATGTAAAGGGTGAACCTTTAATTCATCCTGAACTTGATAAGATATTAAAAATAGCAAATAGTTATAATTTAAATGTAAATATAACTACTAATGCAAGAATATTAAAAGATAAATTAGATATAATTATTAATAATAAAATTAGGCAATTAAACATAAGTTTACATAGTTTTGATTCGTTAGATGAGATAGAAGAAATATTATATGTAATAGATAAGATAAGTGATTCATATATATCTTTAAGATTGTGGAATAATAAAGATAATAGTGATATATTGAAATTATTAGAAAGACATTATAATAAAAATATTACAAATGATAAAAGGTTTACGCTTGGGGATAATGTATTTTTAGATAGGGATGTATTATTTTCTTGGCCAGATATAAATATTGATGAAATAAGTAAATATGGTACATGTAAGGGTGGAAAGAATCAACTTGCTATATTAGTTGATGGTACTTTAGTACCTTGTTGTCTTGATAATGATGGATATAATAAGTTGGGAAATATATTTGAAAGTGATTTGGAAAGTGTATTAAAAAGTAATAATTATAGAAAAATAGTAAATGGATTTAATAATAATATATTAGTAAGTGAATTATGTAAAAGATGTGGTTATATAAAGAGATTTAAAGGAGGGATATAGTATTAAGAAATATAAGGAAGTAAATATTAGTTTCTATAATAAGAATGTAGCAGAAGATATAAAAATAATGCATATTAGTGATATACATTATTCTGGGTTAAAAGATAGTAGTAGATTAGAGAAATTATATAATATTATAAAAAATTATAAAACTAATTATATATGTATAACAGGTGATTTAATTGATTCGAATAATGTAGTAGAAAGTGATATTAATTCTAAATATTTAATTGAATGGATAAAAAAATTAAGTAAGTTATCTGTAATACTTATATCACTTGGTAATCATGATATATTTTTAAGAAATAGGCATAAATTAGTTAAATATTATAATAAAGATTTTTGGAATAGAATAAGAACTATAAATAATGTATATGTACTTGATAATGAAGCTTATTCTGATAAAAATATATATGTTTATGGGTTTACTTTATCTTATGAGTATTATTATAAATATAAAAAAGAAAGTGTTAAATTATTATTAGATGAAATAAATAAAAATAGGGTAAACGAAATAAATGAAAATAAGCTTAAGATATGTATGATGCATTCGCCACTTAGATTAAGTGAAAAATCAGTAAAGGAAAAATTTAATTGTTATGATTTGATATTAACAGGTCATATGCATAATGGTGTAGTTCCGCCTATAATAGATGAGATATTTGATAATGATATAGGTATAATATCTCCTGGTAAGAAATTGTTTCCTAAGATGGCAAGGGGTATTATAATTGATAATAATATTTTATCGATATCTGCTGGTATGATAAAGTTTCATGTTACAGTTACGCCTTTAATTAGGTGGGCTAATATTATATATCCAATTCCGATAAATATAATAAACGTTACTAATAAAAAATGTGATACTAAAAAATCATATAGATATGTTAAGCAAAATTATTGACAAAAATTTTAGATTATATTCTCAACTTAAACATTTTTTAGAAAGTAAAATCTCCCTAAACCTTTAAGACAGAAATAATTGAAGAAATTTCATATTTAAAATATACTGATGGTAATGGAAATGATGTTAATAATATTGACCATATTGCTAATATAAATCCATTTAGATATAGAAGTTATTATTATGATAAAGAAACAAATTTATATTATTTAAATAGTAGATATTATAGTCCAACATTTGGTAGATTTATAAATGCTGATACTGAATTTGGTAGAGACTATGAAATTATGACTTATAATTTGTTTGTATATTCTAATAATAATCCAGTTTCATTTATTGATCTTAATGGAAATTTTGCTATTGCACTTCCTGCTACACTCACTGTCCTTAAATATGTTGTTGGGTGTGCAGTTGCTATTGGTCTTACTAAGGTTGCAACACTAGCATTAAAATCTGTTGCTAGTGATGTTATTTCAGCAGTTGAAAGAAAAAAAGTAAAAGTTGAAGAACAAGTAAAAGAACAAGTAAAATCTACTGTATTGCCAAAAGATAGCGTGAAAAAATCAAATGAAAGTAATAAGCAGTCTAAGCCATGTACAAGGGCTTGGGTATATGCAGGAGATTTATATAGATCATATAGATTAACTATAGAGAATCGGCTATTGCTGTACAAGAAAATTATAAGAGTGTTATGTGTGATACTAAAGCTGATGCAGAGAAAGTAGCAATTTTAGCCGCAGAAAAACAAAATTCACATTATTATCATGATGATGTTCATTTTAATAAAAGGGGATATTATCCACACTTCCATGTTTATGGAGTTGTAGAACCTGGAAATCATCCACATATATGGTATATTTCAACACCATAGAAGTATTTAGTTAGGAGGCATTTTATGCAAGTAAAAAAAATTAATAATAATGCATATAAAAAATTAATTATGTATGCTTATGAAATATGCGATAAGGTTGAATTGAAAAAAATTAAACATTTTGTGGTTAATAAAGAAAAAAAACAAGAAAATTTAAAAATTATAATTTCAAATCCAAAATTTACAAAAGAGAATTTAATTAAAAATTATTCAGAAAAAACTTTAGATGATATATATTTTGAATATAAAGATGATAATAGGTTTTTTTGTGATAATGAAATAAGAAAAAAACTTCATTATAAAAATGATGTAGAATATCAAAATGTACTAACTAAATATAAAAAAAGTTATATTAATTCAATAATTGAGTTGTTTTTATATAATGAGAGGTGTAGTAAGTTTTTAGAAAAGTATGATAATAATATTATTGATAAAATTAGTACAGAGTATGAGGAATATTATTATTTTAAAATGGATAAACACTTTATTGATTTCTTTATGAATGAAACAGATAATATATATGATTTTACATTTCCATATAATTTAGAAAATTTATGTATATATATAAATGATGATATTTGGCTTGAGTCTGTTGCAGATGATAAATTATGTTTTATAAATTGTAGAACTGAAGAAGAATATGAAAAGATAAAATCGTTTGGTATTAATTTTGTAAAAGAAAAACATAAAAAAGAGTTAATTTAAAGAAAATTTGAAGTGATAAAGTAAAAGTAGACACATAAAAAGAATGTGAATATTCAAATAATGAATTTAATATAAAGATTAATTATGATATAAATAATAATATAGTAAGAAAAGATTATAAATTTGGAGTTATAAAAAATGTTATAGAAAATATATATAATGATGAAGACTCTATTATTCAAACAAAATTTGATGAAAATAAAATAAATTATAATTATGATGAGTTAGGGAGAATTACTAATAGGAATATAAATAACTGTCTTAATACAAATTATAGTTATGTAACAAATGGTTGTAGAACATCATTGGTAGTAAAAAGTATAGATAACAATGGTGATAAATATAAATATAATTATGATGTTTTAGGTAACATAACTCATATATATCATAATGGTACATTAGAAAATGAGTATTTTTATGATGAATATAATCAACTTATAAAAGAACATAATTATATATTAAATAATACAATAAGATATAAATATGATAATTATGGAAATATCTTATTCAAAAAGACATATAAATTAAATACATATAATCAATTGAGTCAAAATATTTATGAGTATAAAAATGTTAGATGGAAAGATCAATTAACTAAATTTAACGATGATATAATAATATATGATGCAATTGGAAATCCACTTAATATTGGGAATACTGTATTAACATGGATAAATGGAAAGCAATTAGCAAGTTATGATGATGGAATAAATCAAATTACATATAAATATAATATTGATGGTATAAGAAATAGAAAAATAATAAATAATGTTGAAACAATATATAAATTAGAAGGGAAAAATATTATATTTGAAAAAATAAATAATAATGTGATATACTATATTCGTAATGGTGTAGATGATTTAATTGGATTTAAGTATAATAATGAAGTTTATTATTATCAAAAAAATAATCAAAATGATATTATTGGTATATTAGATTGTAATTATAATATAGTTGCAAAATATCAATATGATAGTTTTGGAAAAGTGATTTTAATAACAGATGGTAATGACAACATTATTACAGATAATGGGCATGTTGCGCATATAAATCCATATAGGTATCGTGGTTATTATTATGATAAAGAAATCAATTTATATTATTTGAACAACCGTTATTATAATCCCGAGTGGGGAAGATTTATAAATGCAGATGGAATTATAAATGCAAATAGGGATATTGTAAGTTGCAATTTATATGCATATGTTTCAAATAATTTTGTAAATAAGTTTGATTCTTCTGGTAGAGCACTTTTTTCATTATTTTTAAAGGTCGCAATTGCGGTTGTTGCTGCTAAAGTTGTTGCATTAACGGCTTCTAAAATATGTTCAAAGAGTTTGCCGCTTGCTTCTAAAATGCTTGATAAATCATTAATTGATAACAAAAAAACATTAAAAAATTCTATCTTTTATGATGATGTAAATAATATAGGTGCGAAAGTTACTCAAAACTCTAAAGAAATAAATGATATTGTTTCAAATGGAATAAAAAACAGTAATGGAACTTCTTTTAATACTTCAGGAAGTGATATTTTTAATTCTACGAAAGATTTACACTTATCTATAAATAAAGCAGATTATGTAATAAGTGGCACAAAAATTAAAGATAACGAATGGCTTATAGATGTTCATTTAGATGATAAATACGATTTTGAATGGTTACCATCACTTCCCGTTGATGATGGTTTTGTAATAAAATTAATAAATAATGGAGCATATTTATATCAAAGTATTGGTTTATTAACGACATATGAATGGGAAATAGAATATCAATTTATTTATAGGGAGTGATTTTATTTGAAAAGTAATTATTTATTTTCTTGCAAAAAAATATATATTTTTATAGTAGTTTTAATTATAATTATATGTTCAGTATTGTTTTATTATAGGTATAATATAAAACTTTGGTTTAATCATAAGGTCTTGTTGCCAATAGGAAATAAAAATCATATTTTGTATCAATCGCTTGGTATAGATCATAGGGGTATATTTGTATATAATTTAGATTATAGAAGAATAAATAAAATAATTAAAAATAGAAGAACTAAAAAAAATGATAATAAACAATTAGACAAAATATTTAATGAAGTGATTGAAGGACAATATGGTTTTTTTAATGATATTAATATTTGTGAGTATATAGATAGAGATAAGCTAACAAGTGAAGAAATGTATTATATATTTATAGAGGATATTTATTGTAAAGAAAATGAGAAAGTTACAAAATGTCGTTTATCTGATTTTGAACTTTTTATAATAGATATTGCTAATAATAAAATATATGAAATTTATTCTGCATAAAGGAGAGTTATTGATACTACTACCTGTCAAGTACACACTAAATAAAAAGAACCAAAATATGGTAAAATTTATTTAGGAAGGACTTTGG
>OGOV01003175.1_pt1 | contig 11295 bp, 12 predicted proteins | sample 1552711 | NCBI WGS metagenome assembly OGOV01 (sample SAMEA2580216, study PRJEB22360) | human gut metagenome | biome: human gut; feature: human-associated habitat; material: faeces | place: Denmark | collected 2008/2010 | reverse complement strand
AGAGCTGGGAATACACGAACAGGAAGGACAACTAATAAGAAAACTGAAAATGCACGAACAGAGAAAATAAGAAAGAGCAGAAGGAAATAATAAAATGGCTACCTGGAACTCAAGAGGACTTCGAGGTTCGGTATTAGAAGAACTGATCAATTACGCAAACCAAAAGTACAAAGACAAAGGCTTAGCTCTTATCCAGAAGATTCCGACACCGATAACTCCTGTCCGCTTTGACAAGGAATCTCGTCATATTACCTTAGCTTACTTTGAGAAAAAAAGTACTGTTGACTATATCGGGGCGGTACAGGGAATTCCAGTTTGTTTTGATGCAAAGGAATGTGCAGTGGATACCTTTTCCCTGCAGAATCTTCATCCACATCAGGTAGAGTTCATGAAAAACTTTGAAAAGCAGAATGGAATCAGCTTTTTGCTCATTTATTATACCCATCGGCAAAAATGCTATTATCTTCAGAAATGATAAAGTACTGGGAGCGGATGGAAGCAGGCGGACAAAAGAACTTTAAATATGAAGAATTATCCCCGAAGTTTTTTGTCCCGGCAGCAGGAGGTATTGCCCTTCATTATCTTGTGGCGATGCAGGAAGATTTAAAGGAAAGAAATACAGATAAGAAATAAATCATAAAACACAAAAAGAATCCTGGAGCATTTTCAGACACGCTCTAGATTGACGAACTTTCATTTTTCATATATAATAAGACTTTGTAAAATTTTAAGAATGACAATATTTTTAGATATGAGGTGAGAGAAAAGTGATTAAGAGCATGACAGGATTCGGACGCGGCGAGAGCGTGTCAGAGGACTGTAAAGTAACTGTGGAGATTAAGGCAGTAAACCACAGATATTGCGATCTGAATATGAAGCTTCCAGGAAAGCTTAATTATTTAGAGGCAGATATCCGAAGTTTTTTAAAACAGTCTATCCAGCGAGGTAAGGTAGATGTTTTCATAAATTATGAAGATTTATCCGCAAAGGATGTGAATGTCCGCCTGAATGAAGAATTAGGTAAGGAATATTATGCAGCCCTCACAAAGCTTGGAGAGACACTTGGAATCTCCAGTGATGTGACAGCTTTACAGATTGGAAGATTCCCTGACGTACTTTCTTTAGAAGATGTGGCAGTCAATCAGGAATCCATAAAGGAACAGCTTATGAAAGCTCTCTCAGAGGCAGCAGGTCACTTTTCTGACAGCAGAGAAAAAGAAGGCGAAAATCTTAAGACGGATATTCTTGCCAAGTTAGAAGGAATGAAGAAAAATGTTGCTTTTATTGAGGAGCGTTATCCATCAATTGTCAGCGAATACCGCAAAAAACTTGAAGATAAAGTTGCAGAACTTTTAGGAGATACGAATGTAGATGAGAACCGAATCGCCGCAGAAGTTGTCATTTATTCTGATAAAATCTGCGTGGACGAGGAGACGGTCCGATTAAAGAGCCACATTGACGGAATGAGAGATGAACTTTTAAAAGGCGGCAATGTTGGACGTAAACTTGATTTTATTGCACAGGAAATGAACCGGGAAGCTAACACGATTTTATCAAAGGCGAACGACATTGAAGTCTCTGATCATGCAATTGATTTAAAAACAGAGATTGAAAAAATCAGAGAACAGGTGCAGAATATAGAGTAGACGGAGAGAAAATGGCAGATTTTATTAATGTAGGTTTTGGAAATATGGTGAATGGAGATAAGATTATTTCCATGGTCAGTACAGACGCTGCACCAATCAAGCGAATGATTCAGAATGCAAGAGACGAGGGTAAGGCAGTTGATGCCACCTGTGGACGGCGTACAAGAGCAGTACTTGTCATGGAAAGCGGACATCTTATTTTATCTGCCCTCACGACAGATACATTATCTTCGAGATGCCATAGCAAACGCAATGATGAGGATGAGGAAAATGAAAGATAAGGGAACATTAGTTGTAATTTCCGGATTTTCCGGTGCAGGCAAGGGAACTGTTTCAAAGGCTCTCGTTGAAAAGTTTGGCTACAGCCTTTCTGTTTCAGCGACCACCCGTCAGCCAAGAGAAGGCGAACAGGACGGAAGAGAGTACTATTTTAAATCAGAAGATGACTTTTTGCGTCTGATTGATTATAATGGTTTTATCGAATATGCACAGTATGTAGACCATTATTATGGAACTCCACGTAAGTTTGTGGAAGATGAACTTGCCGCAGGTCATGTCGTAATCCTTGAGATTGAAGTACAGGGTGCGATGAAGATTAAAGAGCAGTATCCAGAAGCGATTCTGTTATTTATTACTGCACCATCTATTGATGTACTTAAGAACAGGCTTATCGGACGTGGAACAGAGACCGCGGAAGTAGTAGAAAAGCGTATGCGAAGAGCTGCAGAAGAAGCAGAAAGCATTGATCAGTATGAATTCATTGTCAGCAATGAAGAAGGAAAGCTTGAAGATTGCATGAACACGATTCATTCAATCATCGAGAGTGAGTCCTGCCGTATTACAAAGAGACAGGAGTTTGTAGAAAGCCTTCGAGAGGGTTTGCAGCAATATAAAGAAAATACAGAAAAAGACAAATAGAACCTTAAAAAGGACAAATAGAAAGGAGAATCACTTATGTTACATCCATCTTATACAGAATTAATGGAAAAGATTAATAAAGAGGGCGAGACAGGAGAAGAACCAGTTATCAACAGCCGTTATTCCATCGTTATTGCAACTTCTAAGAGAGCAAGAGAGATTATTGGAGGAGATGAACCTTTAGTTAATGGAATGGAAGGAGAGAAGCCTTTATCCATCGCCGTTAAGGAATTATACGATTCTAAGATTAAGATTCTTCCAGGAGATGAAGAGAATATGGAAGATGAAGAACATCTTTCCAATGAAGAGTTTGAAGAATTAGGAGAAGTTGATCCGGCATTTACAAATGTGGAGTAAGAGGGAGGCAGACACCAGTATGCGGGGTCTGCCTTTTTATGTAAAGAGGGAGGCTTTTGCCAGGGCAGATACCAGACAAAGAGTAGCATACATTTTATCAGCGGTACTGGTAATTACTATGTTGTGTGTGATTTTTCGGTTTTCTGCCGCGGATGCCACACATTCCTCACATTTAAGCGAGGGGGTATGTATCCGATTAGTCCGTGAATTAAACTCGGTTTTTCCAGAACAGTTTCCAAAAGAGAAGCTGGTGAAAGTGGCAGAAGCAATCGAGTATCCGATAAGAAAATGCGCGCATTTTACAGAATATGCAGTGCTTGGTATTACGGTGAATCTCTATTTGTGGATGTGTTATCGAATGGAGATGCTTTTGAGCAGAAAGAAAAAAGCAAAAGATATACAACGGACAGAGGAAAAATTACAAAAAACTGTAAAACAGAAAGCTGTAGTACAGGAGAATGTACTGCCGGAAATAAGAAATATCAAAGAGAAAGTTACAGCACAGGAATCAGCAACACAGGAAACAGAAATTGCCAGACAGACAGTAGAAAACACTGAACAAAAGATGGAGCTATCCATCTGGAATTTCATCATAAGGGCAGAAATCTTTTGCGCCTTATATGCCTGCAGTGATGAGTTTCATCAGTACTTTGTGCCGGGAAGAAGCTGCAAGTTCTTTGATGTCTGTGTGGACAGTACCGGCACATTTTTCGGTGCATTGCTGTTCTGGGGAATTTTTCATCTGCGAGAACAAAAAAGAGAACGAAAAAGACAGGAAATTTCTAAAAAGAGTAAAAGTTGACGCTTTTTTAGAAAACAGCTACAATAAAAAACATAGAATTCTGCATTTGAAGGGAGGAATTGGAATGAAGTGTAGTCAGTTATTAGAACATTTAGAATATACATGTTTACAGGGAAGTACCGATGTAAAGGTTACTGCGGTAGTGAACGATTCAAGAAAGATAGAAGAAGGATGCCTTTTCTTATGTATTAAGGGAGCAGCTTTTGATGGACATAAGTTTGCAGCAGAGGCTGCTGAAAAGGGAGCCGCTGTTTTAGTCGTAGAGGATGAAGTAGAGGTACCGGACAGTGTGACTGTCATTAAGGTAGACAACACCCGCTATGCGATGGCATTGATTTCTGCCGCATGGTTTGGTTATCCAGCAGAGGAGCTTACCACAATCGCTGTTACCGGAACAAAGGGCAAGACAACAACAACCTATATGGTGAAGTCTCTCTTAGAGGAGGCCGGACATAAGGTTGGGGTGATCGGAACAATCGAGGTTGTGATCGGACAGGAACATATCCCAGTGAATAACACAACACCGGAATCTTATGACATCCACAGCTATTTCAGAAAGATGGCAGAGGAAGACTGTGACGTTGTTGTTATGGAAGCGTCCTCTCAGGGATTTAAGCTTGACAGAACTGCTGGAATTATGTTTGATTACGGCTTATTTACGAACCTTTCTCCAGACCATATCGGACCGAACGAGCATAAGGACTTTGCAGAATACCTTTCCTGCAAGGCAAAGTTATTTAACCAGTGCCGCTATGGTTATGCGAATATTGATGATGAGCATTTTGCAGAGATTACAAAGAATGCGACCTGTCCGATTGAGACATTTGGTTTAAATGAAAACGCAGATTTAGTAGCGTATGATGTGGAACTGACAAGAGACAGAGATTTCCTCGGCGTAGACTTTGGTTTAAAGGGAACCTGCGAAGGTAAGATTTCCTGTGGTGTGCCGGGAACATTTAACGTACATAATGCGTTAGGTGCGATCAGTATTGCCGGTCATATGGGTGTTACCGTAGAGCAGATGAACAAGGCACTCCGCCACTTCAGCGTAAAGGGAAGAGTACAGATTGTTCCGACAGGATATGACTATACATTAATTATTGACTACGCACATAATGCCGTAGCCTTAGAGAGTATTTTAAATACATTACGAGCTTATGATCCACCAAGATTAATCAGTTTATTTGGCTGTGGTGGTAACCGTTCCAAACTCCGCCGTTATGAGATGGGTGAGGTATCTGGAAAGCTTGCGGACTTTACGATTATTACTTCCGATAACCCAAGATTTGAAGAGCCACAGGCAATCATTGATGATATTTTAATTGGAATGAAGAAGACAGACGGAGAATATATTTCTATTATTGACCGTCATGAGGCAATCTCTTACGCTATGCATCACGCACAGCCAGGAGACATCGTTGTTCTCGCCGGAAAAGGACATGAGACCTATCAGGAGATTGAAGGCAAGAAGTATCATATGAGCGAAGAAGAAATCGTTCAGGATGTTTTAGATGGCAAATATTAAAGAAAAGGAAGGATTATGGGAGACAGTAATACAAGATATGCTGATATAATCATTGATATTTCCCATGAGGCACTCGACAGGGTATTCCAGTACAGGGTGCCTCTTTCCTTATGGAAAGAAGTGCGGCCAGGCAGCAGAGTTTTTGTTCCGTTTGGAAGAGGAAACAGGGAGACGGAGGGCTATGTTGTCGCGATTCGCCCGGAAGCAGATTATGAAGAAAGTAAGATTAAAGAAATTCTTCGGGTAAATACAGAGGGAGTTTCTGTGGAGTCAGAACTTATCAAGGTTGCTTCTTTCTTAAAAGAACAATATGGTTCCACGATGATACAGGCCCTTCGCACTGTGCTTCCGGTAAAAGCAAAAATGAAACCCAAAGAAGAAGTATTTATTACTCTTTCTGCAGATATAGAAGCTGCACAGAAGCTTCTTGCCGAATGGGAGCAGAAGCATTATGTGGCGAGGGCAAGATTTCTTTTCCTGTTAATAGAAAAGGGAAGAATCACGAAGGAAGAAGCAGTAAAAGGCTGTAACTTTCCGCTAAAAGAGATACGAAGACTCGCAGAGCAGGGCATTGTAAAGTTAGAGTCAAGGATTAAGTACAGGAATCCATTCCCAGAGCTTACAAAGAGAAGTACAGGATGGCCGCTCAATGAAGAACAGCAGGCGGTCGCAGACAACTTTCAGAAAGACTATGACAATGGAAAGCGGGGGACTTATCTCCTTTACGGTGTGACGGGAAGTGGAAAGACAGAAGTGTATCTTGCACTAATTGAACAGGTACTTGCAAAGAAAAAGCAAGTAATTGTACTGATTCCAGAGATTTCGTTAACGTATCAGACGGTGAGACGTTTTTATGAACGGTTTGGAGAGCGGATTGCTGTCATTAATTCGAGAATGTCAAAGGGAGAAAAGTCCGATGCCTGTGAGCGGATAAGGGCAGGAGAAGCCGATGTGATTATCGGGGCACGCTCCGCACTGTTTGCTCCGACGGAGAGACTTGGACTGATTATCATTGACGAGGAACATGACGGAGCGTATAAGAGTGATACTTCTCCGAAATATCATGCAAGAGAAACGGCAGTTTACCGGGCAGGTCTTTGCGGGGCAAGTGTTGTCTTAGGTTCAGCAACTCCTTCAGTGGAGGCGTATGCAAGAGCATTAAGTGGAGAATATAAACTGTGGACCCTGAAAAAGCGAGCGGGAAAAGCGATGCTTCCAACTACGCAGATTATTGACCTGAGGGAAGAATTTAAAAAAGGAAACCGCTCGATTTTCAGCGGGGAATTACACAAAAAAATAGAAGAACGTCTGGCAAAAAAGGAACAGATTATGCTATTTTTAAATCGGCGTGGTTTTGCAGGATTTGTTTCCTGTCGTGCCTGTGGACAGGTTATCAAGTGTCCACACTGTGATGTGACACTTACTTACCATAGGAATGGAAAGCTGCGCTGCCATTACTGTGGTTATGAAGAAACTTTTATAAAGCAGTGTCCGATTTGCAAGAGTCCTCATGTAGCCGCATTTGGACTTGGAACAGAAAAGGTAGAGGCGGCACTCCATGCAGAGTTTCCGACAGCCAGAGTTCTCCGTATGGATATGGATACGACAAGAAGAAAGCATGCCCATGAGGAGATGCTTGCCGCATTTTCTAAGGGTGAGGCAGATATTCTTTTAGGAACACAGATGATCGTAAAGGGGCATGATTATGCTAATGTAACGCTGGTAGGGATTCTAGCGGCAGATTTATCCCTTCATGAACAGGATTTCCGAAGTGGAGAGAAAACATTTCAGCTTCTCTGTCAGGCAGCAGGAAGGGCAGGAAGAGGAGACAAAAGAGGGGATGTTATCATCCAGACCTATTCGCCGGAGCATTATTCAATTACAACAGCAGCGGAGCATTCGTATGAGAACTTTTTTAAGGAAGAGTACACTTACCGTCAGTTAATGGGATACCCACCGTGTGCACACATGCTTGTAATCCTGGTACAGTCAGGAGATGAATCACAGTCCGTCATTGCGAGACTCCGCATTGAGAAAATGATTGAGCAAAGCCAGGTAGGACAGGAAGTACCCGTACAGATTTTAACACCAGGACAGGCAAGCCTTTCCAAGTTAAAAGATGTGTATAGACAGGTGCTTTACTTAAAACATAAAGATAAAGAGACATTACTGGATTTAAAAAGAAGATTAGAGCCTGTTTTAGAGAAGCATCCAATGTTTGCAGGAATAACGATTCAGTTTGATTTTGACCCACTGTCGCATTACTAGAGCATTTTTCAAACACGCTCTAAGTGACTTTACGGCAGGCGTTTGCAATGTTATAATTAAAGATACAGCTTTTTGTATAACCATTATAAAAAGATAGAATAAAAGATAAAATAAGAAAGATAAAGGAATACCAGGAGGAAAAGAAATGGCAATTCGTAAAATCCGCTTTATTGGCGACCCATGTTTAAATAAAGTATGTAAACCAGTACAGAAAATCACACCATCCATTGAGACGTTGATTGAGGATATGTTTGATACTATGTATGAGGCAAGAGGTGTTGGTCTTGCAGCACCACAGGTAGGAATTTTAAGAAGAATCTGTGTCATTGACGTTATGGACGGAGATCCTATCATCCTTATCAATCCAGAAATCATTGAAACAGCTGGTGAGCAGACAGATGAGGAAGGATGCTTAAGCATTCCAGGTAAATGTGCCAGCGTAACAAGAGCTGATTATGTAAAAGTGAAGTCTTTTGATATGGAGTTAAATCCAGTAATTATCGAGGGAGAGGGACTTCGTGCAAGAGCATTACAACATGAGATAGACCATCTTGACGGTGTGCTTTACGGCGATAGAGCGAATGAGCCATACCATGATGTGGAGGAAGAAGAATGCGAGTAGTATTTATGGGAACACCGGACTTTGCGGTTCCTACGTTAGCAGCTCTTATAGAGAACCATGAAGTTGTCGGTGTAGTAACACAGCCGGATAAGAGAAAAGGTCGCGGTAAGGCGATGGCATTTACTCCGGTAAAAGAGAAGGCTTTAGAGTATGACATTCCTGTTTATCAGCCAGTAAAGGTAGGAGAAGAAGAATTTATCGAGACACTTCGTGGACTCGATCCTGAAGTTATCGTTGTAGCTGCTTTTGGACAGATTCTTCCAGAAAGCATTTTAAATATGCCAAAGTATGGATGCATTAACGTACATGCTTCCTTACTTCCAAAGTACCGTGGAGCTGCCCCGATTCAGTGGTCCATCATTGATGGGGAAAAAGAAACGGGTGTAACAATCATGTACATGGAAAAAGGGCTTGATACCGGAGATATGATTGACAAAGTTGTTGTACCAATTGATGCAAAAGAAACAGGAGAGTCACTTCATGATAAGTTAGCAGCGGCAGGCGGCCCGTTATTATTAGAAGTACTTGAAAAGTTAGAAGCAGGAACGGCAGTACGCACTCGGCAAAATGATGAGGAGAGCTGCTATGCAAAGATGCTTACAAAAGATTTAGGTAAGATTGACTGGAATAAAGATGCCGCTTCAATTGAACGTCTGATCCGCGGGCTTAACTCCTGGCCAAGTGCCTATACCGCTTTCCACGATAAAACTTTGAAAATCTGGGATGCTGATGTGGAGAAGGAAAATGGAAGCGCACAGCCGGGAGCTGTTGCAAAAGTGACTTCCGATGCTATTTATGTACAGACAGGAGAGGGACTTCTTAAAATCAATGAAGTACAGATTCAGGGTAAAAAGAGAATGCCGGTTAAAGCTTTTCTTCTTGGACATAAGGTAGAGGAAGGTACTCTTCTGGGAGAGAATGCTTAATACAATATTAAAAATTATTTTGTAATATTGAGTTATAATATATCTAGTAGGTTGCATTCATTGCATGAATTGTAGCAGAATAAAACAGACACGAAGAAAGGAAATGCAGATGGAGAAGCGGACAGATATGAGGGCAGAGGCTCTTGATACGCTGATTGATATTGAAAGAAATAAAAAGCTTTCCCACATCGCAATCGGGGAGACACTGATGCGGAACCAGTTTGAAAAAAAGGCAGACAGGGCTTTTTATACCAGACTTTGTGAGGGAGTGACCGAGAGAAAGATTTATCTCGATTATATTCTAGACCACTATTCAAAAACACCGATGAAGAAATGTAAGCCACTCATCCGTTCTCTTCTGCGAATGGGAGCTTATCAGATTCTCTTTATGGATGTAAGAGATGCGGCAGCCTGTTCGGAGGCGGTATCTCTTGCAAAGAAAAGAGGATTTGGCAGACTGAGCGGCTTTGTAAATGGAGTGCTCCGCACTCTTGTAAGAGAAAAGGAAAACCTTCCGGTTCCAGATAAAAAAGACGATGTAAAGTATGTAAGTATTACCTATTCCGTACCCGAATGGCTGAGTAAGCTCATCATAGAACAGTATGGGAAGGAAAGTGCAGAGAAGATTTTTGCTTCTTTCCTGGAGGCAAGACCGCTCACAATCCGTACCAATTTAAGCAAGACAACACCGGAAGAACTGGAAAAAGAATTGGAAGAGGCAGGAGTAAAAGTAGAAAAAGGGAATTATCTCCCGTATGCCTTTACCATTTCTAATCTCAATTATCTTGGAAAGATTGCCGCTTTCCGCCAGGGAAAGTTTGCTGTACAGGATGAGAGTTCCCAGCTTGCAGTAGCAATCGCAGATATAAATGAGGGCGATTTTGTTCTTGATGTCTGTGCAGCGCCGGGTGGAAAGACATTCCATGCGGCGGACAGATTAAAGGGAGCAGGAAAGGTCCTTTCCAGAGATTTGACAGAATATAAAACAGAACTCATTGAGGAGAATAAAGACCGGATGCACTACGAGAATGTAGAGGTGCAGCAATGGGATGCGTTAGAGGAAGATGAAAGTCTGTTAGAAAGTGTAGATGTGCTTCTTGCAGACCTGCCTTGCAGCGGACTTGGCATTATGGGCAGAAAGAACGATATTAAATACCAGATGACAGAGGAACAGCTTGGCGAACTTGCCGCTTTGCAAAGGCAGATACTTTCTGTCGTATGGAAGTATGTAAAGCCGGGCGGCCAGATGATATTTTCTACCTGTACTTTGAATAAAGGGGAGAATGCAGAGAACATAAAGTGGATTGAGGAAAATACACCATTACATCTGGTATCTATCGAGGAGTATTTGCCACAGAATCTTAAAAACCGAACAGGAAGTCAGGGATATTTACAGCTCATACCGGGAGAAGATACCTGCGACGGCTTCTTTATTTCTAAATTTAAAAGACCGGAGGCGAAGTAGTATGGATTCTAGTATGGATTTAAAGTCCATGACATTAGAGGAACTGACCGATTGTGTCATGGAACTTGGTGAGAAAAAGTTCCGGGCAAAGCAGATCTATGGATGGCTTCATCAAAAACTCGTAAGAAGTCCGGAAGAGATGAAAAATGTTCCAGCCAAATGTATTGAAAAGCTTTTAAAAGAGCATCCATTCTATGGAGTAGAAGAAGTAGAACATTACGAGTCGAAGATAGACGGTACACAGAAGTTTTTATTTTCGCTCCACGATGGTAACATGGTAGAGAGCGTACTTATGAAGTATAAGCATGGTAATTCTGTCTGTATTTCTTCACAGGCGGGCTGCCGGATGGGCTGCCGGTTTTGTGCATCTACCTTGCTGGGACTTTCAAGAAATCTGTATCCATCCGAAATGCTTGATCAGATTTATGCGATTCAGAAGGCAACAGGAGAGAGAGTTTCCCATCTGGTTGTTATGGGAACAGGAGAACCTTTTGATAACTTTGAGTCTTTATGCCGGATGATTGAATTACTTTGTTCGCCAGATGGCTTAAATATCAGTCACAGAAATATTACCGTATCTACTTGTGGAATTGTGCCAAAGATTTATGAATTTGCAGACAGAAATCCACAGGTAACATTGGCAATTTCCTTACATTCACCGAATGATACGATGCGAAGAGAGCTTATGCCAATCGCCAATAAATATTCGATGGATGAATTGATGGAAGCTGCCAGATATTATACCAGAACAACTGGAAGAAGAATT
>OGOV01003170.1_pt1 | contig 11318 bp, 7 predicted proteins | sample 1552711 | NCBI WGS metagenome assembly OGOV01 (sample SAMEA2580216, study PRJEB22360) | human gut metagenome | biome: human gut; feature: human-associated habitat; material: faeces | place: Denmark | collected 2008/2010 | reverse complement strand
TGCGCAAGAACAACCTGACCGGCCCCATCGCACTGGTGCTGGGCAGCGAGGGCAGTGGTGTATCCCAGCTGGTGAAAAAGCTCTGTGACGGTGTGGTGCGGCTGGATATGGCCGCTCAGGGCACCGGTGTGGACAGCTTCAATGTTTCGGTGGCAGCTGGCATCATCCTGTACGAGATCCAGAGCCAGCGCGCCGCAGAGTAAGAAACAGCGGCCAGACCGCCGTGACCAGAACAGGGAGGGACTAGGATGCCAAAGGATGATAAGCGCAAAGAGCTGACACAGGAAGAAATCGATGCGCAGAACGAGAAGTTCCGCACGTTTTTCAGCACCAGCGTGGCACAGGTGCCCGAAGAGATGAAGCGCCGCGATGAGGAAAAGGAGAATACCGGCAGCCTGCTGGGCAAGCTCTTCCACCGCGAAAAGGACAAAGAGGAGCCTGCCGCCGCCCCGGCCGTGCAGAATGAGCTGCCGCCCACGGGTGAGATCGTGCTGGGCCATGAGGAAGAAGCCGAGGCCGGCCTGGAGCTGGCATTGGAGCCCGGAGAGCTGGAGGAAGCAGAGCCTGTGGCTCTGCCCACCGCGCCGGAAGCCCCCGCAGTGCCGAAGCCGGAACCCCGGCCCGCACCCCAGCCCGAGAAAAAGCCGGAGCCGCCCCGCCGCCAGGAACCCCTGACCCCGCAGGAGCAGCAGGAGGATGCAGAGATGGCCGAACTCAAGGCCATGCTCTATGGCACCCCCAAGCCCGCCCCGGTGGAGGAGGTGCAGGATGCCCCCGAAGAGGTGCTGGCCGTGGAGCCGGAAGCTCCCGCAGCGCCTGAGGGCCCGGCCATCCCCATGGTGTTTGCCGAGGATCAGTCGGTAAAGCAGGCGAAGTCTGCCCCGGAAGCCGCGCCAGAGGTTGAGCCGGAACCGGAAACGGCGTTCCAGTTCTTTGGCAAGGGCGCGGACGAGAACGAGCCGCAGGCCCCTACCCGCACCGAGACCCCCAGCAAGGACGACAGCATGAGCCTGCCGCTGATGGGGCTGGAAGAGGACGAAGCACCCGCCCGGCCTGCCACCCCGGCAGAGGAGGCCCCGGCCCAGCCTGCTGAGAAAGCGGCCCCTGCCGCGCCGGAGGCTGCGGAGAAGCCTGAAGAGGAAGCCGAGCCGGAAACGCCCGAGCAGGTGGGGGAGAAGCTCCGCCGGATGGGCGCGGAGCTGACGCTGCGGTGTGTGCTGGAGGGCATCCTAGCCGTGGTGCTGCTCCACTTTGGCCTTGTTGCCGAGGGGCTGCTGGCCCCCGTGGCCTCCCTTGACCCCGTGATCGCCCCGGCGGCGTTCTATGCCGCCAACCTTCTCTTTCTGGCCGGTGCGCTGGCTGTGGGCTGGCCTGTCCTGCGGGATGGCCTGCAGGGCCTCAAGGGCCGCCCCAGTGCAGACACCATGCCGGCGCTGGCCGCCTGCGGTGCGCTGGTGCAGGCTGCGGTCGCCCTGCTCAATGCCCAGAGCTATCAGAACTCCAGCTGGACGCTGCTTTCCGGTGTGGCCGCACTGGGCCTGTTCCTGGCCCTGCTGGGCAGCCGTGTCCTGCTGACTGCCGTCAGAAACGGCTACGACCTTGCCGCCCGATCCCCCGAAGGGCTGCAGGGCGCATTCCGTGTCCGGAATAAGGACCTGATCCGGGTGCTGGCCCGGAGCCTGGATCAGAAAGACCCCTGGGTGCTGCTCAGCCGCCCTGTCCAGTGGGACGAAGCGCTGGTGGAGCAGAGCTTCGGGGAGCGCGCCAGTGAGCGCCGCGCCCGCAAGACAGCCCTGATCCTGCTGGGTGCCGCCGTGCTCAGCGGGCTGGTGTTCCTGCTGTTTGGCGGCGGGCCCAACGGCATGGCCGCAGCCCTGACCTCCATGCTCTGCATGGGTGCACCGCTGTCCTCCACCCTGGTTGCGGGCATCGCTTCTCTGCGCCTGCAAAAGACCGCAGCCGCCGCCGGTGCCGTGGTGCCCGGCTGGGCCGCCATTGAGGAGCTGGGCGGTGTGGACACCGTGCAGGTGGATGCCGACGAGCTCTTTACCGCCGACAGCGTGAATCTGGAGGATATCCGCATCTTCAAGGGCGGCCGCATCGACCGCGCCATCCTCTATGCGGCCAGCATCCTCAACCACAGCTGCGAGACCCTGCGGGGGCTGTTCCGTCAGATCATCGAGGACCGCACCGAGATCCTGTACCCTGTGAAGGACTTGGAGGTCCACCACGGCCTTGGCTTTGCCGCCTGGTGCGATAACAACCGGGTGCTCATCGGCAACCGGCTGTACATGGAGCGGGAGGGCGTGCCCCTGCCTGAGCAGGAGTACGAGGATGAGCACTCCCAAAACGGCGCGCTGCAGATCCTGTATCTGGCTGTTTCCGGCAGCCTGCACGCCATGTTCGTGCTCCACTATGTGGGTGGCCGCAACGCCGCCCGCGGTCTGGAGGTGCTGCAGCGGGAGAACATCCGCCTGCTGGTTACCTGTGAGGACCCCAGCCTGACGGCCCGCCACATCACCGAGGCTTACCATCTGCCCGAGGGGATGATCACCCTGCTGGATCAGGAGCAGTGCAGCGCGCTGACCCCTGCCCAGCCGGACGAGACGGCCCGCTGCTGTATGCTGCATGATAAGGGCTTTGCCAGCCTGATCGGCGGCCTGCGCGCGGCGGAAAAGGCCCAGAACGCCGAGACGAGCGCCACCACGGTGCAGATGGTCTCGGTCTGGTTCTCGGTGGTCATCGGTGTTCTGCTGACCTACGCGGGCAGCATCGGCACCCTGTCGGTGGCCGCTGTCCTGATGTATCAGGCGGCATGGAGCGCTTTGAGCATTGCGGTCTGCGCCCTGAAACAGCACAACTGAAAATAATTCATAAAATGAAATCGTACAAAAAGAAGCGGCTGTCGTGTCAGCCGCTTCTTTTTGTTGCAATTGCGGACAAAGTGTGTCATACTCTACCCAGAGTTTACGGAAAGAGAGGGGAGCCCGCTATGTCATATCGTGCCGCGATCTGTGATGACAGCACGACCGATGCTGAATTTGTGGGGAGCATTCTGCACCAGTGGGCCGCAGAGCGTGGCATTGAGGTGGAGAGTGAGCGCTTTGCCTCGGCGGATGCCTTTCTTTTTCGCTACGCAGAGGACAAAAGCTTTGATCTATTACTTCTGGACGTGGAAATGCCGGGCACGGACGGTGTGACGCTGGCCAAAACGGTGCGGCAGGAGAATGAAGCCGTGCAGATCGTGTTCATCACCGGCTACTCCGATTACATTGCCGAGGGCTATGACGTGGCCGCCCTCCACTACCTGGTGAAGCCGGTCAGCCGCGAAAAGCTCTTTGCTGTTCTCGACCGTGCCTGGGAAAAGCACCGCCGCAACGCCCGGTGCCTGAACCTGGAGCTTTCCGGCGAGCTGGTGCGCCTGCCGCTGTATGAGGTGCGGTATCTGGACGTGCACCAGAATTACGTCACGGTTCATGCCAGGCAGGATTACACCGTCAAGCGGACGCTTGGTGAGTTCGAGGCCCAGCTGGACGAAGGCTTCCTCCGGGTGGGGCGGGGGATGATCCTGAACCTGAAACAGATTCGCCGTGTGACCAAAAAGGAAGTCGTGCTGGCCGATGGTACCGCCCTCCCATTGCCCCGGGGTGCCTATGAGCCCCTGAACCGGGCGATCATTGAGAGGACTTAATGATGAAACTTAAATTCTTTTCAAAGCTCCTCGATCAACGAATCGCCGCTTACCAGCGGGAGCTCATCGAGACCCACTACAAAGAGGTGGACAACATGTACCGCCAGATGCGGGGATGGCGGCACGATTACCGGGGACACATCCAGACCATGAAGGTGCTGGCGGCACAGGGGGATCTGGACGGCATCAAAGCCTACCTGGATGCATTGGATACCGACCTGAACACTGTTGATCTGGCTGTAAAAACCGGCAACGCCATGGCTGATGCCATCATCAACAGCAAGATCTCCCTTGCCAAGAGCCGAAATATCCCGGTGCAGATCGATGCCCATATCCCGGTCAAACTGAAAATGAGTGAGCTTGACCTCTGCTGCATCCTGGGCAACCTTTTTGATAACGCCATGGATGCCAGTGCGGAGCTGCCCGAGGAGGAGCGGCTCATCCGGGTATATATGGATATGAAGGGCACACAGCTCTATATCTCCTTCACCAATTTCACGGCAACTAAAAAGCAGAAAAAGCTTGCGGGCCGTTTTGTCACCACCAAGGGCGAGGGCCACGGCTTCGGGCTGGTGCGCATTGATGCCATCGTGGAAAAGCTGGATGGCTACCTCAGCCGCAACAGCGAGGATGGAGCATTCACGACGGAGATATTGATTCCACAGGTGTAAACCTCTCAGGCGCTCCGCGCCAGCTCCCCTGATTGGGGAGCCAAGTTCACGCTGCTACTGGCTTGCCTCTCCTACTAGGAGAGGTGGCAATGCGAAGCATTGACGGAGAGGTTCCTGCAATTCATCCCCCAAATCAGGCGTTTCGTCCCCGGAATGTGTCGGGGGCGATTTTTTGTGTTAGGATCATTGCCAGACAAGTGAAAGGGGATTCCAAAATGGGAAAGAACGAGAAAACCAAAAAGCCAAAGCCCAAATACAATGTCTGGCAGAACACTGCCTACATGCTCTCGGTGGCCTGGGACACCCGACGGAGCGTGCCGCTGCTGGTGGTGCTGCTGGCCGTCTGCACGGCAGGCAAGACCACTGCCGAAATGCTCATCAGCCCGGCGGTGCTGGGCAAACTGGAAAGCGGCGCGCCGCTGGGCCAGCTGCTGGGTGCCATCGGCGGGTTCACCATCCTGCTGTTTGCCCTGACCGCGCTGTGCTACTACATCGACCACCTCACCATGTTTGGCCGGTGCGGCGTGCGGCTGGAGCTGCTGAAGCGCATCAACACCAAGCGCACCCGCACGGCCTATGCCAACCTGCTGGATGAAGCCTTCCGTCTGATGTACCAGAAGGGCCACGATGCCTGTATGAACAACCGTGCTTCCGGCGAGGCTTTCTGGAAAAGCTGGACGGATATCCTGACAAACCTCATCGGCTTCGGGGTGTATCTGGCTCTGCTGTCCGGGCTGAACCCCTGGCTCTGTGTCCTGACGGCCCTGACCGCTGTGGTGAGCTATTTTTCCACCAGGAATATCAACGAGTGGGGCTACCGCCACCGGGAGGAGGGGGCAAAGATCACCCGGAGCCTGCATTACCTGCGCAACACCGCCGAGGGACGCGAGTTCGGCAAGGATATCCGTATCTTCGGCCTGCGGCAGTGGCTCACTGACCTGTACGATTCTGCTTTGCGGCTCAACTATGCCTTTCTCGAAAAGCGGGAGCGCGCCTACCTGACCGCCAACCTCATCGACCTGGCCCTGCTGCTGGTGCGCAACGGTGCGGCCTATGCTTATCTGCTCTGGCTCACCGTGACCAGGGGCCTGCCGGTGTCGGAATTCCTGCTCTACTTCGGTGCGGCCTCCGGCTTTGCCCAGTGGGTCACAGGCCTGATGGAGCAGTTTGCCCTCCTGCGCAAGCAGAGCCTGGACATCTCCACCATCCGGGAGTTCCTCGAACTGCCGGAACCCTTCCGGTTTGAGGAGGGCATCCCGCTGGAAAAGCGGCTGGATATGCCCTATGAGCTGCAGCTGGAGGATGTGAGCTACCGCTACCCCGGTGCGGAGAAAAACACCATCGCCCACATGAGCCTGACACTGCACCCCGGCGAGAACCTGGCCATCGTGGGCTTGAATGGCGCTGGCAAGACGACACTGGTCAAGCTGATCTGCGGCTTCCTTGACCCAACCGGGGGGCGTGTTCTGCTGAACGGGCAGGATATCCGGCAGTATAACCGCCGGGATTACTACAAGCTGTTTGAAGCGGTCTTTCAGGATTTCAGCGTGCTCTCCTGCACGGTGGCCGAGAATGTGGCCCAGGCCATGGACGGTATCGACGAGGAAAAGGTGCAGTACTGTCTTGACCAGGCAGGGCTGACGGAAAAAATCACATCCCTCCCGGCGGGGATCAAGACCCATGTGGGCCGGGATGTCTATCTGGACGGCGTGGAGTTCTCCGGCGGCCAGACCCAGCGCCTGATGCTGGCCCGTGCCCTGTATAAAGACGCGCCTATTCTTGTGCTGGATGAGCCCACTGCCGCCCTTGACCCCATCGCCGAGGATGATATCTACCAGAAGTACAACGAGATGACCCGGGGCCGCACCAGCCTGTTCATCAGCCACCGACTGGCCTCCACCCGTTTCTGTGACCGCATTCTCTTCCTTGAAAACGGCCGTGTGCTCGAGGAGGGAACCCACGACCAGCTGATGGCCCAAAACGGCGGCTATGCCAAGCTGTTTGCGGTGCAGAGCAAATATTACAAGGAGGGCAAGGCTGTATGAACGAAGAAAAAATGACCCTGAAGGAAAGCGTCCGGCTGACCCTGCGGGCCTGGCGCTTTTACTGGAAAAATACGCCCCGATTTGTGCTGTCCACCGTGCTGTGGGCACTGGCGGATGCCGTCAGCCCCTATGCCGTGGTCTGGTTCTCGGCCCGGCTGGTGGCTGAGCTGTCGGACGCGCGGGACCCGCAGGCCCTTGCCGTGGATGTGGCGTGGGTGCTGGGCGTGACCGCTCTGCTCACGCTGGTGCGGTCGGTCCTGCTCCACTGGAAGAGCGTGGAGCGGGAACAGCTGAACTGGCAGCTGGGCCATGACTGCTTTATGGAAAAGCAGATGTCCATGGATTATGCCGACGAGGACAGCCAGCAGGTCTACGACCTCTACAATTTCATCCAGCAGAGCGAAAGCTTCTGCAGCGGCGGCAATCCTAACGCTGTGGCGCTGCTGGACAGTGTATCCGCGGCGGTATTCCGTATTCTGGGCGGCGCGGTGCTGTCGGTGGGGCTGTTCACGGCCAGGGTGCCCGCCGGCCCGCTGACAGTATTCAACAGCCCGCTCTGTGTTCCGGCAGTGCTGGTGCTGATCCTGGCCGTGGCGTGGCTCTCGCCGGTGTGCGCTTCCAGCGCGGGCATCAGCAGCCCGGATATCGAGGAGGAGGGCCGCTGGGGCAACCGGCTCTGGGCCTTCCTCATGGGGGTATGTCGGGACGACAAAAAGGCGCTGGATGTGCGGATGTACGACCAGTTCGAGTTTTTGAAAGATCACGCCGCCGTCTCCATGCCTGCCTTTGAGCGGGCCCGCAAGGGGAAATTCGGCATCCTGAATGCCACGGGCAACGCCGCTTCGGCTCTGCTCATGGGTCTTGCCTACCTCTTTGTATGCCTGAAGGCCTACGGCGGGGCCTTTGGTCTGGGCGCTGTGACCCAGTATGTGGGTGCAGCCACCAACTTTTTTGTGGGCATCGGCGGGCTGTTCACCGCCGTGGGCGACTGCAGATTCAACGCCCCCTACCTGAAAACGCTCTATGACTATCTTGACCTGCCCAACAAGATGTACAAGGGCAGCCTGACCACCGAAAAGCGGAGCGACCGCCAGTATACCGTGGAGTTCCTGGATGTCTCGTTCCGGTACCCCGGCAGCGAGCAATATGCCCTGCGCCACCTGAGCATGACCTTCAAGGTGGGGGAGCGGCTGGCCGTGGTGGGCATGAACGGCAGCGGCAAGACCACCTTCATCAAGCTGCTCTGCCGCCTATACGACCCCACCGAGGGTGTCATCCTGCTCAACGGCATCGACATCCGTAAGTACCGCTACGATGAGTACATGGATATCTTCTCGGTGGTGTTCCAGGATTTCAAGCTGTTCGCCCTGCCGCTGGGCCAGAATGTTGCCACGGCCCAGCATTATGATGTCGCCCGTGCCGCCGACTGCCTGCAAAAAGCGGGCTTTTCCGACCGGTTGGCCCGGATGCCCAAGGGGCTGGACACCTGCCTTTATAAAGATTTGGACGAGGATGGCGTGACCATCTCGGGCGGCGAGGCCCAGAAGATCGCCATTGCCCGGGCCCTGTACAAGGATGCACCTTTCATCGTGCTGGATGAGCCTACCGCCGCCCTGGACCCGGTGGCTGAAGCGGAGATCTACGCAAAGTTCAACGAGATCGCGGGCGATAAGACTGCAATTTATATCAGCCACCGGCTGTCCTCCTGCAAGTTCTGTGATGAGATCGCCGTGTTCGACCACGGCGAGGTCGTCCAGCAGGGCACCCATGAGGAACTGCTGGGGGAGCCGGATGGAAAGTATTACGAACTGTGGAACGCCCAAGCACAGTATTACACCGAAGAAAGCGCGTGAACCTGGCCTCCCTATCAGGGGAGCTGTCACCGGAGGTGACTGAGCGCTTTTTGGCCCTGATGTTCTGCACAAAAAAATCGGAAAAAATTGGAATTCCCGACGAAATCGGGTGCGAAAGCACAGCACTTTGGGCGAAAAACTTGACCCACATTGGCCGGACGTGTAAAATAAATCAATAGTGAGAAAAATCATGGACGCGAAATTTTTCCATGTGTGCGGCATTCCTTTGATCCCATGGGATGAAACAAGGAGGGAAGTTCGACCCAATGAAATGGAAATTCCAAACCGCGGGGCGGCTTCTGGCCCTGCTGGCTCTGAGCGGGGCCCTGCTGGCTGCCCCTCTGCCCGCGCAGGCCGCGCCCGGTGTGCTGACAGGCCTGACCGGAACCGGCTCCAAGCTGGAACTGGAGCTGACCGAGATGGAGCTGGAGATCACAGATGATGACCCCCGCCCCAAGGGCTACCTGTACACCAGCGGCCAGAGCGATTATTACTTCATCGTCTGGATGAGCAGCAACTCCAATGTTGCCACGGTGGATGGCGACGGCAAGGTGACGGGCCGCAATGCAGGCACTGCCATCATCACCGCCATCTCCGACCACGGCGAACGTGCCGCCTGCAAAGTGACCGTGACCCGCAAAAATGAAGAAGCAGCCAGAAAAAAGCCCACGCTGGATACCACCAGCCTGAGCCTTGTGCTGCAGTACAATGACCTGCACCCCACCCACCAGCTCCAGTTGACCAACAGCGACCACTCCTTCCTCTATGTCTACCAGTGGATGAGTAGCAACCCCGAGGTTGCCACAGTCAGCGACAAGGGCCTTGTCACGGCTCAGGCGGCGGGCACCACCACCATCACGGCAATGGTCTCCAACGGCCAGGCTTTGCGGTGCAGCGTCACGGTGACTTCGGATATCGGCAAGGTGACCCTGAACAAGAGTGACTTGCTGCTCCGCACTGTGGGCACCCAGGAACGTCTGACGGCCACCGTTGCGGTGGAAGGCGGCGGCAGTGTGCCCATTACATGGGTCAGCAGCAACCCGGGTGTCGTTACCGTGGATGCGGATGGCGTGGTGACCGCCATTGCCGACGGAGAAGCCAAGGTTACGGCTCTTTCACCCGCCGGACGCTTTGACGTGTGCAGCGTTGTGGTGGGCATGGCCGCGGAAAAGTACGAATCTGAAGCCGACCTTGCTGACGAGCTCAAGCTCCCTGACCCCTACGTTGCCGTAAGGCTGAATAAACTGGCATAAAGAAAAAGCACCCGCCCATGGCTGTTTTTGACGGCTATGGGCGGTTTTTGCGTGTATGGAAACGGATGCGCTGGGAAAAACTTGCCGAAGAGGAATTTTTTGCAAAAAATATTTTGCGTCGCATGGTGTGGTGTACCTGACACATCCGGCCGCCTCCGGCAGGTGAAAAAGGACAAAATGGCCCGAACGTTGTTTAAGACAGGGGGCGGATGCCCCACGGAGCGGCAAAATCTCTGCAAAAAAGGCGGCTGCCCGGCTTGGATGACACATTTAACAAAAATTTGACGTGAAGTGATTGAATTTGCAACTCTTGACAGAAGGCGGGACAAACCATTATCCTTTTATCAGAGGAAAGTATTTTATGTCGCCAGACGTTGGAATGCCTGGTGTACAAGTGTGTGTCAGGAGGGAAAGAATATGACCAACTACCGGAACCGAATCGGGGAAGCCATTGCCTTTGCCCGGAACGTGGCGGGCAGATCTCAGCAGGAGCTTGCGGATATGCTGGGGCGGGACAAGCGCACCATTCAGAAATGGGAGCGGGGCGAGATCCGCATTGCGCTGGAGGATTTTCTGGATGTATTCGATACTCTGCACCTGCCGGTGGGGCCCTATGAAATGTGGATCCGGCATCCGGAACTCTTTCCGCGCGGCATGGAGGATATCAAGGGCTTCAGCACCGAAAAGAAGCGGAGGACACTGGCGGATTATTATCTGCATCAGGCTGCACCGCTGGAGATCGAGCAGGAGTATTACATCCTGTTCGGTGACCACGGCAGCAACAGCTGCGGCATCCGGCAGGAGCTGCTGGCCAACCTGCAGACTCCGCTCCGTGACCGCAAACGGATCGTGAACCAGATCATCGACAACTACTATGAGGCCCGGGCCATCGGACATCTGACCGACCCGGAGGGCCAGCAGCCAGTGATGCCCATTCTGGAAGCCTGCTACGATGCCAGTGCACGGAGCGTGAAAGCCAACGAGAACCGGTACAGCATCGGCAGCATCGAGAACTATCTGGACGATGCGGCGAAACCGGCAGAAGAGTGAACCGAACAGCAGACGGCCATGTGCAGCCGCCTGCTGTTTTTGCGTTCGGCTGCCTGCGGGAAAATATTGTGAAATTTGCGGATTCCTGCTATACTTATCCTATTGATGAAAAAGAAGGGTGAGATAAATGGCATACAACATGGGCGGTCGGCGCTTCCGGCCGGTGGGCAGCGGAAAAAAGCGGACTGCGCCGCAGTACGGGCCGGTGGGCACAGGCTGCCCGTTTGTGGAGGAGGCCGTGGCGCGGCTGTACCGGGAGCAGAACGAGGAACATTTCTGGAGCCTGATGAACGCCCTGAACTATGCGCTGGAATTGCAGACCAAGGTGCTGGTTCCGCTGGATGTGGCGGTGGACCCCCAGAGCGGGGCCGCCCCCTGGGCACACCTGCCCATCCCGGAGGAGCGGGCCGAGGGCCTGCAGCCCTGGCTGCTCCACACCCGGAAAGAGCGGAACTATCTGCCGCTGTTCACCTCGGTAAAGAACGCCGAGGCGGAAAAGGCCAGCGCCACCCGCCCCATGGTGGAGCGCAGCCTGCGCAGCGCCATGGAGTATGCGCTGGAAACGGACGGCATCGATGGTGTGGTGCTGGATCCGTGGACAAGCTCTGCCACGCTGGATGTCTCCCTGCTCAGCGGGCTGCTGAGATCGGAGCGGGGGAGCGATAACCCCGGCGCTCAGGAGCTGGAAGCCGGACACACCGCCGCCCGGGCCGGGGATTGGCAGGATGCGGCGGCCCACTACACTGCCGCCGCCG
>OGOV01003167.1_pt1 | contig 11334 bp, 8 predicted proteins | sample 1552711 | NCBI WGS metagenome assembly OGOV01 (sample SAMEA2580216, study PRJEB22360) | human gut metagenome | biome: human gut; feature: human-associated habitat; material: faeces | place: Denmark | collected 2008/2010 | reverse complement strand
CGGAAGCCCGGGATCCGATGGACGCGCTGGCATTGGATGCGGCCGGCGAATTGGTGATGAGGGATCTTGCCCTGGACGCCCAACGTCGTCTGCGCTCCATCCAGGGAGCCGGCTCCACGGTCCATGTGTTCAAAAACAATGTGGATTCCGCCGGGCATTCCTTCGGCTGCCATGAGAATTACCTGGTGCGACGGTTCGTGCCGTTGAAGACGATCGAACAGGAGCTGCTGCCGTTCCTGATCACCCGGCAGCTGTTCACCGGCGCAGGACGTATGGGGGAGCAGGGCTTCCAGATCACGCAGCGTGCCGATTTCCTCGATGAGGCGGTCTCATCGGCCACCACGCGCTCGCGTCCGATGGTCAACACGCGCGACGAACCGCATGCCGATCCTGACGCGTTCAGACGGCTGCATGTGATCATCGGCGATTCGAACCGGTCCCAGTGGGCCACGATGATGAAGCTCGCCACCACGCATCTGGTGTTGTGCGTCATCGAACAGGCCGGGCGCGAAGGCAAGGATTCCGGGTTCGCCCGATTCTCCTTCGCTGACGCCAGTGCGGCCAACCATAAGGTAAGCCGTGACCTGACGGGCGTCGAAGCGTCCTTCGACATGGCAGACGGCACTGTCATGGAAGGCGGTGCCGTAGCGATTCAGGAACGTTATCTTGAAATCGTCGAACGATTCGTTGGACAACATCCCGAAGTGTGCTCCTCGTTGCCGCGCACGGACGTGCATGAGGTGATTCGCCAATGGAGGCGTGTCATAGAGGCGTTCCGCTCGGGGGCTAGCGAAACGTTCGCCGACAAGGTCGATTGGCTTGCCAAACGACGGCTGTTCGACATGCTCCGCAACCGTGCGGGGAGCCGACTCTCCGTCAGCAAGTTGGAACAGTTGGACATGGACTACCATGACGTGGCCAACGGCGCGCTGTACGCCTCGCTGTGCCGTCGCGGAGCCATGCGCACGTTGGTCAACGAGTCACAAGCACATGAGGCCATCGATGTTCCTCCCCACGATACCCGCGCCGCACTGCGTGGACGGTTCATCCAGTCGGCACGATCGCACAACGCGCAATATTCCTGTGATTGGACGCGACTATCGCTGACCTCGCCGAACAGGATGGACGTGACGTTGCTTGATCCGTTCGACGCACAACCGTCCGACCGGTTCCTCACGATACTAGAGGCTTTGCAGTAGCCAAAAGCCTGCGATGGAAGACTCGTCTCCACCGCAGGCTTTTGATATTGGTTGGTCGGATTGTAACTGCCGCTCAGACTTCTCCACGGTATTTGGCCATCATCTGCGACTGGAGTTGTTGCGCGCTTGGCGGCGTCCATGTGATCGCGTCGGCGCCCGCATCAATGGTGGCGAGAATACGGTCTTCACGACCTCCGCCCGAAGCCAGAATCGGGATTTCCGGATGATGCGCGCGGATGCTTGCCACGACTTGCGCGGTTCTTGCACCGGCTGCCACATTGATGATGGCCGCACCGGCAAGAATCTTGCATTCGGTGATTTCATCATCCTCCGTGACCGTGGCGATGACAGGGATGTCCACCATCGACATGGTCGTTTCGATGGTTTCCGCCGGTGCCGGAGCGTTGATGACCACGCCGGCCGCGCCCTGCATCTCCGCCACCATGGCCAGCTCTGCCACACGCGGACCGGTGGTGGTGCCTCCACCCACGCCGACGAACAGCGGCATCTGCGCCACGGTGAGCAGCGCCTGCGTGATCACCGGTTCGCCGGTGAAAGGGTACACCGCGAGGATGGCGTTCGCGTTCGTGTTGCGGATAATGACCGCATCGGTGGTATAGGCGAACGATTTGAGCGTATGACCTTTGACGGTGATGCCGCCGCAACGCTGCGTGATGATTTCCGGAACCCTGGCGTTGGGGGAGGTGAGTCTGCCTTCGACCTTCGCCGTACCGTAGGTGCTTCGCGACACGTGCGGCACGGCTGAATGCTGCTCCACAGCCACTGACGCGCTGGGGGTGAATAGCGAACGCTTGTTGAGACGGATGAGATCCGGATCGTCCGCACCGGAATCATGTTCCTGTCCGACGCTCATTCCCGCACCTCCTCATCCGTATGGTTCAGCATGAGGAATTCGTGGATCGCCTTGCGGCGTTCGGAAATCTCCTCATCCAGAAGTTTGGTATCGGTGTTGTCGATGATACGCTGCAGCAGTTCGCCGAGAGTGGAAAGTTCCTCGTCGTTCAGGCAGTCGAGCATATGAACGTCGGCTTCGATGGGTTTGGACGGCTTGGGCCGTGGAACCGTTCCCCGTCTTGCCGCGTCGACGTTCCGCACGTGTGTGGTGGCGCGAGCCACGGTCCGGGCACGTGTCGTTTTGAGCTTGGTGTGGATGAGCAGGATGTTGAGTTTGTGGATTTCGTCGATGATCTGTCTGCGTTGGTCGACCATGACATCCCCCTTTATCTAGTCATATTGTCTAGTATCATAGCGTATAGTGTGGGATGACATTGCCTTTGCCTGTTATAAAAAGAAAAAAGAGAGGTTCCAACCATCCGTGGTTGAAACCTCTCATATAGGTCTGCGTGGTCGACTTACTTGGTGACGGCCTTCTTCAGCAGGGAGCCGGCAGAGATGCGAACGCCGTAGGTTGCCGGAATCTCGATGGTTTCGCCGGTGCGCGGGTTGCGGCCGGTGCGGGCTGCGCGCTTGACGCGCTCGGCGGAGAACAGGCCGGTCAGCTTCAGGCCTTCGCCGGACTGCATTGCCTCGACGAACACGTCCTGGAAAGCGTTCACCGCAGCCTCAGCCTGAGCCTTGGTCAGGTTGGACTTCTGGGCGATCTTCGAGACGAGATCAGACTTGTTGTATGCCATAAAGCATCCTTCTTGAGTCAGGGGATATTCCGCTTATGAACATCCACGTTCATTGCAATGATAGCGCACGCATGTGCCAAAAATGCCATTTTCCAAGGGTTTTGGCCCTTTTGATTCAGCATAGGGGGAGAAAAAACCCTAACGGGGGGTTGGGTTAGATCAAATTATGCCTGTCCAGCCATTTCATAGCCACGGCTCCCATTGGAATTCTCAGCCAATAGAAGGCGATTCGGTAGACGAGAGTAGCGGAGACGGCGATGGTGGAGGGGATGCCCACGGCGGTGAAGGCCACGGACAACGCGGCTTCGACCGCGCCAAGGCCGCCTGGTGTCGGCACTGCGGAACCGAGCGTATTCGCCAGCAGGAAGATGAATGTGGTCTCCACCGGATTGGTGTGGCATCCGAAAGCCATCAATGCAATCCAGAATCCCAATCCGGTCGAGATGTTGAGCACCAATGCGCCGAGGATGCCGAAGGCCAGCTCCTTCGGGTGGGACAACACGTTGACTGCGTGCGTAGGACTTGACGATGGGCAGGTACTTCTCCGTGACGATGTGCCGCACCGGGGGAATGGCCATGGCCGCGGAAATCACCAATGCGACGATGGTGATCACCAAAATCAGCGTGTTGGTGGGAATCATGCCGGACAGTGTGTTGCGTCCGGTGAAGATGCCGATCAGCAGCAGCAGAATGATGGTGGTGCCGCCCTGCACCGCCCATACGGCGCTCATGATGGCGGTGGCCGCGGTATTGCGGTAGCCGCTCTTGCGCAGGAACTGCAGGTTGACAAAGGCCGGGCCGACGCCGGCGGGCATGGAGACCGCGGTGAAGCCCGAAGCCATTTGGGAACAGTACAAGCCGATCGGATTGCGTTTATCGGCATCCATGAAACAGCCAAGGGTCATGGCCGATCCGAACCAAGCCAGCAGTCCGAACAGCACGCATACCAGAGCCATGGCGATGTTGGCCTCTTTGACCGCCTTGATCATTTCGGCCGGTTGAATCTGGGTGAACACCACATACACGGCGACGACCAGCAGCGCGATCGCGATGAAGGAACGGAAACTGAACCGCGACAGCGTGACCGTTTCCATGGAATCCGCGACCTCCTGCGGAGCCAAAGCCGCGATACGGGAACGCAGCGTGTTGAGCATGTGCTTGTCGCAGGCGGGCAGGGCGCGTATCGCCGCCGGAACCGCCGCCTTCTGGATGAATGGCGCCAGGTCGATCAGTTGCTCGTCGCCCCACGTCCTGCGGGCGCATGCGATCGCACGGTCGATGCCGTTCAGCGCGCCGAGCAGAACCAGCAGCTGTACTTTGTCCAGCGCATAGTTTGGCGGCGCGCTGCCATAGTCGCCATTCTGCCATCCTGCGATCACCGGCTGTCCGTTTTCCATGCGCGACAACGTTTCGGGAGTGATTCGACGATGGGTGAAGCCGTGCCGGTGCGCTTCGGACAGATAGGTCATGAACAATTCCATGTCATGGTCGGACATGGTGTTCGGATTGCATTCCAAGGGCATGTGGTCGCGGTGAAACACCAGAATGGACGATTCGCTGCTGTCTGCGACTCCGTAGACTCCCGGCACCGTCAATCCGGCGTTCTGCAGGCCGAGAATCATCGCGTAATGGTGGTGGATGGCGTCGAAGGAGGAACGGTCACGGCGCATGGAGACCCCGGTCAGCCTGACCCATTGCCATAGCTGGTTGAGATAGCCTGCCATATGCACTTGGTTATCGAGAACGGATACCGTGTATTGGTGGCCGTCGACGTCGATGGCGTCGTAGATGCGTGAGTTCTCGGTCAGATCATCGTCCAATGTGGTCTTCAGCATGCCGGAATCGGTGTAGGTCGCGAGCCTGCGGGAGAGCGACGCCACGTCGATGCCGATGGAACGGAGCGCCTGCGCCACCTGGTTGCCCCAAGCTCCGTTGGTCTGTGTGCCGAGCATGAAACGGATCAGCATGCCCAAGGCACGTCCCGCGGCAAAGGAGACCAGCACGCCGGAAAGCGAATTCCATGACAGCACCACGAACAGCACGGCGACCGTGTAGAGGATGTTCCAGCCCCATTTGGTGCCGGAACGGGTGCGACGCGGTCCGGCGACGGTAAGGAATGAGGCCATCGCCGCATAAAAATCGGGAAGCAGTCCGGTTCCCACGGAAGTGCCGTTGGACATCATGGACATGATGAGGGTGCCATTGCCCGAGCCGCTGATAAGAGCGGATATGCCCCATATCGCAGCGAAACCGAGAATAAGGGCGATGGCGGAAACCACACTTTGCAGCCATTCCTTGGCGATGAGCAGCTGGATAAGCACGCTGACGGTAATGAAAACTATGGCGATCTGCTGCAACAGCGATGTCGGCACATCCATGAGCCAACTGACCACGTGGCCCGCGGAACGCACGTCGGACTCCACTCCGGAGGTGGTGCCATGCAAGTAGATGGAGAACAGGATGACGGCCGCGCCGACAAGCACGGCGAACAGCGCATGGAGCAGATCCGCGAAATCGCGGTTCCGTTTCGGCGGAACATCCTCAATGCGCGTTTCGTGTTTGCTGGTTGGGAAGTCGTGAGACACTATTGACCTGCTTTATAGGTACGTGGGTGAATACGTCCGGGTGACATGCACCTATTATCGTCTCCGATGATACGCCTTGGGGCGGCTGTGTGAAAACACAGCCGCCCCAAGGCGTATCATCCGCAAGATGAGTGTGGCGATGCGTTATCAGCGGTCGAAGTCAACCAGCTTGCTGGCAACTCCGGTGTATGTCGCCGGAGTCAACGCCTTGAGACGCGCCGCAGTGGCTTCGTCGAAGGCCTGCTGGTCGATGAACCGTTCGACGTCATCCTTGGAGATCTCGTGACCGCGCATGAGCTCCTTGACCTTCTCGTACGGCTTATCCATACCCGGCAGTCCTGCAAGCTCGCAGGCGCGCATGGCGGTCTGGATCGGCTCGCCGAGCACCTCCCAATTGGAATCGAGCTCGGCCTGGATGGCAACATCGTTCGGATGGATGGAGTTCAGACCACCCATCAGATTGTTCAACGCCAGCAGCGAATAGCCCAGCGCGGAGCCGATGTTGCGCTGCGTGGTGGAGTCGGTCAGATCGCGCTGCCAACGCGATTCGACCAGCGTCGCCGACAAAGTGTCCAATAGCGAGCAGGAGATCTCCAGATTGGCTTCGGCGTTCTCGAAACGAATCGGATTGACCTTGTGCGGCATGGTGGAGGAACCGGTCGCGCCCTTGACCGGTACCTGCGCGAACACGCCACGGGAGATGTACATCCACACGTCCACACACAGGTTGTGCAGGATACGGTTGGTGTGGCTGATGGTACCGTACAGTTCAGCCTGCCAATCATGCGATTCGATCTGCGTGGTCAACGGATTCCACGTCAGACCCATACGGTTGGTGACGAACTCGCGGGAGACGGCCACCCAGTCAACATCAGGGCAGGCGGCCAGATGCGCACCGAACGTGCCGGTCGCGCCATTGATCTTACCGAGATATTCCTGGGCCTTGACCTTGTTGAGCTGACGGTTCAGACGATACACATAAACAGCCAGTTCCTTGCCCAGCGTGGTCGGCGTGGCAGGCTGTCCATGGGTCAGCGACAGCATGGCCTTGTCGCGGTAGGCGTCGGCCTTCTGTGCCAGATGGTCGACAATGGCCTGGGCTGCGGGCAGCCACACCTGCTCCACACCGTTCTTCACGCAACGGGCGATGGACAGGTTGTTGATATCCTCGGACGTGCAGGCAAAATGCACGAGAGTCTTCAATCCGGTCAGCTGGGTGTCATGACCCAACACATCGGCGGCCTTCTCCAGCTGGTCGTCGATGTAATACTCCACGGCCTTCACATCATGGTGGGTCTTAGCCTCATAAGCGGCATGCTGGGCAATGCCTTCGGCTCCGAAATTCTCCGGAATGGAACGCAGATACGCCTGCTCATCATCGGTGAGCGGCTTGACACCCGGAACGATGGTCTGATTGCCGTTGCCCTCGAAACCGTTGGCAAGCAGAATCATCCACTCGACTTCGACGTGCATGCGCTCGCGGTTCAACGCCGGTTCGCTCATGTATTCGACAAGGGGAGCGGTCTGCTTGTGGTAGCGGCCGTCAAGAGGGGTCAGTGCGATTGCGGGGGAGATGTCAGTAAGCTTCATAGACAACAGCATACGTTCAGCCGTGAACCATTGGTCCCGTCATTTGCTGATGCGTCCCTCATAATACTGGACCTCCTCCAGCTCGCCTTCCACGACCTCTTGGAAATGACGGTCATGGTCCAGCACGGATTTGTTTCCGGTGTCGTAGGCGTACCGGTATCCCGCTTCATGGTATTTCGGGTAGTGCGTGGAGTTCTTCTCCCCAGACGAATCACTGACTTCGGCTCCTGGAAAAGCCCTCTTCGGCGCATCCTCCTCATGGACGGAGCATCGTATGGTGAGCCAGTTCTCCGTATGGGGGTTAGCCTCCCCGTCAAGTGCCGCGATGCCTTCATCATCCATCTCGATGGCGGTGACCCGTGTTTTCTCGGGAATCTCGAAATTCGCTATCGGGGAGCCAAGCGTGGCGATATGTTGTATGTCGTATTTGTCTTGGAAATCCGTCGCCGCCGCTGCCGCGATGATGCCGCCCTGCGAATGGCCGACGATTTCCACGGGATCATCCGGCTGGATGCCGGCCTGTTTCATGGTCTCATCCAGGAAACGGAGGCTTTCCGCGGTTCCGCGCTGCCGCTCATCGGCACTCATCAGCTCGAAATTGGTGTACCAGTCCATAGGCGAATCGTGATTGCCGTCGGTCCCGGGAATGATGATCCTCCAAGCATATGTGCCATCGGCTTTGCGGTACTTGCAGCATGCGATGGTTCCGTATTCCAGACCGCTTTCACGTTCGCCGTTGAGAGGTCCTTCGGACAGCCGCCGTTGGTCGGCGATGGCGTCCTTCGTGCTTGTACCGCCTCTGACCACTTTGGTTTTCGGATACACACGGGTTACGGAGAGATTGTCTCCATGGTCTTTGTCGAAGTACGGTATGAGCAGTCTGTCGATTTTCTTAAGACCGCGATTGACCGAGCCTTTGCCGGAAAGCCCCTCTGCTATAGCCGCTCCCGGTTTGGTGACCATGAATAAGGTTTTCGTGATGTATTCCAGGATGGACGTGTCTTTTGAAGGCCGTTCCTGTATGTTCAATCGGCTCGCATGCTCTCCGAGGACGCTCACGAAGCTTTCCTGCATCCATGCGGTGGATTCCACAAGATAGAATTTGTTGAATTTCCCCTCTTTGGCGTAACTGCGTCTTACCCCCATCAGTGCGCTGGCGGTCAAGGCGAGAATCGCGGATTCCCGTGATGACATGAAAAGCCCTCGCAACATGATATTCAGCCCTTTCCTGCTGGCTTCCTCAGCTTGGGCGTATAAGGATTGGGCTTGTGCGATCAATGAGGATAGCTCATTAAGCTGGGATGCCATGGATTGCAGGGCCTCGGCATGCGCTTCGCAACGTCCGAGCAGCTGCCGGTACGGCAATTCGATATGGTCCTGCGCCGTACACCGTGGACTTGCCCCGGTCAAAGCGGACAGGAGCGGTGTGGCGCGAGGGTGGATTTTGAGTTCATAGCCTGCGGCAATGAAGGATCTACGGGAAGTGCCAAGACGATTCGCTTGGTCTCTGAGGATTCTTGAAGCATTGAAGTATTCCCGGTATTCGGCGGTGGTGAATCTCTTTCCGCCAACGATGCGGGCCGTCACTCGTTGGTTCATGCCGCACCTGCCGACCAGAGAAGACGTGACGTGGCGATCATATCATCACGTAGCAGAGCGGATTGCCGTGCGATGCGATCGAGACGGGTGCGGTATTCCTCGGCCGCGGTGCCGGTCCAGTCGGCCAGTCTGTTGGAGGCTATTGCCGCATCAAGTCCATCGAGAAGCCGTGACGCGGCAACAAGTTTCGCATTGATCAATGTTTGGGTGGTCCGCACGCCAATTCGGCAACGACAGGACATTTCCGACAGGGATGCCAACGAATTGAAGGCTGCGACGCCTGGGGCGGCACCAAGAAAAGCATTTGAAACGTTCATGGCAGCCATTTGACCACATTCGGTGTTGACGCCAATCGGAAAACAGAGCTTGTGGTCAAAGAACGAGTCTATGAAAAACCGTCGGCGTGTCGTTATTGGAAAAACAACGAAAACCACGTCGACGGCATGTGGATAACTATATTCGAAAAAGCCCCCTACCAGGGTTTGGTCTGCGAGGATGACGTGCTTGGGTTCTTTTTCGCAGCCGAACCTGAATCGTCATTGGGATCCGATTGCGTGGATTGGGCGTTCTGAGCCAATAGCTCCTCTATTTTCCGACGTTGTTCGTCGGATAGGTTTTCGTCGTTCTTGTGACTTGATTTACCCGATTCCTGAGCGTCGGCGGTGTTTGAATCCGCGGAAGCGGACTGATCGCTCTGCTCGGCTTTGATCTTCTTGGACGCGTGATCCGTAAGCTGGCTGGAAACATGACTGTTATGCTCGATTGATTCGCGCACTTGGGGCAGCAGCAGCGGCTTCATGGCTGATGCCTCGTTGAATTGGGCGTCCGTCTGCTGTTGCCTGGTGTGCAGCTTGTCCCAATCGGCATCGTCTTTTCTGCTGGTCGAGATGTTCTCCTGCAGGCTTTGCGTGGCCTGGTTGTAGCTATTGACGGCTGCGAGATTCACTATGGCCCATAGGGCGGCCATGACCAGCAACGCCGCCATGACGGCCAAAACGATGCGAACCGTCAGCGAGGCACGCGGTTTCATGGTTGTTCTGGTCATAGCAAACTCCTCGACTGAATTATCCAAGCCCCCAATTCGCATGCGAGCAGCAGCAGCGTGACGATGGCCAGTGGCCATACGACGGGCATCGTCCTGGTGCGCTTCTTGGTGGTTTGGGTGACTCGCCACTTATCGGACGCTTCCTTGGACACGCCGTCACGCATGGTGTTGGAGGCGTTCAACACCAGCGCGGTACCGCTCAACTCGTCGGCGATGGACGCCATCTCATCCTTGTTCATGCGTGACACTCCGGGTTTGCCGGTATCAGGGTCGGTGACCCACTGGTCCGCATTTCCATCGACGCCGTCGGCGATTACGGGAATGTTGCCTCCCTGCTCGCTGCCGATGGCTACGGTGAAGGCATCGGATAGGTATCGTCGCAATGATGAGAACGTGCGCCGTGCCTTTGACGAGGTCTGTTCTCCATCGGAAAACAGGTACAGCACGATCGCATCATCGGGATGCTGATCATGAATGGACTTGCAGGTCAGCAGCAGCTGGTCGATAGGGGCATCCAACGTCGAACCGGCCGAAACGGAAGTCGCCTCGGGCGCGAGTGTATCCGCCCAATTGTCGATTGCGTTCGAATCCGGGGTCAACGGCACGTCCAACGTGCCGGAAGCTCCGAATCGCAAAGCGGCGAAACTGGAATTGGGATATAGCGCGGTGACGTCCTTCACGGCTTGTTTTGCCACGTCGAGACGGCTTGACTGTTCGGCTGAACCATATTGCGCGTCTTTGACGGCCATGGAACCGGTCACGTCAACGGCCACCACCACGTCGGTGGCGTTCACCGCACGGCTATTGGTCGGCGCCACGATACTGGGCGTCAATGCCATGACCGACACCGTCAGACAAAGCAATACGCGCCGAACGCATGCCCAAACGGTTTCGTCGCTGTCAGCGCGGCGACGAACATGCAATACGATCTGCGCAATGGCGCAGGCCAGCAGAACCACGGCGACGGCTCCGCCGACAGGCCAACCCAAAGCAGGGGAAAGCGTCAGATGGTTCATCTCCTCAACCTCCAAGCCAATGCCAGCCAGACCATCAAAACGATGGCCAAGGCCAGTGTCCACCATCCGGGAGCATCCACCATGGCGGCCTTGTTGCTCGACTCGTTTTCATGGTTCCGCCGAGATTCGATTTCCTTGACCAGCGAAGAGACGGATGCTCCATTCGATTGGGTGAGAAACACCCCATGATGAGCTTCGATGGCGGATTTGAATTTCTGGGTGGTCTCGTCGGCCTCGCTCTGCTTCGGTCCGGAAAACAATCCATCCACGGTGATTTGGGCCTGCTTGGTCAGGTTCAGCGCCTCGTCAAGCGTATAGGTTGGTTTTCCGGAAACGACGTTGTCCGTGGCAAGCACGATGGATGCGGCGCGCTGACGCTCGGCATTGTCGGCGCTTGCGTTCCCATAGGCGAATCCGGGAAGCATGGCCGCGCAGCTCACCACGCCATCGCCAATCAGCGAAGTGGACTCCTTACGGTTCTGCGTGCCTTCCAGCCAGTCGGAAATCGCCTGATAATCGCTGTCCTTCATCTTGTCGATATCGTCTTGGGACTCGACGCCTGCGAGGATGCTGCTGGCTTTGTCAAGCTGTTTGGACACCAGTTCGTAGTCGTCGGTCAGCGGGAACACCGTGCGTGAGGTCGAG
>OGOV01003165.1_pt1 | contig 11340 bp, 8 predicted proteins | sample 1552711 | NCBI WGS metagenome assembly OGOV01 (sample SAMEA2580216, study PRJEB22360) | human gut metagenome | biome: human gut; feature: human-associated habitat; material: faeces | place: Denmark | collected 2008/2010 | reverse complement strand
GCCGACATTCATGAGCAGGACGAGGCGTATCTGGCCGCCTGCCGGGAGAGCGACGGCTGCCTGTTCCTCACAGGGGACCAGCCTTTCCTTAGCGTGGAGACCCTGCACCGGCTGATTAAAGCATGGGAGAAGGAACCCGGCGGCATATGGGGATGCGAGTTTGAGGGGCGCTTTTCCATCCCCTCTATCTTCCCTGCCGCTGTGTATGGGGAGCTGCTGACGCAGGATGGCGATGTGGGCGGACGGGAGGTCATGCGGGCCCACCCGGAGCTGGTGCATACCATCCCTGCGCCCCCGCAGGAGCATTTTGATATCGATACCGTGGCGGACCTGGCCGCAGCACAGCAAAAATAACCGAGAAGGAGCAGCCGGCGGGCTGTTCCTTTTTTCTGCGCCGTACCCGCTATCATACAAAAACACCCCCGTCCTTGCGGACGGGGGGCTTTTGTGTAAAACACGATGAGAAATGGAGCTGTCTTATTTGGTAGAGTTCATCCTTTGATGAACCCCATTCCCTCAAGCTCTAACAGATAATTCAGTCAGTCTGAATTACTCTTTGAACTCATAGTCCTTGCCGGGCAGGATAGCGTTCAGGATGATACCGAACACAGCAGCGCAGGCCAGACCACCGAATGCAACACTACCGATGACGATGTTCTTATGGTTGAAGCCCAGACCGGATACCAGAATGATAGCGGTGATCAGAACATTACGCATATTAACATAGTCAACCTGGTTCTCAACGATGGTACGGATACCGGTAGCGGCGATCATGCCGTACAGTACGAAGGAGATACCGCCGATGATGGCAGCAGGGATGGAGTTGATGACTGCCTCAAACTTGGGAGACAGGGAGAGGATGATAGCCATGACAGCAGCAATACGCATTACGAAGGGGTCGAATACGCGGGTCAGGGCTACTACGCCGGTGTTCTCGGAGTAGGTGGTGTTGGCAGGGCCGCCAAGCAGACCAGCCAGGGAGGTACCAATACCGTCGCCCAGCAGGGTGCGGGTCAGACCGGGATCAGCAATGAAGTTCTTGCCGCAGGTAGCGCCGATAGCCATAACGTCGCCAACGTGCTCAACCATTGCAGCAACGGCAACCGCCAGACCGGCAACGATAGCGTCAGCATTGAACTTGGGCAGATGGAAGTTGGGAAGACCAACCCAGTTAGCAGAACCAACAGCGCTGAAATCAACAGCACCCATGATGATGGCAACGATGTAGGAAACGATCAGGGAGATAAGAACGGGGATGATCTTGATCATGCCCTTGCCCCAGGTGTTGCAGATGATGATCACGAGAATCGGAACAATGCCCAGCATCCAGTTGGTGAACAGGTTGTCAATAGCGGAGCCGGCGAGGTTAATACCGATGAGGATGATCAGCGGGCCGCAGACCGCAGGGGGGAACAGCTTCATAACTCTCTTGGTACCCAGAACCTTGATCAGGATAGCGAGAATTACATACAGACCGCCAGCAGCAACTACGCCGCCGGTCGCATACTCTTTGCCGTACTGGGGGATAATAGCCTGATACATACCCAGGAAAGCAAAGGAGGAACCCAGGAATACGGGAACCTTGCCCTTGGTGATGAAGTGGAACCACAGGGTCGCAATACCAGCGCAGAACAGGGTAACAGAAGCGGAAAGGCCCACAATACCCTCGCCATAGCTGTTGGTCAGAACGGGAACCAGAATGGTAGCGCCGAACATGGCGAAGCACTGCTGCAGGCCCATGATAATGGACTTGCCCCAGCCGAGTTCCTTACGAGCATCATAAATGCCGGTAATTTTAGTACTCATTAAATTTGCCTCCTCAATGATTTGGATTCTCCATTTCTCTTGGTCTATCGAACCTCTGCATCAAGACCGAGTGCGCCCATTTATGTACTTACACATCGGCACGGATTTCTTGCGAAATCTCTTTAATGCAGCATCCTTATTATATCTTGTGTTCATAAAAAATTCAATCTCTCGCCCCCCACTTTTCCGTATTCCACAATTTACAGTTTTTGATGTTGTGCATTTTGCCATCACCCATTGGAGAAACTCCCCAATATCTCCCCTATCATTTTCAATTATATTTGGAATGTTATAAACATATTCCTATTTAGATATGTTAAATATGTCCTAAAATATGCTGCTATTTTCTCCATTTTTGCACCCTTTGCAATAAACTTGTTCGATAATACGGTCCTTGAGGGATATTTTATGCTGTTAAGATTATGTTAATACGCCACAAAGACATAGAAACAGGCACCCACCACAGAGGGCAGGTGCCTGCATTTTTAGTGCCTATTGCGCGCGCTTTTGGATAGAATTACTTCTTCTCAGCAGCGGCTTTTTCCTGCAGGGCCTTCAGCATGCGCTCGGGAGTGATGGGCATCTCGGTGAAGCGGCAGCCGGGCGCATTGTAGATCGCGTTGGCGATGGCGGGGGCGCCGGGAACCATTGCAGGCTCGCCGATACCACGGGCGCCATAGGGGCCGGTCTCCTCGGGATGCTCAACGCCCATGGCGATGAAGGTCTCGGGGGCATTATCGATGGTGGGGATCTTGTAGTCCACGAAGGACTTATTGAGGACTTTACCATCCTTGAGTTTCAGCTCCTCGAACAGTACAGTACCCAGAGCCTGCATCATACCGCCCTCTACCTGAGCCTTATACAGCTCGGGGTTGACGATGTGACCGGGGTCGCAGCTCTCTACCATCTTCTTTACTTCGATGATACCGGTCTCGGTATCGACCTCAACCTCGGCGCCGGCCACAGCGGTGGTCCAGAACGCGGCGGGCTTGGGGGAATAACCGGTAGCGGGATCATAGTTGATGTTATTGGGCAGGGTAAAGGTGCCTACGCCGATGGCGGGACCGCCGTAACCGGAGCCGTCCTCAAACGCCAGACCCAGTGCCAGATCGGACATGGGCATACGGCTTTCGGGGTGGTTGCGGTTGATGATCCAGCCGTCCTCGAGGTACAGCTCGCGCTTGATGTAGCCCAGCTTGATCTGAGCCAGATCCAGAAGCTTCTCCTTCAGATCCTCGGCAGCCAGCTTGATCGCATTACCGGCGCAGTAGGTGATACGGGAGGCAACGGTCTGCCACTCATAGGGGGTATGGTCGGTATCGCCGGTGCGGATGGTAAACTTGGAGGGATCGCAGCACAGAACCTCGGCGGCGATCTGGGTCAGAGCAGTATCGGAGCCCTGGCCGATATCGTGACCGGAGGTCATCAGGAAGAAGGTGCCGTCCTCATTCATACGAATGATGGCAGCGGAGCCAGCGTTGGTGGGCTGAGAGGGGGACTTCCAGCCGCCGGCAATGCCCTTGCCGCGTACCTTGTGGGGGCCGGAGGGAGGATCGCAGGGCTTATCGTACTGAATGGCCTCAGCGACCTGATCCAGTGCCTCCAGGAAGCCGCAGGATTTCATGATCTCGCCGGTACCGGTGGACTTGCCGGGGGCCAGACCGTTGACACGGCGGATCTCGATGGGATCCATGCCGATCTCCTTGGCAACCTCATCGATGTTCTGCTCGATACCGAAGTGGATCTCGCACATACCGAAGCCACGGTAGGGGCCGCCTACGGGGTTGTTGGTGTAAACGCAGTAAGCGTCGGTCTTAACATTGTCGAACTCATAAGGGCCGGTGGAAGCAAAGCCGGAGGCCTTAACGATGTTTACGCCGTACTCGGTGTAGGCGCCGCCATCCCAGTAGAAGTTATTCTGAACCGCCAGGAACTTACCGTCGCTCTTGCGAACTGCGGTCTTGATCTTGGTGTACAGACCCTGACGAACATAGGAATTGACGAACTCTTCCTCACGGGTGTATTCCATCATAACGGGACGGCCCTTGCTGTGCATGGCCAGAGGAATGATGATACCTTCGATGGTGGTACCGGCCTTGGCGCCGAAGCCGCCGCCCACATAGGGGGAGATGATACGCATCTTGTTCAGCGGGATATCAAAGGTGGCAGACAGCGCCTGACGAACCGCATACGGAGACTGGCAGGAAGCCCAAACAGTGCACTTACCGTCCGGCTCGTACTGGGCTACTGCAATGTGGTTCTCGATGGGGGTATGCTGAACATGGGGAACATGGTACTCATGCTCGGTGATGTAGTACTCGTCAGGATGCTCCTCGGCATACTTGAAGGCCGCATCGGCATCACCCTTACGGATGATGTGATGGTGAGAGATATTGGTATGCGCCTGGGGATGGAAGATGGGTACTACTTTATAAGTATGCAGCTCGGGGTGGATGAGAACGGCGTCCTTGGCCATACCCTCCATGGGGTTGTTGATGACGGGCAGCGGCTCGTACTCAACCTTGACCAGCTCGCAGGCGGCCTCGGCGATCTCCGGGGTCTCGGCTGCAACGGCAACAACGGGCTCACCGCAGAACTTAACGGTATTGACTGCCAGGAAGTTTTTATCCTCCAGGTACAGACCACCACGCTTGGTGTAGTAGTCACCGGTGATTACATCATGAACGCCCTTCAGTGCCTTGGCGGCGGAAACATCGATGCTCAGGATCTTGGCATGGGCATAGGGGCTCTTAACACACTTGGCATACAGCATACGGGGCCATTTCATATCGCCCACATACTTGGCAGCGCCGGTAACTTTCTTAACGCCGTCTACACGCGGAACACTTACGCCAATATATTTACTCATTATTTGGCACCTCCATTCATGCGCTCGGCAGCGTCCTCAATCGCCTCGATAATTCTCTTGTAGCCGGTGCAGCGGCACAGGTTACCGGACATGTAATGGACGATCTCATCACGGGTGGGATGGGGATTTTCGCGCAACAGAGCGGTAGCGGAAACGATGAAGCCGGGAGTGCAGTAGCCGCACTGCAGGGCAGCGTGGTCAATAAAGGACTGCTGGATGGGAGAGAGGTTGCCCTTCTCATCGGCAAAGCCCTCAACGGTCTCGAAGTGCTTGCCGTCCATCTCGGGAGCCAGCATCAGGCAGCCGTTGATCAGTACGCCGTCAACGATCATGGCGCAGGCACCGCACTCGCCGGCGCCGCAGCCTTCCTTGGCACCGGTCAGGTCCAGCATATCGCGGATAACATTCAGCGCGGTCTTATTAGCCGGTACATCCAGCTCGTATTCCTCGCCGTTTACAAAGAAATCAACATGATAAGTTTTCATTTTTCGGCACGCTCCTTTCTCATACAGAAAGCTCGGCCAGGCTTCTGCGTACAGCAACCTTTACCAGGCTGATACGGTACTCGGCGGAAGCACGGACGTCGCTGATGGGAGAAACCTCGCTGCCGGCAAGCTCCGCTGCCTCACCGATGAGCTCGGGGGTCAGCTTCTTGCCTTTCAGCAGGGCCTCAGTCTTGGGCAGACGAATGGGGGTAGGAGCGCAGGAGCCGATGGCTACGCGGTAGTCCTCACCAAACTTACCAACTGTAGCACAAACGGTAGAAAGGTCTACCTCCTTACGGCGGTCAAACTTGGTGAATACAGCCTTCTGGCCTTCCACATAGGGGATCTTGAGGCCGATGGCCATCTCGCCGGGCTTGAGGCCGACCTTACGCACGAAGATGAAGAACGCGCCGCGAGCGATTCTTTCTTCCTGGCTTTCGCCAGCCCAGCTCACCAGGGAAACCTCACGCTGACCCTCGGGACCTACTACGACCAGCTTGGCGTCGCAGGCAACGAGAGGAGTGACGGTATCCGCCAGAGGAGAAGCGTTGATGACATTGCCGACACTGGTAGCGCGGCCGCGCACCAGCTGGGAACCCAGAACGGAAGCCGCCTGAGCGTAGAAGGGGTAATTCTCCTTCACGATCTCACTTTCGGAGATCTCCTTGCAGGTAACGCATGCGCCAATGTACAGGCCGTCCTTCTTGGAGAAAGTGATCTCCTTCAAGCCGGGAATACGCTTGATGTCGATCACGGCTTCCGGGTTAATGAGGCGCTCGCGCAGACGAATCATTACATCGGTACCACCATTCAGGATGGTATACTTACCTTCGTACTCTTTCATCAGTTCGAGAGCTTCTTCCACAGAACCCGGAGCGAAATAGTTAAATTCCTTCAATGTAAGCACTCCTTTTTGATTGGTTTTATGCAGAGTAACACTTATACAGCATCTACATTATAATATTGGAGGCCTGTCAATTCAATTCCTTTTGATCGATTTTGATATTCTGCCTAATTCCGGCCCTGCAATTTGTGAAAATTGGAATATACCCCCTTGTAAATACTTCACAACAAAAATGAAAACCGTCCGTGATTTTTGTCAGAACGCCGTTCGGCGGGATTCGTTCACTTTTGATAAGATTAACGAAAATGTTCTTATGCTCTTGTTGATATATCCTAATGCCTGTTAAATTATTAACTCACTTTATTTCGATAATTTTCATTTTTCTATGAAAATTCACCAAAAAATTTATTGCTTTCTTGGCGGCAAAAAAGCTCTTCCGCCATTTACTTTTATTCTGCTTTCCTTTATAATGTAGATAAATAACAAATAGAGTAGGGGAACTGCGGCCTTTTCACGCTCCGGCCTTGCAGCCTGCTTTATTTGTCATGGGCACCGCCCCGCTTCCCTACCGATGCGGACGGTGCTTACCTACATCATTTTGGGAGGTCTTTACTTATGTCCAAAAAACCTTTGGAAGGCATCCGTGTACTGGATTTTACCAATGCGCTGGCAGGCCCCTACTGCTCCATGATGCTCGGCAACATGGGCGCCGAGGTCATCAAGGTGGAGAAACCCGGTACCGGCGATGACAGCCGCGGCTACGGCCCGTTTGTCAATGGCCAGAGCGGCTATTTTGTCAGTGTAAACCACGGCAAAAAGAGCGTCGTCTGCAACACCAAGGATCCCGAGGGCGTTGAGATGTTCAAGGATCTGGTGAAGCATGTCGATATCGTGGTGGAAAACCTGAAGGCCGGTGCCATGAACCGCATGGGTCTGGGCTATGAGGAGCTCAAGAAAGTCAACCCCAAGCTCATCTATGTAGCTATCTCCGGCTTTGGCCAGACCGGCCCCTATGCCCCCCGTCCCGCCTACGATATGGTAGTGCAGGCCATGGGCGGCGTAATGAGCATCACCGGCGAGCCCGGCGGAAAGCCTGTCCGCGTCGGCGCTTCTATCGGCGATATCATTGCCGGTATCTTTGGTGCTTTTGGCGCCGTTACCGCCCTGTATAAGCGCGCCATCACCGGCGAAGGCGATATGGTGGATGTGGGTATGCTGGATTGCCAGCTCGCCATCCTGGAAAACGCCATCATCAAGTATTCCGCTACCGGCGTCGTGGCCGGCCCTCTGGGTGCTGTTCACCCCACCGTTACTCCCTTCCAGGCATTTGAAACCAAGGATAACTATGTCATCGCCGCCTGCGGCAATAACCGCCTGTACGCGGCCTTCTGCAACGCGCTGGGCTGTCCGGAACTGATTGACGATCCCCGCTTTGATACCAATATGCACCGCAACCAGAACCTCAAGCTCATTGGTGACCTGCTGACCGAAAAGACCCGCACCAAGACCACCGCCGAGTGGCTGAAGATCCTGGAGGAGGCCGGTGTCCCCTCCACCGCCATCAATACCGTGGATAAGCTGTTCACCGATCCGCAGGTCGCGGCCCGCAACATGCTCATCGAGGTAGACCAGCCCGGCATGGGCAAGGTCAAGATCGCCGGCAACCCGGTGAAGATGGCTTCCGTTGAGGCCGATGCCGACCATCACCCCGCTCCCGCCCTGGGCGATTCCACCCGAGATATTCTGGTGAATATGCTGGGCTGGGAAGAGGCCAAGGCCGACGAGTATGTCGAAAAGTTCCACTAAGTTTTTTGTGCAAGTCCCGCTTGCCGGAGACGCTCCTCCGGCAGGCGGCAACCCATATACTCTCTGAAAGAAGGATAAAACTATGACCAAACTTGAAGACCTGATTGAACGCAAAGGTTCAATCGCTCTCGGTGGCGGCCAGGCGCGTATCGAAAAGCAGCATGAGCAGGGCAAAATGACCGCTCGTGAGCGTCTCGAGACCCTGTTCGATCCCAACACCTTTGTTGAGATCGATGCCTTCGTTGTCCATCGCTGCTACTACTTTGGCCAGGAAAAGCAGCACTTCCCCGGTGATGGTGTTGTTGGCGGCTACGGCAAGGTAGACGGCCGCATCGTCTACGCTTATGCCCAGGATTTCACCGTTGTCGGCGGCTCCATGGGCGAAGTTCAGGCCAATAAGATCTGCAAGATCCTTGAGAATGCCCGCAAGGTCGGCGCTCCCGTAGTCGGCATGAATGATTCCGGCGGTGCCCGCATCCAGGAAGGTCTGGACGGTCTGGAAGGCTACGGCAAGATCTTCTTCCGCAATACCGCTGCCTCCGGCGTTGTTCCGCAGATCACCGCCATCATGGGCCCCTGCGCCGGTGGCGCCGTTTATTCCCCTGCTCTCACCGATTTCATCTTCCAGGTGAATAAGACCGGCAAGATGTTCATTACCGGCCCCGATGTTATCAAATCCGTTACCGGCGAGCAGATCGATGCTGAAAAGCTGGGCGGCGCTATGACCCACAACCGCGTCAGCGGCGTTGCGCACTTCATGGCCTCCGATGATACCGATTGCATCAACCAGATCCGTCGTCTGCTGAGCTACCTGCCCTCCAACTTCCGCGATGCCGCTCCCACCATCTTCAATGGTGACGATCCCAACCGCATTGCCGATCAGCTGGATACCATCATCCCTGATAATCCCAACAAGGCGTATGATATGTACGATGTCATCAAGGCCATCACCGATGGCGGCGAGTACATGGACTACATGGGCATGTATGCCCCCAATATGATTACCTGCTTTGCCCGCTTCAATGGCCGCTCCGTTGGTATTATCGCCAACCAGCCCAAGGCCATGGCCGGCTGCATGGATATCAACTGCTCCGATAAGGCTGCACGCTTTATCCGTACCTGCGATGCCTTCGGCATTCCGCTGCTCACCCTGGTAGATGTTCCCGGCTTCCTGCCCGGTTCCACCCAGGAGCACGGTGGTATCATCCGCCACGGCGCCAAGGTCATCTATGCCTACTGCGAAGCCACCGTTCCGAAGGTTACCATGATCCTGCGTAAGGCCTACGGCGGCGCTTACCTGGCCATGTGCTGCAAGGACCTGGGTTCCGATATCGTATACGCCTGGCCCACCGCTGAGATCGCCGTTATGGGCGCCGAGGGTGCCGCCAACATCATCTTCCGTAAGGCCACTCCCGAGGAGCGCGCTGAGCTGATCGATGAGTACAAGCGCGAGTTCAATAACCCCTACAAGGCTGCCGAGCGCGGCATGGTGGATGATGTCATTATCCCCTCTACCTCCCGTCAGATGATCATCGCTGCCATGGAGATGCTCGATGGCAAGGTCGTGGAAGCTCCCAGAAAGAAACACGGCAATGTTCCGCTCTAATCAAAAGGAGCGTGAATAATATGATGTATCTGTATATTGCCATTGCTCTGCTGGTCGGGCTGCTGCTGGGAAAAGCGCTTTTTGGCAAAAAGGCCGCTCCCGCGCCTGTCCCGGCCCCTGTGGCCGCAGTTCCTGCCGCCCCGCAGGAGGATGAGGATGAGATCGCAGCAGTCATCGCCGCCATTGCCGCTATGATGGGCTGCGCGCCGGAACAGGTACGCATCCTTTCCCTGCGTGAGGATTCTCCCTGGAGACCCACCTTACTAATTTCTGATGGAGGACAAATCGATGAAAAGATTCCTGATAAAAATAAATGGAAAAACATATGATGCTGAGGTAGAGGTCGTCGGCACCTCCGCCTCCGCTCCCGTAGCGGCGCCCGCAGCTGCCCCCCGTGCCACTGCTCCCGCTGCCGCTCCGGCTCCTGCCGCTGCCCCCGCAGCCGGCGGCCCCGCCAATGTCACCTCCCCCCTGCCCGGCACCGTTCTGCGTCTGTGCAAGAATACCGGTGATACCGTTGCGGCCGGCGAGGTCGTCATGATCGTTGAGTCCATGAAGATGAAGAACGAAGTCGTCGCTCCCGAGGGCGGCCGCATCGCCTCCATTGCCGTTGCAGCCGGCTCCGCCATCAATACCGGCGACCTGCTGTTCACTCTCGGCTAAAAGCTCTCACAGCATAATGCCTAATGCGGCGCTATTGTTTTGTGTGTTTATCACAATGCAATAGCGCCGCATTTTTGCAACATTTTTGATATATTTTCCATGTCATTATTATTTTGTGTGTATTGCACCATTTATAGAGATTTTTATTGTGCAAAATATATATGTCAAAATTCATCAAAAAGGAATCAAATTTTCTACAATGTAAAAATTCCACAACACCTATTGCATTTTATATTATTTAATAGTAGAATAGCTATTAGAAAGAACATGGGTAAGTAGTAAGCAGCTGCTCCCTGTTTCCATTATTTCCGCCGAGGCGGAACCGCAAAGGGGGCGACACGCATGGATACCAATTACGGCATCTCGATGAACTCTATTCTCCGCATGGATATCCTGCATGATGCCCGCCTGCTGGCCGGTGCTTCCGGCACCGATCAGATCGTTACCTCGGTCAGCGTCATGGTCGATCCCAACATCGTCAGCGCTGTGACCGGCGGTGAGCTGCTGGTTTCCACCGCCTACGCCATCCGGGAGAATATCCCCCAACTTATGCAGCTGGTCCCTCAGCTGAAGGAACACGGCGTGGTAGGCCTTGGCTTGAAGTTCAACAGCTATATCAATGAGATGCCGCAGAACATCCTCGATCTCTGCAATGAGCTGAGCTTCCCGCTGTTCGAGATTCCCAACAGCATCTCCTTCTCCCAGATCATCACCCCCATCATGACCACCATCGTCAATAATCAGGCACAGACCCTGGGGGATATATACGAGCTGCAAAAGGCGCTGACCGCTACCATGCTGGGCGGCGGCAACCTGCAGTCCATCGTACAGACGCTCTTTGACCGTTTTGGCAACAGCGTCGCCATTTACAATGACTTCTTTTCTTCTTTTGTGCTGGCCTGCAGCGAGCAGCGCCGTGAAAGCATTTCGCGTCGGATGGAAAATCTCGTCCGTTCCGGCTCCTCCAGCAAAGAGACTGTCTCCCTGATGAGCAGCCGTGAGGTCGATAGCATTGATGGCCTCATCTGCAATAAGATCATCATCCCCATTTACAGCGATAAGAAAAAATACGGCAGTATCTACATCTGGGAGGATAACCGCGAGATCACCGGCGTAGACCTGGCCGTTCTGGAAGCTTCTACTTCCCTCATCGCGCTGGATATGATCAAAAAGATCTCGATGTACGAGATGGAAAACAACCACAAGGCCACCTTTCTTGATGACCTTTTGGTTCACGATGAGGAACGGCAGCGCAAGTCGC
>OGOV01003164.1_pt1 | contig 11341 bp, 9 predicted proteins | sample 1552711 | NCBI WGS metagenome assembly OGOV01 (sample SAMEA2580216, study PRJEB22360) | human gut metagenome | biome: human gut; feature: human-associated habitat; material: faeces | place: Denmark | collected 2008/2010 | reverse complement strand
GACTATGATATCGGCGGATATTAAAAAAGAGCGGGATCATTTCAAGCCGCAGGGACGGAAAAGAAGTTTATTATTCGCTGTCGGACACGCCGCAGGCAAAGCTCCTGCATCATGCCATAGATGCGTTGTTTGAAATATCATGCCCGACTGAACAATAAGGAAATGCGCCGCAGCGTGTGAAAGTTGCGGCGCATTTCTATTGCGCTTAACCCTGATTTGTGCTGCCCGCTGGCATATCCGGCAGCTTGACCCGCATGGCGCGGATGGCATTGAGAATCGCAATAATGGAAACGCCTACATCCGCGAACACCGCCGCCCACATATTCGCATAGCCCAGCGCACCTAAAATCAGAACCAGGAATTTAACGCCCAGAGCAAACACAATGTTCTGATTTGCGATGCGAATCGTCTTACGGGCGATCTTCATAACAGCGGCAATTTTGGACGGTTCATCCGTCATAAGAACAACGTCAGCAGCTTCAATGGCAGCATCGGAACCCAATCCGCCCATAGCAATACCGACATCGGCCCGCGCCAGTACGGGAGCGTCATTGATACCGTCCCCAACAAAGGCCAGCATACCTTTTTCGCTTTTCTGCTTCAGCAGGCTTTCCACACGGTCAACCTTATCAGCCGGGAGTAGTTCGGTATAAACCTGATCCAGATGAAGCTGTCCAGCGACTTTCTTTCCAACGGCGTCTGCGTCGCCGGTCAGCATGACCGTTTTGCGGATACCGGCAGATTTCAGCAGCTTGATTGCGGCTGGAGCATCGGCCTTGATCTCGTCCTCAATGACGATACATCCTGCGTATTTCCCGTCACAGGCCAGATAGACCACGGTGCCGACAGCGGAGGACGGCGTGTACTTAATATGCTCCTTCTCCATCAGCTTGGTGTTTCCTGCCAGAATCGTTTTCCCATCAATCACGGCCTGTACGCCGTGACCGGCAATTTCCTGAACATCGGAAACCCGGCTGTTGTCGATTTTCTCTCCATAGGCGTTCTTGATCGAAAGAGAAATCGGGTGGTTGGAGTAGTCCTCAGCGTATGCGGCCAGCTCCAAAAGCTGCGCTTCCTCCATGCCGACAGGGTGGATCTCGCTGACCGCAAAGGAGCCTTTTGTCAGTGTGCCGGTCTTATCAAAGACCACGACCTCGGTATTTGCCAGGGCCTCCAGATAGTTGCTGCCCTTTACCAGAACACCGATCTTGGATGCGCCGCCGATGCCTCCGAAGAAACTAAGCGGAATGGAAATGACCAGCGCACAGGGGCAGGAAATCACCAGGAAGGTCAAGGCCCGGTAAATCCAAGTGCTGAATGGCTGCTGGGTAATCAGCGGCGGCAGGATCGCCAGCGCCAGAGCAGCGAATACCACTACCGGGGTATAATACCTGGCAAAGCGCGTGATGAAATTCTCAATACGGCCCTTCTTATCGCTTGCGTTTTCTACAAGGTCAAGGATTTTGGCTACGGTGGATTCCCCAAATTCCTTTGTGGTCTGGATGTTCAGGATACCGGTCTGGTTGATACAACCGCTGATGACCTCCATTCCCGGCTCCACCTCGCGGGGCATGGATTCTCCGGTCAGGGCCGAAGTGTCCAAGGTGGAAAAGCCTTTGAGAATCGTACCGTCCAGCGGGATGCGCTCTCCCGGTTTCACAACAATGGTTTCTCCGATCTGAACCTCATCCGGATCAACCTGAACCAGCTTTCCGTCCCTTTCGATGTTGGCATAGTCCGGGCGAATGTCCATCAGGCTTGCGATAGATTTTCTGGACTTGGACACCGCATAGGACTGGAACCATTCACCCACCTGATAAAACAGCATAACGGCAACGCCCTCGGAATGTTCGCCCAAAATGAGTGCGCCGATGGTGGCAATCGTCATCAGGAAATTTTCGTCAAACACCTGTCCATGCAGGATGTTCGTGATTGCCTTCCAGACAATATCCCAACCGACAACCACATAGCAGACGAGAAAGACCGCCATCTCCGCCAATTCAGGGAGGTGGAGCAAGCTGCCTGCAAGAAACAGCACCGCCGCCACGATAATGCGTGTGAGCAAGTGCCTTTGTTTTCGTGTCATAGTGTATTCTCCTTTCGTTGCAGCATAAAGCGTGTCACGCTTTTTCTGTCTATTGATGAAAAACACCGGCTACCGTGTGGCAGCCGGTGTCCAGCTTTTCATTATGCCTTAATAGTCACATCCGGCTCGATCTGCTTAATCAGCGCCTTTGCTTCGGCCAGAACAGCGTCAAACTGATCGTCCGGCGCTTCCAGAATCATCTTCTGACCCAGGAAGTTGACGGATACGCTGGTCACACCGTCGATCTTCTTCACGGCGTTCTGGATTTTGTCAGCACAATGGCCGCAGTCCAGGTCAAGCAGTTTAATGGTCTTTTTCATGGAGAAAGCCCCCTTTCATTTTGGTATTTGGTTGGTTTGATATGGATGAACAATTAAAAGGTTGTTTAATCGTTCATGCTGCCAGTATATTCACGAAGCCCCTCAAAGTCAATGGATTTGGGAGCGATTCTGCCCTTTGGATTGGAAAACCTGCTGATTGGATTTCCAGCAAAAACCTCATTTCTCTTTGGATAAAAAAAGCTCCACTTTGGAGCGGACAAAGGAGAAGCAGGATAAGTATAATGAAAAACGGTCAAAGACCTTGTGCGTAAACTTTATGTTCGGGGCTTTAGCATCTTTCCCCCAAGGTGCCAAACGCCCCTTTTCATAACGGTATTTAGTTCCCTACGGGGGAGGGGTACTCGCACAAATCTTCATAAGAAAGAAGGGATAATTTTGCAAAAGGAGCAATTTGACATTACGGGTATGACTTGCTCGGCCTGCTCCACCAGAGTGGAAAAGAGCGTGGCAAAGCTACCAGGCATCAAAGAAGTATCCGTCAACCTGTTAAAAAACAGCATGGTTGCTTTTTATGATGAATCCGTTTTGGATACGACGGGAATCGTCCAGGCCGTTGAAAAGGCCGGTTATGGCGCGATTCCCAAAGCCTCCGCACAAAACAAGAGCCGGACGACCACACCGGCAGCAAAACCGGAGGTCAGTACGGCACAGGCAGAATACAAGCAGATGAAACAGCGGCTGCTGCTTTCTGCCCTTTTTACGATCCCGCTGTTTTATATTTCTATGGGTCACATGATGGGGTGGCCGCTCCCCAGCTCCTTGCTGGGGATGGAAAATGCAATCAGCTTTGCATTTACCCAATTCCTGCTGCTGATCCCGGTGGTGTTTATCAACTTCAAATATTACCGGATGGGATTCAAGACCCTGTTCCACGGCTCGCCTAACATGGATTCGCTGATTGCGATAGGCTCCAGCGCCGCAATCGTTTATGGCATTTACGCCGTTTACAAAATCGGCATCGGATTCGGTCATGGGGATATGGCTACGGTTCACAGCTTTATGATGGATTTGTATTTTGAATCCGCAGGCATGATCCTGACCCTTATCACCTTGGGCAAAACCCTGGAGGCCCGCGCAAAGGGTAAGACTTCGGACGCAATCACAAAGCTGATGAATCTGGCTCCCAAAACGGCTATCGTGGAGCGGGACGGAAAAGAGCTTCAGGTGCCGGTGGAAGAAGTGCAGTTGGGCGAAACCCTGATTGTCAAGGCCGGTGAATCTGTGCCGGTAGATGGTATTGTCATAGAGGGCTTTTCCTCCGTTGATGAATCTGCCCTGACCGGCGAGAGCATCCCCGTGGAGAAGCATATCGGGGACAAAGTGATCGGTGCGACCACAAGTAAGTCCGGCTATTTCAAGATGCAGGCCACCAAGGTGGGCGATGATACCACGCTGGCACAGATTGTCCGGCTGGTGGATGAAGCGACCAGCTCCAAGGCCCCTATTGCGAAACTGGCTGATAAGGTCAGCGGCGTGTTTGTGCCGGTAGTTATCAGCATCGCGCTGATCGCGGTTGTTGTCTGGCTGCTGTTGGGATATGGCTTTGAATTTGCCCTGTCTATCGGCATTTCCGTTCTGGTCATTTCCTGCCCCTGTGCGCTGGGCCTTGCAACGCCTACGGCCATTATGGTCGGAACCGGAAAGGGCGCAAGCAACGGTATCCTGATTAAATCGGCGGAGGCCCTGGAAACGGCCCATAGCATTGATACGGTTGTGCTGGATAAGACCGGCACAATTACTCAGGGCACGCCCGTAGTGACAAATATGCTCTGCAAAGAGGGCGTTCCACAAAAGGAGCTGCTGCAAATCGCCGCTTCGCTGGAAAAAATGTCCGAGCATCCGCTGGCGGACGCGATTGTGGCGGAGGCCGAAAAAGCAGACCTTTCCTTCCTTCCGGTGGACGGTTTCAAGCAGATTCCCGGTCAGGGCCTTGTGGGGCAGATTGGAAACGAAACGTGCCTTGCCGGAAACCGCCGACTGATGGCAGCAAATGGCATCAATGGCGGCGCACTCCTTCAGTTGGGTGAGAAAATGGCCGTTGACGGGAAAACACCTCTGTTCTTTGCCCGTGGTGGTCAGTTTATTGGTGTTATTGCCGTGGCGGATGTAGTCAAGCCCACCAGCAAGCAGGCCATAGCGGAATTGACCGGCATGGGCATTGAGGTGGTCATGCTGACCGGCGACAATGCAAAGACCGCAGAAGCGATTCGGCGTCAGGTCGGCGTGGATCGTGTTGTGGCAGAGGTATTCCCCCAGGATAAGGAGAAGGAGATCCGCCGTTTGCAGAGCGCCGGGAAGAAAGTGGCGATGGTCGGTGACGGTATCAACGATGCTCCGGCCCTTGCCAGAGCGGACGTTGGTATCGCTATCGGAGCCGGAACGGATGTGGCGATTGAGTCAGCGGATATTGTTTTGATGAAAAGCGATCTGCTGGATGTGTCTACGGCAATCCAGCTTAGTAAGGCGGTTATCCGCAACATCAAGCAAAATCTGTTTTGGGCGTTTATCTACAACATCATCGGTATCCCGGTGGCGGCAGGCGTGTTCTATCTGCCCTTTGCGTTGAAGCTGAACCCCATGATCGGCGCTTTTGCTATGAGCTTTAGTTCGGTATTCGTGGTATCCAATGCCCTGCGTCTGCGGTGGTTCAAGGCGAAGCATCAGGCCAATACAGAACTGGATTCAGACCCTATGTACGAACAGACAACAGTAAAAGAAGAACGAAAAGGAGCAATTCACATGGAAAAAGTATTGAACATCGAAGGTATGGTTTGCGGAATGTGTGTGAAACACGTTGATAAGGCGCTGCGGGACATCCAGGGCATCAAGGATGTGGCCGTTCACCTGGAGAGCAAGTCGGCCCAGGTGCAGCTTGACCAGGATGTGCCGGATGCTGTGTTGAAAGCTGCTATCGAGGACGCTGGCTATCAGCTCGTCAGTATCCAGTAACGGGCCGTTTATGAAGGCCAAGAAAGGCGATATTGTTCACAAGCTAAAAATCGCCAGAGGACAAATTGACGGTATCCTGCAAATGGTTGAGGAAAATCGCTATTGCGTGGATATTTCCAATCAGCTTCTTGCTACACAGGCGTTATTAAAAAGCGCCAATCAGCAGATTTTGCAAGCCCATATACGAAGCTGCGTCCGGGAGGCCCTGCAAACGGACGCCGTAAATCCAAAACTTGAGGAAGCCCTGAAACTACTGGAAAAAATGATACAGTAACAACGGGAGCGGAAAGGGCCTTATGTCCTTTCCGCTCCTAAATTCGTTTCAGATTGGATTGTAAATCCTGCGGTTGGGAGCGTACAAAGAAGCCCGGATTTTATATACTTTAAGTGGTTAGTTAGATATGGCTAATCCAGCAAGGCACGTCACTGGCGCGCTTTGCTGGATACCTCGAAATTAAAATAGACCAGGAGGAATAGAGTGATGAAACAGGCACTTGACACAAGAACAAAGCTCTTAACAAAAAGCCCCTGGCCGCTGATGATTGAACTTAGCATCCCTGCGGTTCTTGGCATGGTGGTCGTTGGGCTTTATAACATGATGGATTCCATCTTTGTCGGCCAGATGGTCGGTGACGTGCAGATGGGAGCCATATCGGTATCCTATCCCTTGACGCTTATCAATGCCGGTTCAGCGGCCATGCTGGGCGTGGGTTCTGCATCGGTACTGTCCCGCGCTATCGGCAAGAAGGATGAAAACACAATTAAGAAGATCATGGGCAACCTGGTTGCTATGGTTCTTCTGCTGTCCGTTATCTATACAGTGGTAGGCATGGTGTTCACCCGCCAGCTTTTGTCCCTGACCGGAGCCAGCGACAACATTTTGAATTATGCGGAAAAATATTTACGGATTATCTTTGCCGGTTCCTTGTTTGTAAACTTTTTTCAAAGTGCAAACATGGTCATTCGCGGAGAAGGCCAGCTTAAAAAGGCAATGACGATTATTGCCAGCGGCGCTATTTTGAATATCATTCTTGACCCTATTTTTATCAGTATCCTGAATCCCTACGGTATGGGCATTGAGGCGGCTGCTTATGCAACGATTTTCTCCCAGTTTGTCCAGGCTGCAATTACGCTGTGGTATTTCAAGAAAAAAAGTCCTCATGTGAAGATTGGGCGCATCCGCATTGACGGAGAACTGCTTCCCCAGGTTCTTTCTGTCGGGGTATCTGCTCTGTTGATGCAGATTCTGACCTTGGTACAGCAGACAGTGATCTATCGTGTGGCATCGAACTATGGCGGGGAAACTTCACAGCTTCTTTTAGGTGCGGCGCTCCGCTTCTGGAATTTCTCTTTCGTTCCTCTGTGGGGGATCAGTCAGGGATTCCAGCCTGCCGCCGGTACAAACTATGGTGCAAAGGACTATGACCGGGTAAAGACGCTGACCAGGGTTTTTATTACTGCTGCAACGCTGCTGTCGCTGGTGTTCTATATTCCTGCCGAGCTGTTTCCAGAGAAGATTTTATCCATGTTCCTGACAACGCCGGGTATCGCGGCATCGGGTGCAACCAACTTCCGTATCATGTTCAGCACTTATGTCCTGCAAGGCAGCTTTATGATTGCCGTAACCCTGTTCCAGTCTTTGGGCAAGGCGAAAAAGGCAACTTGGCTGGTGCTGTTCCGCCAGATTATTCTGTTTATTCCTCTCTGCGTGGTTCTTCCGATGATCGGCGGCATGGGTATTCGTGGCGTATGGCTGGCGATTGCTCTGACAGATGCAATTCTGGTGGTTATTACCGTTTCTATGATGCTTTATGAGTTTGGCAAGCTGCCGGAGACTTCTTCCGTAAATCGGTGAGGAGGGAGCGTTCATGTATCTTTGCGATGGAAAAATAGGAAATGAATATAAAGTTGAGGATATTGATCTGCCTGTCAATATAGAAAAGCGTTTGGAGGCCCTTGGGATGACCCGTGGAACCTCTATCGCTGTTCTGAACAGCAAAAGTCGGGGTGTCCTGATTGTGAAAGTCAGGGGAACACGCTTTGCACTTGGGCGCAATATCACAAAGAATATTTTAGTGGGGTAAATTCCGATGAGAGAAAATTTGACTATCGGCTTCATCGGAAATCCGAACTGCGGAAAGACAACACTTTTCAATGCTTACACCGGTGCAAATCTGAAAGTGGCAAACTGGCCAGGTGTAACCGTTGAGAAAGTAGAGGGTGCCATTAAAGACCATGATCTGAATATTCGACTGGTCGATCTTCCTGGCACTTACAGCCTGACCTCCTACACAATGGAAGAACAGGTATCCAGACAGTTTATACTAAGCGATGAAGTCGATGTGATTATTGATGTTGCGGACGCTTCCGCTCTGGAGCGAAACCTATACTTAACTTTGCAGCTTTTGGAGCTGGGCAAGCCGGTTGTGCTGGCGCTGAACATGATGGACATTGTGGAAAAGCGCGGCATGGAGATTGACACACACAGACTGCCGGAAATGCTGGGCATCCCGGTCATTCCAGTTTCAGCCAGAAAACGGACAGGACTGGATGTGCTGCTTCATGCAGCCGCGCACCATAAAGACTGTAAAGATCCGGAGTGTCTGATTCATCATCATAAATATACTCCAAAACACCGGCACGACCACCATTCAGAATACGCAATGGTTTACAGTGATGCTATTGAGGACAAGATTGATCTTATCATGGCAGAGCTGAAGCGGAAATATCCGAACCTGTCCAATTACCGCTGGCACGCCATTAAGCTGCTGGAGCAGGATAAGGAAATCTCTGCACGTTATCCGGTCAATATGCCGGATGTGATCGACCGGAACTATGAATCCGACATTATCAATGAGAAGTATGATTTTATTGAGGAAATCATCAGGGAGATTCTGGTCAATAAGGATCGTCAAGACGCTTTGACGGAAAAGGCAGACCGTGTATTGACGCATAAGTTTTGGAGCATCCCGATTTTCCTCGTTGTCATGGCGGCGGTGTTCTTCCTGACCTTTACCATTGGCGATTGGCTGAAAGGATTCCTGGAATTAGGAATTGAGAGCCTGTCGGCATTGATAAGCGATGGACTGATTGCTGTCGGGGTCAATGAAGTGCTGCGCTCCCTGCTGGTAGACGGCATCATCGCCGGTGTGGGCGGTATCCTGACTTTCCTGCCGAACATTTTCATTCTGTTTCTGGCATTGGCTTTTCTGGAGGACAGCGGATATATGGCCCGTGTTGCGTATGTCATGGAAGGGATTATGAGCAAGCTGGGACTTTCCGGACGGGCATTTATCCCCATGATTTTGGGATTTGGCTGCACTGTTCCGGCAATCATGGCTTCACGGTCTTTGGAAAACCGGCGTGACCGTTTTAAGGTCATGTTGATTACGCCCTTTATGAGTTGCAGCGCCCGTCTGCCAATCTACATCTTGTTTGCCGAGATGTTCTTTCAGGAACGCGCCATGCTCGTGGCCTATTCCATGTACCTGATCGGCCTGGTGGTCGCTATCCTGGTAGCGGCGATCATCCATTTGATTGACCGGAGAAAATCGGAAAATTATCTGCTGATTGAGCTGCCGGAATATAAGGCCCCCAGCGCCAGAACTGTGGCAATCTATGTATGGGAAAAGGTAAAGGACTACCTTACCAAAGCAGGTACTACCATCTTTGTAGCATCTATCCTTATGTGGGTGATCCTGAACTTTGGGCCGCATGTCTATACTATGGAAATGGCAGACAGCTTCGGGTCTATCCTGGGCCATTGGCTTGTACCGATCTTTGCACCGATTGGACTGGGATTCTGGCAGATAGCGGTTGCTCTGATTGCTGGCATCTCTGCAAAAGAGGTTGTGGTGTCCAGTTGTGCCGTTCTGTTTGGGATTCCCAATATCAACTCCGGCGCGGGAATGGATACATTGGTCGGCATCCTGGGTGCAGCCGGTTTTGGACAGCTCAATGCGTTTTGCCTGATGATTTTCTGCCTGCTTTACGTTCCCTGTGCAGCGGCCCTGGCTACAATTCGCAAGGAATCCGGCAGTACAAGGTGGATGCTGTTCTCGGCCCTGTTCCAGTTGGTTGTGGCCTGGGCTGTTACTTTTGTGGTTTATCGTGTTGGACTTTTGCTGTGAGGTATGAATATGACGTTTGGAAAAGTGCTTCGTTCAGCGGCCATTTTATCAGTGGTCGCATTTGGACTTTGGATTTTGAAAAGAGGATCGGAGACCCAAAGCTAATAAGTTGTGAGTTTCCAGTCAGAAAGGAGTTTTAGATGCCTGTTACTGGTATAATCCTTATCGGGATTGTTTTCTATGCAATATGGGCTGTGCGAAAAATCCATAAGAACCGCAAAAATGGTTCTTGTTGTAGCGGCAGTTGTTCCGGTTGTGTAGGAAAGGAATATTGCAGCAAATAAAATCCCGCATATAGCCGATGTTTTCCGTTTTGGAGGGCATCGGCTTTTTCGTATATTTGCACATTCGGCAGGGCTGCACTATAATAGAATTTGCTTTCTGATTGGATTGCACATCCTGCCGATTGGAGCGGTATAAAATGAGAAAAAACTATATAATAAAAGACGCCAGGAGAATCCTGGCAGAACAAATACGAGATAACGGAATGAATACTATGAACAAAAACCCTATCACCAATGCTACGGGGTTATCTGCGATTATTCCAAAAGATAATGACGGATATTGCACCGTCTATAAAATGGACTGTGAGGATGGCCTGGGGCTTATGACAGTCTATCAGGTTTATCCCGGTATCCAGCTTATTTACAATGATTTTGAAGCAACGAGTTGTTATTGGGACGGAACCATTGATAAGAATGTGCTGGAGATCAATCATTGCCGGGAAGGGCGTGAAGGGAGCGTATTGCAAAGCGGTTCCTGCCTGTACCTCGGAGAAGGGGATCTTTCCATTCATACAATGGATAACTGTGCTTCTGAAATGGCCTTTCCTTTGAGACATTATCGCGGAATCTCAGTAGTGCTTGATCTGGAGCTGGTTTCTCAAAATCCGCCTGGAATCCTCGCCGAGAGCGGTATTGGTATTGCAGATTTCAAAAACAAATTTTGTGCCGATGGCTCATGCTTTGTCATGCGGGCCAAGGATGAGATTGAGCATATCTTTTCTGAACTGTATTCCGTACCGGATCGCCTGCAAAAGCCATACTTCATGCTGAAGGTGCAGGAGCTTCTCTTATTCTTGTGTATGGTGGATGTAAATAAAGAAAAGCAGCGAGAGTTATATACTTCTCCCCAGGTGGAGATTGTACGGGACATTCACAAGCGGCTTATCTCCAACTTGCAGGAACGGCCAACGATTGAGGAACTTTCCAAAGAGTATCTTATCAATACGGCAACCTTAAAGGATACGTTCAAGGGAGTTTATGGACAGCCCATTGGAACCTATATGAAAGTGTACCGCATGAAACAGGCCGCTGCTCTGCTTCGTCAGACGCAGGCAACCATAGCAGAAATTGCCAGCCAGGTTGGATATGAGAATCAGAGTAAATTTGCAACAGCATTTCGAGATGTCATGAAGATTGCACCGGCTGAATACCGGAAACAAAATAGTGGCGATTGATTGGGCTAGGAAAATTTACGTCTACTGCCGGAGGCAAAATAAAACCAGCAGAAACAAATTGCATTTTGCCCTGCTGGTTTTATTCATAATTTTGCGGATCGGAGGATTTGTAACGTCGGCTGATAAACTGCTCCGCCATATAATCCAGTGTTTTCAAGATAATCTGCCGCTCATCCTCGGTACAGGCCAGAAACTTTCCCATGAAATGCTGTACTTGCTTTTCCTGTTCCGAAGCGTCAGGATAAAACAGCTCATTAGCAGAAATGCCTAATCGCTTGACGAATCTTGTCAGTACAGATGAAGAACCGCATTATGGAAAATATGGAATGCTACGGAGAACATATCTGAAAGAGCATCGTCCGGCAATGTATTCACT
>OGOV01003162.1_pt1 | contig 11354 bp, 7 predicted proteins | sample 1552711 | NCBI WGS metagenome assembly OGOV01 (sample SAMEA2580216, study PRJEB22360) | human gut metagenome | biome: human gut; feature: human-associated habitat; material: faeces | place: Denmark | collected 2008/2010 | reverse complement strand
TGCTCAGGAACTTATAAATAAAGTTAAATCAAAGTGTTGCGGAATTAAGGATATATACTTTCGTAAGTCAAACGGCTCTTTTTCTTGGAAATTGCCATTCTTTTAGGGAATTATTGATTCCGGCTGCAAAAATACAAATAATATCAGAAATCCTTGTTCAATTATCCGAAAATCGTACAACTTTAACGATTTTAAGCATAAATCAGTGTACTATTTTGCTAAAAAAGGCATTTTTCAGTATTTTTCAGTGCTTAAAAATTTGGTTGTATCCAATATTCGTTCTACTTTTGCACCCGAAATCCAACGATATGAGATACAGATGAACTAAAAAGTAAGTTGAAAGTAAACTGAAAGGAGAAAAGGAACAGTTGAAAGTAAACTTCAGGAAACATGAGTTCTCAGTAGATTCAGGTATTGGTGATCATTATAAATATAAAAGAGTATACGAAAGTAAAAGGTGATTCTAAATCACTCAATGTATTTTTAAAAAAGAAAAGTTTAATTGAGGTATGAAGAAAAGGATTTTAATTGCGTTAGTAGCACTCGGCAGCCTTATCTGTCCTGCTCTAGCGCAGAACGCTGCGGTAAAGACCAACTTGCTGTATGATGCAACGACAACCATGAACTTGGGTGTTGAATTCGGTCTTTCTCCAAAATGGACACTTGACGTATCCGGAAACTACAATCCTTGGACGTTTTCAAAGAACAAGAAATGGAAGCACTGGCTCGTTCAGCCAGAGGCCAGATACTGGTTCTGTAACAAAATGATGGGTTCATTCATCGGCTTCCATGCCTTGGGTGGATCTCACAACATCGGTGGCATGGATCTTGACTTCAAGTTCCTGGGCACTGATTTCTCTAAGCTGAAAGACTATCGGTATGAAGGATGGTTTATCGGTGCAGGTGTAGCTTACGGCTACGCTTGGGCTCTCTCGAAACATTGGAATCTGGAAGCTGAACTTGGTGTAGGCTATATCTACTCTAAGGCAGATAAGTTTAACTGTGCTCAATGCGGAGATAAACTTGAAGATGACAAGGCACACAACTATGTGGGCCCGACGAAAGCAGCCCTCAACTTAGTGTATGTTTTTTAAAAAGAATCAGAGATGAATACATATAATATAATAGGTAGTATGTTCGGAGCCTTGCTTATCGCTCTCCCTATATCAGCCGATAATACCCAGCAGGCTTACAAGAATCTGAAAATCCAGAATAAGGCAATCAGAAAGGTTGGCAACCAGGTGAAAATGGCTATGGACTTGAACCTCGACCAAATTCAGCTTGCCAGCAACAAAGGTCTCATCTATACCCCAATGATCCTCAACGAAAAGGATACGCTCTTCATGCCGAGCGTTGAGGTGATGGGTAAAAAGAGATATATTTACTATCAGCGTAACCAGAAAACGGCTACGGCAAACCCACTCATCGTGGCACTCCGTAAGAACAAGACAGCACAGACGCTTCATTATGAATACGCCGCTCCGTTCAGCGACTGGATGAAGAACTCAAACTTCGCTATCAGTAATGATGCCTGCGGTTGCAACCAGCAACTTCTCGATGAAGGTATTCTGAATCCGGAAGGACGTGCTTTCTCTACTCCGAAGAATCTCTTCAATGCTTATGTACAGCCTAAGGCGGAAGCCGTAAAGGCAAGAAAGGAGAACGGTTCTGCCCGCTTGAACTTCAAGGTGAACAAGTGGGATATCCTATACGATATGGGCAACAATGCCAGCGAACTGGATAATATCCGCAAGACACTCGACCTTGTAAAGAACGATTCGGATGTTACCATCACCAAGATAACACTCCACGGCTATGCATCACCAGATGGTGGATATACCAACAACAACAAGTTGTCGCTTAACCGTACACAGGCGCTTTTGCAGCATATCCTGAAGACCTATCCTATTTCTTCAAAACTGTTTGCGACCACAGCTACAGCGGAGGACTGGGCGGGAACCATCAAGTATGTAAATGAGAACGATGTTCCTCAGAAGGAAGTTGCACTTGAGATCATCAACAGCAACATGCAGCCAGATGCCAAAGAGAAAGCATTGCTCAAGAAGGCTCCACAAGCTTATCACTATCTCCTGCAGAATGTATGGCCATCACTTCGCCGTACCGACTATACGATAGAATATGATGTACAGGCATTCAATGTAGAAAAAGCTCGCGAGGTTATCAAGACCCGTCCTCAGAAGCTCTCTCTCCAGGAGATGTATCTGGTAGCCCAGACTTATCCTAAGGGTAGCGCCGAATTCAATAATGTTTTCGACATAGCTGTAAGAATGTTCCCTGAAGATAAGCTTGCCAATCTCAATGCAGCCTCAGCAGCCATCGAACGTGGCGACAAGGTGAGTGCAGAGAAATATCTCCTGAAAGCAGGCGACAGCGCCGAGGCTAACAATGCCCGTGGTTGTCTGGCTTCCATGAAGGAAGACTATCAGACAGCCAAGCAATACTTTGAGAAAGCTATTGCCGGTGGTTTGAAGGAGGCGCAGGAAAACCTGGATAAAGTTAACCAGGCACTTTAAAGTAACTATTTACTTTCTATTTATATAAGTATAAGATAAAAGATGATGTAAAATACGATCTGTTTTCAGCGGATTGTGCCAATATGTGCGAAACTTAATTTTGAGAATAAGAATTAATTAAATATATTGTATAACTTTTTTTGTATTAAGTAAAAAGATTATGAAAAAAATGAATTTGCTCGTAATGAGCTTGGTTTCAGCCGCAGCTTTGTCTTTCACTAGCTGCAGCAGTAATGATGATTTGGCTGGTGACAACGCAGGTCAGGCTAAGGCAGATGGTTTCTACATGACTTTGACTGTACAGTCTCCAAATGCTAGCGGCACAAGAACTTCTGTTCTTGATCCTACTGAGAATGCTACAAAAGATGAAGCAGCTATCAAGACTGGTACTTTGTATTTGGTAGATGCCAATGGCGATATTGCTTTCCATGAAGACTTATCTGGGTTGGATTGGTCTGGTGCCGTTGGAGAAGGAGAATCAGTAACTCAGAAGGACGGCCAGAAGACTTTCAAAATTGAGGTTAAGAATGTTCATGCTGACAATACATACAAAGTATATTTCAAGGCTGGTGACCAAGAGCCAACAGAAGCAATGAACTTCAAACCAACTCTTAGCAACATATTTAAAACTACAGATAAGTTTGCTACTCCATTCGCTAAAGCAGAGGACTTTGCTATGTTCAACCAGAACGATTCACAGGTAGATGGTAACGGTTATACAGTAACCTTCATCAAGGCTAACAATAATGAAGCTAACCCAGCAAAGGTTTATTATAAAGGAGAAGTATCTCCTATCAAGGTTGAGCGTGTAGTAGCTCGTATCGATGCTCCTAAAAATGAGTCAACACAAGTCCTTGCAAAGTACCCAGAAAATGCTTCAGAAGCATTGAAGGTAGCAATAGATGATGCAAAAGATAAGGTTGCAAATATTGAACTGGTAGACTATGCTGTAGCTAACTTGGCAAATCAGTCTTACGTGATGCAGACATGGAGTGAAAACCAGCTTAGTCTTCCAGCTAACACCGACTATACACAGAAGGCTACTGATTTCGGTACTAAGTATTATTACAAGGATAATGAATTCTTCAACAACGAACCAGTAAACTACGTATTTGAGAACAATTCAACAGATAAACCAACAACCATGTATTTCGAGTACAAGGTTACTTTGAAGAACGAGAAGTTTGAAAGTGATGCTGATTTCAAGGATGATGCTACCAATGCAGGTACATTCTATCGTTACAACAACGTAATCTACACCTCTTTCGATCAGATCTTCAAAGATTACAAGGATGTAGCAAAAACCCTCTTCGGCGGAGGCAAGGACGCAGCTAAAATGAAGACAGAATTGGCTGATGCCATCAATGACGATACAAAGTTGGCAAAGTTCCGTGAGGATTACAACATTGAAGTATTCAAGGGAGGTAAGACATACTACAAGCATGTTATCAAGGACAATCACATCAATGGCATTATCCAGCGTAACAGCATCTATCGCCTCAACATTAACAATATCTTCAACGTAGGTGCTCAGGTTCCTAATGGTGAGCCAACAGAGAACGATTACTACTATATCAACGTTACCGTTACTGTTAACCCTTGGGTTCTCAACACAGAAAACGTTGACTTGCAGTAATATTCCGCCAAACCAGACAGATAAAATATAAATACTTATATATATACCAATACTCTCGGGGGAGCAATCCTCCTCCGAGAGTTTATCAACCAAACGTTCGTTCTGAAAAGAACGAAAACATTCTTAAAAGATAACTAACATTGCCGCCCATGTATAAAAGGCGGGAGATACAAAGACGTGCCGTCATACCCCCAACCCGAAAGACTGGCACTTTTCATCCTTAGATAATAACGATGCTGAAGGCAACGAAACAGAGAGCTGATAAAGCAAAAATATTCGCTACCTACGGCACTCTCTATATAAAATAAGTAAAAGTAAAAGATTATAAAATATAAAGAATATGGCACATTTCCTCAACAACAAATGTTGCAAGCTGGTTTGCATCTCAGCCATCGCACTCACTTCTCTTTCATCATGCATGAAAGATGAGATCACGAGCTGCCCTACAGCTAAGTTGTCGCTCAAATTCGACTATACTTATAATGTGAAAGAGGCTGATGCTTTCTCTGCTGAGGTGAAGAACCTCAACGTTTATGTATTCGACAAGAACGGTAAGTTCGTAGATAACTATACCGAGTCGGCTGACAAGTTTGAAACAGGTCATAAGATGGAAATCACAGACCTGCAAGCAGGCAAGTATACCTTCGTCTGCCTGGCTCGTGACAAGCAGCCTGCCGCAATGGGAACAAGAGCCGAAGGTGATGATGAGACCGAGTTTAGCTTTACTAAACTTACCCCAGGTATCTCTACCATCAACGACCTGCAAGAGGAAATGGGCAAAAAAAACGAAGAAGAATCCGTAAACGACAAGCACTTCACCGCACTCTATACCGCACAGGACTCCCTCAACTTTGATGGAGAAAACGATGTGCAGGGAAAATTGAGTCTGATGAAGTGTACCAAAACATACCGCGTGGTGATGCTTCCATTCGAACCCGACCAGGAAGGATTCACAGCCGAAAACTTCGATGTAGAAATCAAAGGTTCTGCAGCCCTACTCGACTATAAGGGCGACAAGGTAAAGCCAAAGGCAATCACCTATCTTCCTTATGAGAAGAAACTGGTAGAAAACCACAGCGGCAAGACCGAGGTAGAAGGCGAAGACGTAGAAAAGGCGCTGGTTTACGACCTGTCATCATCACGTATGTTCGAAACCAAAGATGACAACAAGAGTCGTGCTGCCGACGGATCCAGCCAATATGATGACAAGCGCATCGTCATCACCGACAAGCGCATCAACAAAGTCATCTTCAACCACTCCCTGCCTTGGTTCCTCTCACTCTGTGCCAGCGACCGCTACGGCAAAGACTGGAGCGACCAGCAGTATCTGGACCGTCAGGACCATTACACTCTGGTATTCTACGTGCCAGCTCCAAGTTCTACCTACAGCATGGATGCAAGAATCAAGGTAAACAACTGGGTTCTGAATCTTCAGAATGCCGACCTGGGAAAATAAGAAAAGAAAGAAGTATAAGTAAAAGAAAGAAAACATGAAACGCTATCAATCTACTCTGACCAAGATGACACGCCCAGTGTGTATGGCACTCGCTGCTTTGCTCATGGTAGGCGCAATGGCATCCTGTTCAGAGAACGAAAATACAGAAACAGCTCTAGGCGACAATGCCTATCTGAGCCTCAGTTTCTCTACCGGCACCGGAAACAGTACCAGAGCCGGAGAAACTAGCGGAAAGGCTCTTGCCGACAATGAGACCAATGCAAATCCTACTCAGGAGAACGACATCCATAATATCAAGGTGTGGGTGTTCAAATCAAATACCGGCGATGAAGCCACTCCAATCTCTTATAAAGCAGAGACGCTGAGCGAAGTGAAGAACGGTAACTATACCCTGAACCTCCGATTCCTGAGAAAGATTGGCGGCGAAGAAGTAAAGAACATCGACCTTTACATCCTGGCAAACTCTGAGAGCATCAACATGCTGGACCAGATGAAAGGCAAAGACCTCAGTTCTGTTACCCGCAAAGATCTGAAAGAAGTCAGCTTTACCTCACCTTTCGGTATCAATGGCGATGGTACTGCAGAAAACCAAGAAGTGCCAGCCGGAAAGGGACTCCCTATCTCCCGTGCCATCACTCAAATCTCTGTAGACAGCCATGTGGCTGATACAGAAGAAGGAGCCAAAGACAAAGGCATCAAGATTCCTCTGGTTCGCGCTGTTTCGAAACTCCATTTTTACTTTGCCCGCAAATCGGGTAATGATGCCAATACCAGTCAGGTAAAGGTAACAAGAATAGAGGTAGAAGGCAACACCATTCCTACTGCTAGCTATGTTTTTCCCGACGAAGCGACATATAACGAGAATGGTTACAACCAGGACGTTACTAGTCAGAAATACAATTCGGCTACAACCTACGTATCAGACGCTCTGAAACTGGCAGGTGTAGAGAACACGGATATCAAGGAAGTGGAGAATCCTAAGAGTTTCATCAAAACGAGTGATCAGTCTGCCCAGGAATATCTGGATGCTTTTGATAAGAAAGGAATCAAATCTCATGATCTCTGTTATCTCCGTGAAACCACCAAAGCCATCAAAGGCACCATCTACTATTCATTAGATGGTGGGAAAAACGAGAAGCACAAGACCTTCAATATTCCTTCTGAAGGAAATGCTATCAGAAACAGAGAACTGGTAGTTTACGGTTATTTCCTCAACGGACAGATGGGTAAGCTCACCGTTACTCCTACTATTCAGGAATGGCAGGATGGAGGAACATATACATTCATAGAGAAAGCATCCAGCGAAGTCATCATTACTGACGGTGAGAAAACAGACTGGGGATACAAGGTAGCCTACGGCAAGCCAAAGTTCGGTCCGATGATAACAATCAAAGACATAGATACTGATGGCAAGACTTGGATATTGCAGACCAACAATCCGATGTTCGGATTCGTAAAATGCAACGCAAGCGGCAATTATGAAGAAAACCAAGAGATCTACGGAATGAACGAGAAAGGAGATGAAACCATACTCGGTTATACCTATAAGATAAAGGACTTTCTCAAGAGCGACAATGGAGTCGACAAGGAAATACACTTCTACGTAGTGCCGAAGAAGAGACTGGACACCTCTATCCCTCACAATGTGAAAGCATCCATCTTCATCACCCGATACCCGAACGACAAGTTCTTCATCAATGCTGCAGGCAAGTTCCCTGGCAGCGAGGACGGTACAGAAATTTACTTCGAGCAAGTATTATAAACATCAAGTACCATAAATAGCAAATACATCAAACAGCTATCATAAAATGGCATTCATCATGAACATGAAGGAGTTATTAAAACATATATCATCAACCTCAAGCTGCATGGCACTGGTTGCTACGCTGCTTGCGGGATGCGCCGCTGACAACACCGAAATACAGACCAACGGTGCTGAACAAAAGCTCGACATCATGCCGATAGTCAACGACCTCAACAAGTCTACCCGAGCAGACGAAGATGCGCTGCACGAGAAGACTTTGTCGGCTTTAGACTTCAAGCTCTTCGAGAATGAACAGCAAAACAACATCGACGAACAATTCTACAGCATTAATGAAGGCAAGGAACTGCAAGTGGGAGGCAGTGACTGGAAATCAGAGTTTGATTTAAGCAACCGCACCTACACCTACTATGCCGTAGCCAACGCCAAGAAGAACTTGAAAGGTATGAACGCAGCCTCAGCCAAAGTGGAGTTTCAGGAAGATGACGACATCTGGCAGACCTACAACGACAGCAACAAGAAATCTTTCTTGATGAGTTGTACGGGGCAATATACAGTAACCAATGACCTCAATCAAACCATTCCGTTCGAGTTAGTGAGGGCAGCAGCTAAGATTCAACTCAACCTTGAGACCAAGGTTCCAGGTTACAAGGCGACATCCCTAAAGTGGAAATTGATTAACTACAATACCAATACATCTGTCTTTGACGGTCAGACTGCCAAACCTAAGATTGTAAAAGACGACAAAAGTGATCCTAGCAATGAGGTGGAGAAACTAGCAGACCAACAGTACGCCGTTACCACCTACAGTTACGCTACCTCTTGGAGTCAAGCTGAAGAGGCACCACAGATATTGATAACCATCCACTTCTCTCCAGAGGTGGAGGCAAAGGAAGAAGATATCATCAAGACTTACGCCATCCCCGTGCGTGACCCAGAAGAAAAAAATAGACGTTTCTTGGAGCGTAACCATATCTACAAGATTAACGCCACCCTCAAGAACCTAGGCACCAATTCGGAGATTCATTACGGAACGCCCGACTATATGACTTACGCCATTACCAAGTGGTCGGAAGGTGGAATAACCGATGTGAACAAAGGTCAAGCAAGCTACTTGATTGTAGACCCGTCCTTCCTCGTCATGAAGAATATCAATATAGACGGAACCAGCATCAAGTTCTTCGGTTCGGATTTCTGCATGACGAAAGACCTCAATGCATGGTACATCAACAAGGATGGAAACAAGGAAACCAACAACGTACAAAGCGGCAACGCCATCATCAATGACAAGCAGAAGAAAGGATGCGTGAGAGTGGAATCGTCAGCCCACAACGACGTCACCGTTAAGTACTCTTCCTTCACCATTTACTGTGGAACCCCTAGCAAAGGCACCTACAACGAGAAAAAGATACTGGTGAAACGCTATCCTTTGGATTTCGTGGAGTATGTAGACGGTTCATTCGTCATCCAGACCACCAACACCAACCACGACTTCACGATTAGCCGACCATCTAGTTCTTCTCAAGACCAAGAGAACATCGTATCTCCAGCCTTCGCCATCGCCAAACAGCAATATTCAGCGTCCAGTTGGACTTCGGCACAGCAAGAGAGTAAAAAAGGCTCAAATATGAATGGCTACGAGGGCTGGCGTCTCCCAACCAACGAGGAGTTGAAACTGATAAAGAAATATCAGAACAATTATCAAAACAATATATCGCAGGTGCTCAACGGAACTTACTGGACATTGTCTGGCAAGCAATACGATGCCTCAATTGACACCTTCTCCGAAGGCAACGGCGAAGCCCAAGTGCTCTGTGTACACGACTTGACGGCAGCAGAAGTCAAGGCTTTGGAAGAAGATGGCAAGGAATGACGAATGAATAACATTTAAACAAAGAAGGTAAACAATATGAAACTTATCAAGCTATATATCGGAATGATTGTTGGGGTGCTGGCGATACTGACATCCTGCACCGAGGGCTACGTTGATGCCACGCCTTCTAACGGTGAAGAGCAGGGCATTACCATCAATTTCAGCATTGCCATTCCGAGCTACGAAGAGAAAACAACCCGAAGTGTCACCTTTGGTACCAACGAGGGCATCAAAGGCAAAGAAGACATGCTCCTATTCTGCTTCGACAACAATGGACAGTTCGTGGGATTCGCCAAAATCGAAGATTTTGAGAACGTCCCAATACACGAGGTCAAGAATGATGGAAGTTCGGACGAGAAGAAGATAAAGGCTATCATCCCTACAGCCACCTCTCGCATCCATTTCGTTGCCAACGCCAACAAACAGTACCAGTCCATCAACGTGAACAACCAAGCCCAGTGGGTGGGCATGCATGAGAACACACTGATGACCACTTTTGAGACAGAATATGGTGAAGATCAGGCACAACAGACGAGATACTGGGGATACGTCCAAAAAGACAACCCAACAAAACTCAAGCAATACTTGACGAGCAAGAGCAAGGACCATATCGTACATCTCGTGAGAGACCGTGCCAAGATTACCGCTTCCTGGGCAGACCCAAACAAGACGGACGAAATCAGCATCTCCGTCATCAATGGCGAAGCGTATGGCACGTTGGCACCATTCAACCGCACCATGTTGAATTTTCCTACCACTACTGGGGATGACACTTGGAGATGGGACATCGACTACATCACCCCAAGCGTCAGCACCAGAAGATTGAAGGGTGATGTGGGACAGATGAAGAACCCAACTTATACATTCGAGAACAGAAACTTGCCTAACGACCCGATGAAGGTGATTTTGAAAATTAATAAAAAGTACTACTTCATCTATCTCCAAGACGAGAAAAACGTCCCTTACATCATCAAGCGAAACTACGAATATAAAATCGTCATCACCAAACTGGACGAGAGCTTGGGATGGGAAAACTCTGAGGAAGCCTTGAAAGGGGCACCAGCCAACAACCCTTGGATCAAGGTGGAGGAAACTATACCTGAGATTTCAGATGACACTTACAGCCTGAGCATCGAAGGCGGGACATACCAGATGCTCAACGCTGGCAGTGGCGAACAAACCGTGAAGTTCACGTACAGCGGCGACCATCTGAGCCAAGAAGACTTCTACGTATCGTGGATTAAGAACGAGCAATATGCCACAGCGGCAGCACCAAAAGTGACATTGCTTAGCTACGATGAAAGCAAGAAGAAGTTAACAGGTGTCATCACCTACGAGTTGAATACGATAGATGACAACCTGAGAGAAGGTACGATCCATCTCATCGATACCCGGCACGGACTCAACAAGAACATTCATCTGTATAGCATCCGTGAGTTCAACTATCAGTGGGAGCAGCCGAAAAACTTAAGCAAGAACGTCAACAGCACGGCTACGCTGAAGTTTACGATACCTAACGACTTCCCCACAGCCTTTCTGCCACTTCAGGTTAAGGTGGCATCAGACGACGTGACCATCCAAAACGGCTCGGTGGAAGTAAGCGATAAGAAAGCTGAAACGGGAGAGAACTGGAACAGTTGGTCGGTATATCAAACTGCGAACACTAACGAACAGAACGGACAGTCTAACGTCCCGAAGACATACGCCATCACGCTGAAGAACCTTCGCAAGGATGCCAAGGCAGGAGATATAGGCTGCTTCTATCTGAAGACCAACTTCTTCAACCAAGGAAAGGCCAAGAAGTTTGAATTCACCTATCAATAATAAGTCTTAGAAAAGTTTAGTTCATATATCTGTATCGGGGCGCATATCGTTTCAATAAGTAAGATGCCCCCAAGATTATCGATGAAATAGGTAAAGAAATAATTATCATTTACTATACAAGTATTTTGCGGGAACTGTTAAATTAAACTAGACTGGTCGTTGGAACTGTAGTTGCCGAGGTGATCTCACCTTCTATAGTTCCGCGGCTTTTTTTTATATCCTTAATTCCGCAACACTTTGATTTAACTTTATTTATAAGTTCCTGAGCA
>OGOV01003161.1_pt1 | contig 11355 bp, 5 predicted proteins | sample 1552711 | NCBI WGS metagenome assembly OGOV01 (sample SAMEA2580216, study PRJEB22360) | human gut metagenome | biome: human gut; feature: human-associated habitat; material: faeces | place: Denmark | collected 2008/2010 | reverse complement strand
AACTTCTTTCTCGTCCAATTGAAAAAGAAGATCAATGCTGTCATTCTTGTTAATGATTCGGAATACTTTGTTTCCATTCATTGCCAAGGATATCTTTTTGTCACAGTAGGCTATGACCGAGGCTTGTAATTGATAATTGTTCTCATTTTTGATTGGAGAGAATTTTTTATTATTTATATTATATACCCATAGCTCCTTACTAAGTATATATATTTTGTTTTCTGTCACTCGGTGAGCGCGTGGAAGATATCCGTAAAAGCACTGCCTGAAGTTAATACTGTCGTTTATTATCACAAACGGTCGATAAATACCTGTGTTTTTTTCAAACAGGAAAAGTCCCTTTGTGTAAACAGATACCATTAGTTCTTTTTCTGATACTGGGGCTATGGAAATCACTTTATCCCCATAGGTAGACGAGAAGTGCTTGAAGTTTCCCGTTTGAGGATCATACAAGTTTATTCCGCCTCCGTCCGTACCAATCCATAACTTTCCATTAGCTTCCTCGTAAAAACTCGTCACAGATTTTTCGCTCAATCCATTATTATATCCTAAAGGACAGTCTTTATAAGTACGTATGTAACTTTCTTTGATATTGAAAACTCCTCCTCTAACACTTCCCGCCCATAAACATTCGTTGCTATCCTTATATAATACAGTAATAGAATTGACAGGGAGTGAATTTTCATCTCCGGCAATATGATAGAGGTTAGAGAATTTTTCATTGCGTAGTTCCAGTCGATTTATTCCTCCGCCATCAGTTGCTAACCATAGATATCCTTTCTTTTCTATTATATCCAATACATAATTGTTTGTCAATCCGGAGTTGTTGCTCGTATATTGTTTTATAAGTTTTCCTGTTTTCTCATAACAAAACAGGCCTTGTCCCCAAAAAGATAAATATATGTATCCGTTTGAAGCCAGACATGCTCCTTGTAAAATATTGTTTGGACAAGAGAAAAAACGCTTTAATTGCATATTGGGGTAATTCAATATATATATTCCATCCCTTCTGGTGACGATTAGCACCTCCTTTGGGGAAACTGCTATAATTCTTTGTACCCTATATTTGGTAATGTCACTGTCCGTAGCACCTTTGGGGGTGATGCATACTGCTTTAAAAGAGCGTTTTTGGTAATCATATTTGTATATTCGATTCTCACTTCCGAAAAGTACTCCTCCATTTATGCATAAGGAAGAATAGATGATATCATGATTGAAGGGAATAAAATTCCCGTGTGTCTCATCATATCTAACCATACCTTGTCTGGTAGATATCCATATGTCGTTAAGGGAATCTTGGGTTAAATGTATAATGTGATTGCTTGGTAAGGAATATCTGTCGTTGGGGTGGCTTTTGAATATTTTCAGATTTTGTCCCGTATAAGAATTCAGACCATTTTTTGTTCCTATCCATAATTTCCCTTTCTTATCTAAAAGTATGGATTGGGCGGTAGATTGAGACAATCCTTCCGCTACGGAAATAGACGTAAACTGGTAATTTATGTCATGACCTGATGTAGATGATATGCAAAGTAGTGTTAATATTGCGAATATACCAAATAACCTGTACATTTTTATCTTTTCGTGTTGTTTAAAGCTGATTTTTTTCTATTTAACAACGTATATACATAAAATGTTTATTAATTATTCTGTTTTTGATAAAAAAATGCAGTATTGGATGATATATGACTTTTTTTAAATGCTTTCTGACTATGTTTAGTTTTATGAGTTCTTTCTTTGCGCTTGTAAATAATAACCCCTAATTTATTAAATATGATTTTCTTTATTCCTTTGTTTATACCTCCGTAATTTGTGATGTTTTTGGAGTGGATATATGGTATTTGAACGCCTCTTGTTGATAGGTGTTTTAAACATGAAAAACATAAAAGAGTATGAAAAAGAGTTTTATTTTATTTGTTTTTCTTCTGTGTTCGATTGTAGTTGTGGCACAGAAGAAAAGTATTACGGGCATAATAACGGATACTGCGGGTGAGGCGGTCATTGGTGCCAGTATTGTGGAAGTTGGAACAACAAATGGCACTGTTTCTGACGTTGATGGTAATTTTACACTCTCGGTTTCTGATAATGCCAGTATACAGATTTCATTCATAGGTTTTTCTTCCCAGACTTTGAGTGTGCAAGGAAAAATGAATTTTAAGATAATCTTAAAAGAAGACAGTGAACTTTTGCAGGAAGTTGTTGTGACCGGTTATGGCGGAAAAGTTTCACGGGCAAAACTGACGAATTCTATATCGACTGTCAGTCCCCAGATATTAGAGAAGGGTATATATACAAATCCCTCTCAGGCACTGTCGGGTTCTGTTCCCGGTTTAAAGGTTTCTCTCACTTCGGGAAATCCTACTTCATCTCCTAAAGTTATATTACGTGGTGGAACGGAATTTGATGGTTCGGGAGGACCCCTGGTGATAGTGGACGGACAGCTTCGTGATAATTTTGATGATATCAATCCTCAGGATATTGCATCTATGGATGTTCTGAAGGATGCTGGGGCTACGGCCATATACGGTGCCCGTGCAAGTAATGGTGTAATTTTAATTACAACAAAATCTGGCCGGGCAGGACATCGGGAAATTAATTTCAGAGCAAATATAGGTCTCGGTTATGTTAATAATCCCTATGACTTTTTGGGCGCGGAAGACTATATTACAGTCCTTCGTACAGCCTATAAAAATACCCCGTGGGCAGCTACGGCAAATCTTACAGGTTCTACGCCTTTTGGTACGGGTAATAAGCTCGGTGCGAATATGGTGTGGAATATTATGGGGAAAACGGATGAAAATGCCTATCTTTTGGATATGGGCTGGCGAGAAATGCTGGATCCTTTGGACCCTTCTAAAACAATCATTTATAAAGGGACAAAACCGGAGGAATATAATCTTCGTAATCCGGTAGTGACACAGGATTATACGGTTAGTATGTCGGGGGGGAATGATAAAGGAACTTATTATGCAAGTTTGGGTTATAATGACTCCCCCGGAGCCCCTATCACTACCGAATATAAACGTTATAATTTCACATTCAACGGTTCGTACAAAATTGCAGATTGGTTGAAAACGACTTCCAATGCGACTTTCAGCCGGGCTAATTATGTATGGTTAAACAACGCCTGGGGGACGGAAAGTGATTATTTTGGTCGGGTGATGAGTACTCCTCCTACTGTCCGTTTTGAAGACGAGGATGGTAATCCGACATTGGGTCCTAGTCCCGGGGACGGTAATCAGACTTATGTTGCAAAAAGTTACGATCAGGATAATGAACGGACAAAGTTTACCCTTATGCAGTCATTAGAAGCTAATTTATTCAAGGGATTGGTCTTGAGGGCTTCTGCCAGTTGGTATTATTTTCATACTGTACAAGAAAGTATGCGCAAGGACTATGAGACGGTTCCGGGACAATGGAATCGAACTCGTTCAACTAGTGCAAGCTATTCTCGTCAGTTCTCTCAGACCTATAATGCTGTTCTAGATTATACGACTGTATTTTCTGCTGTTCATAATTTGAATATTATGTTTGGTAGTGAATTTTATGATCAGTATAATAACGGTTTCTCTGCATCCGGTTCTGGTGCTGCTACCGACGATTTTAAAGATTTAGGTCTGACCGATGCAGGTAAGGGTAAACGTCAGATAGATTCGAATCATAGTCGTTACCGTATTCTTTCTTATTTAGGACGCTTGAACTACGACTATGAGGGTAAATATTTGTTCTCCGGGGTATTTCGTTATGACGGTTATTCTTCTTTGCTGGGTAAGAATCGGTGGGGATTTTTTCCGGGAGTTTCCGGTGGCTGGGTTTTTACGAAAGAGGATTTTGTTAAGGAATCACTTCCTTTCCTCTATTATGGAAAGCTGAGGGCTAGTTACGGTTTGAATGGTAATGCCAGCGGAATCGGTCCATATACTCTTCAAGGTTCATATAATTCTAATAAATACCATGGCAACAATGGTTTTCTGATAGGTACTTTGCCTAACCCTTCTTTGCGTTGGGAAAAGACGGCCAGTTTTGATATAGGCTTGAATGTAGGACTCTTGGGAGGACGCTTGAATTTGGATATCGATTACTACAATCGTTTGACATCTGATAAGTATGCAGACTTCACCCTGCCTTCGACCACGGGATTCTCTTCTGTTAAGAACAATAATGGAAAATTACGTAATAGCGGAATCGAATTACAACTCTCTGGTAAGGTGTTGGATGTCAACGATTTTACTTGGGATACTTCTTTTAATATAACTTATAATAAGAATAAGATTATAGCCCTTCCTGATAACGGGCAGGTACGAAACAGACAGAATGGACAGCAAGTGTATACCGGTCGGAAGGTTGTAAATCCGGGTACAGGTAAGTTGGAAGATGAGAAGGTGTATGTCGGAGGTTTTCAGGAGGGAATGGAGTATGGGATACTTGTCGGTTACCAGGCCGAGGGTATTTACAGAAGTGTTGATGATATTCCGGGAAATTTGGTTGTGACCTCGGGGAATATTCAAGGTAAATATCAATATGGCCCTGAAGCTTGGAATAAACTTTCTGATAATGAGCGGGCAAAAGGCATAGAGTTAAAACCCGGAGATGTGAAATGGAAGGATGTAAATGGAGATGGGGTGATTGACCAGTATGATCAGGTTGTAATAGGAAATACTACTCCTCGTTGGTATGGTGGTTTTAATACCACAATGTCTTGGAAGGGACTTAGTTTGTATGCCCGTTTTGACTTTGCGCTTGATTATTGGGTTTATGATGATAAGACTCCTTGGTTTTTAGGATGTATGCAGGGGGCTTACAATACGACAAAGGATGTTTTTAATACATGGAGCGAAAGTAATCCAAACGCAAAATATCCCCGTTACGTATTTGCTGATCAGGTGGGAGCTGCCAATTACTATCGTACCTCAACTCTATTTGCCTCTAAGGGTAACTATTTAGGGATTAGAGAATTGTCTTTGTCATATACTCTTCCTCAAGAATTGTCTAAAAGACTATATATGCAGAAACTGCAATTCTCAATAACGGGACAGAATTTGGGCTATTTAACTTCTGCCAGGACGGTAAGCCCGGAGATTTCGTCAGGATATCCCTTGCCACGTACCGTTATATTTGGCGTTAATGTTACATTTTAATAATTCGAAGTGAGATGAGAAATTTAAAATTTATACATATTATGGTGTTGAATATAGCTGCTATAGTGGCTACATCATGTGGGGATATGCTGGATCTCGCCCCGATAGATAATTATGGAAGTACCAGCTATTGGAAAACAGAATCCCAAGTCAGTGCATATATTGACGGTCTTCATAAACAATTGCGAGATATGGCGGAACAGCATATTATCACTTTTGGCGAATTAAGGGGCGGACATTATAAGGATGGCACAAGTGCAGATGGTCTGGCTATCTCTAGTGGGGAAATCCGTTTACAAAATCTGTCTAAGGAGACTCCCGGAGTTACCAAGTTTGGAAATATTTATGGCTGTATAACCAATATCAATCTTTTTATAGCTCGTGTAACTGATGCTAATTTCATTCCGGAAGCTAAAAAGAATTATTATCTTGGACAGGCGTATGGCCTTCGTGCCTTTTACTATTTTGATCTTTATAGAGTCTATGGTGGGGTACCAATTCGTCTTGGCGTGGAAGTTATCGATGGAGTGCTTGATCCGAATAAACTTTATTTGGGGAGAGCTAAACCAAGTGAAGTTATATCACAGATTAAAAAGGATTTGGAAACCTCCCTACAATATTTTGGAGAGAATTCTGATTTTAATTCATATGGACATGGTACCAAGGTGTATTGGTCAAAGGCGGCCACAGAATGTTTGGCTGGAGAGGTATATTTATGGAATTCCAAAGTAACTATTGGTGATAACAAAGCTACCGAATCGGATTTGTCAAAGGCCAAGAAGTACTTGAAAGATGTAGAGGGTAACTATGGACTTCAATTGCAACAAGATTTTAAACGTATATTCAGTGCTGATAACAAAGGTAATAGTGAGGTGATAATGGCTGTGTCTTATATGGAGGGTGAAGCAGAAAACTCCCTTTCTCGTGGATATACCTATTCTCTTGTTTCCGGGACGACTAATAAAGATAGTTTTAGAGAAAATGGAACGCCATGGGATGATGCGCTTGATATACAGAATAATGGTCAACAGAAATATGAGTATAAACTTTCGCTTTATAATAGTTTTGAAAAAGGTGATACTCGTTGTGACGCCACATTTATGCCTTCATATCGGAAAAAGGAAAGTGGAGAATTGTATGTATATGGTACTCATGTATGTAAAAATTTGGGCTCTCTCAATGCTCAGGGAAATAGAGTCTATGATGGTGATCTTATTCTTTATCGTTTATCCTGGGTATATCTAGCATTAGCCGAGATTGCTAATATGGAGAGTGATAATGCAAATGTTGAGAAATATATAAATTTAGTCAGAAATAGGGCGTATAAGTCTGAGGCAGGTTCACATATATATAAGGCATCTGATTTTCTAACTAATGAATTAGCTATTTTACATGAAAAGGATAAGGAGTTTGTACAGGAAGGACAACGTTGGTGGGATTTGTGCCGCATGAAGAATGCAAAGGACGGTATTCCATTAGTGTTCTGTATAGAAGGTGATATTGATAATAAAGTTGCTATTCTTGATCAGAAGACTGAGGCATATAAAGTTTTATGGCCGTTGGATCAGAATATACTTGATAATGATTCGGCATTGGAGCAGACTCCTGGTTATGAATAGAAGAAGATATGACGAGAATATGTCCGGTTGGAAGGGAGGAGTTTCGTATTCCGGCTAGATATACTTTTATATCTGTTTATGGTAGTATAAAGATAATATAAAATAATACGAAGTTGAGTTATGAAAAAAAGTATAATACCCTTATTAGCAGTTTTATTTTTCGGATGTTCAAACGACTTTTCTGACAGTTCCATTGATGTGCTGCGACCAGAGAAAGAAGATTCCGTTGAAAGAGTGGATAAATCGTGGGTTCTGATTTTTTCAGATGAATTTAATATCGATGGGGCCGTTGACTCCAAGAAGTGGAATTATACTCCCAGGGGAGATGTTGCTCATGCCTATTATTATAAGCCGAATGATACATCCGTTGTTTGGTGTGAAGATGGTTTGTTGAATCTCAAGTTTATGAAGGATGAAACAGATCCCCGCGGATATAAATCTGGAAGTATACGCACTGATAGTGGAAAGTTTGATTTTACTTATGGTAAAGTAGAGATTAAAGCTAAGTTTTCATCGGGGAATGGTTCGTGGCCAGCTATATGGATGATGCCTGCCAGTTCAGAATACGGAGGATGGCCTGCAAGTGGTGAAATAGATATAATGGAGCATATAAAAGATTTAGATGTTGCTGTACAAACGGTACATACTACTGGTACGGAGCAAAAGACATATCCTTTTGGTCATTCAGGGTCTAAATTCAAGCAGGGTGAATGGAATATATGGGGAATAGAATGGAACGATAAGAAAATTGATTTTATGGTAAATGGAGAAGTTTGCGCAACCTATTATAACAAAGGTTTGGGCGCAGTACAATGGCCCTTTGATATTCCTTTCTTCTTGATATTGAATGTTGCAGGTGGAAAGGGAATGGCTGGTCCTATAAATGAGAAACATTTGCCTTTTACCATGCAAGTTGATTATGTGCGGGTATATCAGTGGAAATAGTCTTTTGTAAAATAGATTTATAGGGTCCTGAATGTACTCTATGATTTAGAATAATATTTATGGTGTAAAAGTTTGTTTTTGAGGTGACAGTGCCTGTCGAAGGGAGTTGTCAGCACTCTTGTGGTGACAACTCTTCTTTCGATGAGGTAATATTGTTTTTGAAGAAAGAATGGTTTTTTAATCTTTTTAATTTATAATCATATGAGATCAATTTTGTGCTATTTATTGTTTGCTATAGGTGGGACTGTTACTTATGTATGCGCAGAAGAAAAGGAGCAAATCGGATCGGATACACTTGAAAACATTTTATTTGTTGATGATTTTGATGCGAAATGTGTTGTGCCCGATACAGCAATCTGGAAACTTTGTACGTATGCCAACAACGCCTGGTCACAGTATTTTAGGGGTGTGGATGGTTACGAAAATGTAAAGGTGGAGGAAGGCTATTTGAAGTTGAGGGCCTGTAAGGACAACGGGACTTATAAAAATGGCGGGGTGTTTTCCAAGATAGGTTTTCCCTGTGGTACACGTTTGGAAGTTAAGGCCAGATTAACCAAATTGGTTCGTGGAGGTTTTCCTGCTATCTGGCAAATGCCTATAGGAGCACCGGAATGGCCCAGAGGGGGAGAAATAGATCTTATGGAATGGGTACAAGGGAGTCCTAAGCAGATCTTTCAAACGGTACATACTTTTTATATAAATGGTGAAAATGGTTCTGCAGGAGTAACGAACAAGGAGCCTGATAAGAATTTTGATGTAACTAAAGATCATGTATATGCAGTGCAGCGGACTGAAAAGGAATTAATATTTTATGTCGACGGCAAAGAGACTTGGAAATATGAGAACCAACATTTGGATAAGGAGAAACTACAGTATCCATTTTGTGAATATCCCTTCAATATAATTCTAAATTTTTCATTGGGAGGTGAATTGAATGGTATGATGACATGGCCGGGAGAAATCCATGATGAAGATTTGCCGGGAGAAATGTGGGTTGACTGGGTGCGTGTTGTGTTGTTGGATAATAATAAAATCAATGAATGAATATCACTTCTGGAAAACGTGTTTCTAAGAAGGGGGAGATATGCTGAAATAGGTTCTTTATGTTATGTAATTATTTCTCCCGCTTGAATTATAGCCTAAACTATGAATCTCCAAATTATGAAGCCTCTATATTAATGATAGTTGTCTGATGCATAAAATATAATGTCGTTTATTTGTAACAGATTGAGATAGGAATTGCCTTCTTTTGCAAAGTGTTATACAATGTTTGATTTGGTATGAGATAGCTGATTACAATTAGTTCACTTTGCCGTATTAGTGTTTGTTGAATATGGAAAAGCAACAGAAAAATATGACTTTACGTAGAGGACCGTAGAATCGTGGTCGTGGGTAGGTCCCATTACAGCAGCTGAGAAAGACGTACATAAACATATATCTCACAATGGGTGATTTTATTTTGTATTGTAAATGAAAGTAGTAGTTAGTCAACTATATAGCTAAAGGTAGAATGTTGGGAATGATATATATTTCAGCCCCAATTCTGCTAATAATAAATTTAAATAAGAATTATGATGAAAAAGATTTTTGCACTGGTTCTCTCTTTTGCGCTTGTGTTTGCGTTTGCCGCCTGCGGCAAGGCAAGCGGCGACCATCTCGCCCGCATCAAGGCGGCGGGCAAGCTCACCGTCGGACTGGAGGGCGACTGGCAGCCCTTCTCCTACCATGATGCGTCCGACGCGCTGGTCGGCTACGATGTCGAGGTGGCAAAGGAGCTCGCCAAGCGGCTCGGCGTGGAGATTGAAATTGCCGAGGCACCTTGGGATGGGCTGTTTGCCGGCATGTCCTCCGGCCGCTATGACCTAGTGGTCAACGGCGTGGATGCCACACCGGATCGCGCCGAAACCTTTGATTTTTCGACGCCCTATGCCTACGACCATACGGTGCTGATTGTCCCGGCGGCAAATACGGACATCACGGCGTTTGAAGCCCTCAAGGGGCGCCCCACCGCCAATTCCATCGGCTCGACCTATCAGGAAATCGGCGAGCAGTACGGCGCTGCCGTCAAGGGCGTGGACACGCTGGTGGAGACGCTGACCATGGTCATCAATGGGCAGGTTGATGCCACGATCAATGCGTCCACCTCGTTCGGCGACTATATGAAAGCCAATCCGACCGCCCCGCTCAAGGTTGCTGCCACGGCAGGCGAGGCAACGCAGTATATCATCCCGCTCGTCAAGGGTGAGGACAATGCCACCCTGCTGGCAGCCGTCAACGAGGCGCTCGCCGCCATGCGCGCCGACGGCACGCTGAAAGCCCTCTCCGAGAAGTATTTCAGCGCCGATTTGACGACCGAAAACTAAATGCAGGCAAAAAGGAGCTTTCCTTTGGAAAGCTCCTTTTCAAATTGTGCATCAATCCTTATAAGGTGTGTTCGGAACGCCTTTGCGATTCAAATACGCAACGAAACCATCTAATCTCTTTTTCCAATGCGTGCAGAACCATCGTTGACTTCCAAACAATTTGACAAGCGTGGGGCTAATGGCGTAGTATATACGAATAAACGCGCGCCCCGGTATGCTTTTTTCCAGTTTCGAGTCACGGAAACGCCGCAGCGTCCAGACAGCCGGACAATCATAAGAGCCATAAACACAGGTCGCAATGTAGCATCCCTTATGTCTTCTTCTATAGCGTCTGTATCTCTTCCTTTTGCGAAACAGGCGCAACCGCGGCAGCCTTATCCGCAACCTTGGCAGCTTTATCCGCAAGCGCGGCAGCCGAAAATGGAATGTCTTTCGTTGATGTGTGGGATAGGGCGTATAGGATACACATTGCGTGTTATCATCCTCCGATGCCTGCTCTGAAGGTTCTCCGCTCAGCACATAATGATGCACGCGCACAGGAGGCGGCGACTGCAAAATGTCAAATATCCGTCTCTGTATATACTCCGTATTTACGCCTTGGTTAGACCACAAACTAAACAGCGAAATTCCCGCTTCCTCGCAAATATTTTTAACTCTCTGGTCACGTTCCCGCCGGTCAGCATTCAAGTGCGTAGCGTCATTGATTTCAATCGCAATTTTGGGATGGTATTCTGCATCGGTGATTACAAAATCAAGGTTGCGAAACAATTCACTGCGATACTTGCTTGTTTGGGACTTTTCAATTATTGCCGCAAGATTGATTTGCGGAAAAACACGGTAACCGGTGGGCAAAACTGACAGAATCGCCTTATAATAGTTCTGCTCGTTTTGCGTCAGCAAGCGTTCTCTTAGTCTGTATAAAAATGTATCATCGCTCTGGTTTGCTACATATGCCGTGCATTTTTCTCCGGTAATGTGCCACTTCCCGCAACAGGTACATTTATAGATTTCCCAATTTGCGCGTTTTTGATGGCATGTGTAACACAGCTGATATGTACCGCATTCTGCGCCGCAAACCTCGCAACTCATTTGATTCCTCCTGTAAAGGACATTTGACCATATTTTAGCACAAAATATACCATGTGTCAAGATATGACAAACATAGCGCCAATAGTGCGCAAAAACCGCACAAACCTGTGGGGGTCATGGCGACCGGAACGCGAGCGTTCCTAAGGCGTTTTCCTTCGTCGGCTGAACACCGACGATTTCGCGATGCGAAACCGAAAAACA
>OGOV01003153.1_pt1 | contig 11372 bp, 10 predicted proteins | sample 1552711 | NCBI WGS metagenome assembly OGOV01 (sample SAMEA2580216, study PRJEB22360) | human gut metagenome | biome: human gut; feature: human-associated habitat; material: faeces | place: Denmark | collected 2008/2010 | reverse complement strand
CTGGTTCGAATTCAAGTCAGGATGTTGTTTTATTGTTTGTGGAATTATTACGCAAAAACAATGTGATTCTACATATGGATGAAGCATGTACAGATTTAATGGTTGAAGATGATAAAGTTGTTGGAATCAAAACAGATAAAGGTTCGTATTCGTTTGATGTAGTGATTGTTGCGACAGGTGGAAAGTCTTTTGCGTCGACTGGAAGTAATGGCGATGGATATAAATGGGCGAATACATTAGATATCAAAGTCAGTGATTTATATCCTGGATTGGTTTCTTTACGAACAAAAGAAATCTTTGATTTAGCGGGTCTTTCTTTGCAGAATGTGGGTATTCAAGTAAAGAAAGATAAAAAAGTTTTATATAAACAATTGGGAGACATTTTGTTTACGCATGAAGGTTTTAGTGGACCAGGTATTTTGGCCATGTCAAGCTATGTGATTCATAAAGAACCTGACAAAATCATATTTGATTTAATTCCAGATAAATCAATGGATGAAGTGGATGCATTTTTACTAGAAAGAATGAATCGTTCTTCAAATAAACAATTGAATCACATACTTGAAATGATGATTCCTAAGAGATTGGTACAATATATCATGGATCGTTTAAATATTGATGATTCTTTAAAAGCCAATGAAACCACAAAAGCACAAAGAAGAAGTATTAGTGAATTATTAAAGTGCTTAAGTTTTGAAATCGCAAATTTTGCAGGTTTTGATCAAGCTATGATTACAGTGGGTGGAGTCAAGACAAATCAAATTCAGCCTCAGACAATGGAGACTAAGAAAATCAAAGGTTTAAAGTTTGTGGGAGAAGTTTTAGATTTGGATGCACAAACAGGTGGATACAATCTACAGATCGCATGGACAACTGGATATGTTGCGGGAAGCACATTAAAAGAAGGGGCTAATTAAAGTCCCTTCTTAAATTTTGATGCAGGAATATGACAATAAGCACCTGGATTTTTGTCTAGATATTTTTGATGATATTCTTCGGCATTAAAAAAGTTTTTCATATCCGGTTGAAGCCGTCAAGACAATGACGAAAGTTTTTCATAGGCTCTACTTCAACAGCTAGAGGTGAATCATATTTCTTTTGGATTTCGTTGTATTTAGATTGAATGGTTTCTAAATCTGTTTTTTCCACATAATAAATACCTGTACGATAGGAAATACCAATATCTTCACCTTGTTGATTGACGGATACCGGATCAATGATATCAAAGTATAAGTCTAATATTTTAGATAATGAAATTGTGTTGTCATCATATTGAATTTCTAATGTTTCTGCATGACCTGTAAGCCCTGCTTTAACATCTTTATATTCTGGATTTTGCGTTTTACCATTCGCATATCCAACCATTGTTTTTAAGATGCCATCAAATTGATCAAAATAGTGTTGTACACCCCAGAAGCAGCCACCTGCTAAATATATTGTTTTTATCATTTTAATTTATAATATTTTCCTTTCGAATCCTTTTTATATCGACCTACTTTTTTTGCGTAATCACTTTCGATCCATTTTGAAAGTTTACACTTCTTTTGTTTATTCGCTAAGATAGGCATTAAATATTTGCTTAAATCATCAATCGATGCATAGCGTGTATTGATTTTAGGATACTTTTTTAAAACTTCTAAAACCTCTTCATCACTTGCCTCATTTGGCTTTTGATTTGTTTGTGGCTGTTGTTTTTTTGCTTTTTGAACTTGTTTTGGCTGTTCTTCTTTTAATGGCAATAAGAATGTATCTCTTGTTTGTAAGATTTCGATGTCGATGTCTTTACCTTGAAACATTAAAGCTTGTTTAATACCATGAAACCCTTGGTCATTTGTGACAAGAAGAATTTTTTTAGGTATAACATTGGCGACAACTTGACCAAGAAGTGTAGCACAATAGATGTCCGCAAAATTCTTTTGACTTTGGTGTGTATTGAAACAATAGGAATTAGGAAAATCTTTGGCAATCGCAAAGATTTGTTGCCATGCTTTTTGTCCTATTTTTTCAAAGTTTCCAAAGAAAAAGAAAACGCTAGGACTTGTGGCGTTCAGTGTATTAATATCGAATTGTTGGACATTTTCACAGTCAATACAATAGAGTGTGTAGTCTTCAAAATTATCGATTTTAATATTTTGTGGAGAGAAACTCATGCATTGAGAAAATGTTCCAATTGAAAAATTAAGTTGTGACATTTCATTCATCCTTTCATAAATAATTATAGCACAACATGGTATTCTTTCCTTTTATTTGTTATAATAAACTTCAAAGGGGGAGTTTTAGTGGCTTATTATCACATCTTAAAAGAACGTCGTACAAATCTAAAACTTTCCATTCAGGATGTTTCAAATCAGACGCGTTTAGCGCCTCAATATATACAAGCTATCGAAGAACATAACTTAGATGTTTTTTCGGATGATTTTTCTTTTGTTCGTTATTTTGTACATGCATATTGTGATGCCATTGGTGTAAATTGGCAAGCAATCGCTGATGAAGTGGACATGGATATTAATGAAGTGGCTCATCAAAAAGATATGGCTTTGACAATGGCACAAAGACGAATGGTAGAGCAGATGGCGAGTGTTCAAAAGAAAAAGAAGTCATCGACAAAAAAGAAAAAATCTTGGTTTCAAAAACATGTAAGTCGAACAAGTTCTTCTTTGAGTACAAATCAATCGCAATTGATTAAAGTGCTTGTCCTGATTGGAATTGCAGGTTTATGCGTTTTATCTGTCATTAATTTTGGGCTTCGTGCCATTTCAAATCAGAAACTTCAAACGCAAGAGGCTTTGCGTCAAGAACAGCTTTCAAAAAAGGAACAGGAAACCAATAAATTGGCAAATCAACGTCAAAAGGCAAAGGAAGCAGCCGCTTTAGTTGTCGAAAAAATAAGTGATGAAACCAATGCATATCAGCTTTCAAATATACAATCGGATGTAAAAAAATTAGATTTAAGTATTACTTTACCGACTAAGTCAAAGATCACTGTGACAAAAGATGGTGAAACGATCAATGATGATACAAAAGTATATACGGGTACATTTACACAGTCTCTAGAATTATCCGAGAATTGTACTTTTGAAATTAGTATTGAAACATATTCGGATAACTCGATTACTATTGATGGAAAGGAGATTTCTTTTGATAAAACAGATTGGCAAGAAGGCCAACCGGCCATCATAACTTTACAGGTTGGAAAAGGAAATCAAAAAGAGACTGAAGAATATTCACAATATGATGATAGTGAGTATGATTATGGTTACTCAGATGAATATTATGGACAAGAGGGGGATTATACATATGACCAAAATGAATATACCGAACAGACTAACGATTATTAGAATTTTATTAGTACCGGTAGTTGTAGCTGTATATTTGTGTATGGATCCTACTCTTTGCGTAATTGATGAAACAAGCGGCTTAGCCCTTCGAGATGTGATTGCGTTTGTGATCTTTGCGGTTGCGAGTATTACCGATTTCTTTGATGGAATGTTGGCAAGAAAGAACAATTGGATTACTTCATTTGGAAAATTTGCCGATCCAATCGCAGATAAGATGCTAGTTAATACAGTATTGATCTTGATGGTTTATTTTCATCAGGCCAATGTGATTGCGGTATTATTGATGATCGCAAGAGACTTGATCGTAGATGGGTTAAGAATGAGTGCTGCAAATTCTGGTGAAGTTGTGAGTGCGGGAATTTTTGGAAAGTTAAAAACTGTACTACAAATGTTTGCGCTTGTGTTCTTATTGTTGAAAGATTGGCCATTTGTCTATATGGGTATTTGTATGGATCAAATTTTGTTGTGGGCAGCAACAGTGGCTTCTTTATATAGTGGATTGATTTATTTCAATCAATTAAAAAAATATGTTTTGGAGACTATGTAATGAATGATGCAAGACAACTAGTTTCTTTATGTACAGAAAATCATTTAACCATTTCTAGCTGTGAAAGTTTAACGGCTGGATTATTTACGAGTACGATTGCCTCCATACCTGGGGCAAGTGCCATATTAAAAGGTGGCTTAGTGACTTATTTTACACCAATGAAAAGTGTATTGGCTCATGTGGATGTGGACTTAATTCAAAAATATGGTGTAATCAGTGAAGAGTGTGCGTATGCGATGGCTAAAAATACAAGACAAATTATGGATGTGGATTATTGTATTTCTTTTACAGGAAATGCTGGACCGGATGCTTGGGAAGAAAAACCAGCGGGAAGAGTATATTGTGCAATCGCATCAAAAAAAACTATTCAAGTGTATGGTTTTCAATGTACAGGTTTGTCTAGAAATGATGTTAGAGAACATGTTGTTATGCAGATGATTGATATATTGATTCAAACAATTCAAAAGGAGAATATATGCCAAAAGAAAAAGTAGAAACAAATAAAGATAAGCTTTTAAGTGATGTTTTAAATGAAATCGAAAGGGAATATGGTAAAGGTTCTGTCATGAAACTTGGGGATCGAGCGGCTGTTGATATTGAACCTATTCCTTCAGGAAGTTTACTTTTAGATGATGCCTTGGGTATTGGCGGATATCCAAAGGGAAGAATTATTGAAATCTTCGGTCCGGAATCAAGTGGTAAAACAACGCTTGCTTTACATGCCGTTGCTGAAGTTCAAAAAAAGGGTGGTCGAGCAGCCTTTATTGATGCGGAAAATGCGATCGATCCTGTATACGCAAAAAATTTAGGCGTTAATATTGATGAATTAATTTTGTCTCAACCAGATTCAGGTGAACAAGGATTAGATATTATGTTGATGCTTGTAGAAAGTGGAGCTGTTGATTTGGTTGTTGTAGATAGTGTTGCAGCTTTAGTTCCACAAGCCGAATTAGATGGTGAAATGGGTGATAATCAAGTTGGATTACAAGCTCGTATGATGTCTAAGGCTATGCGTAAGCTTGCCGGAGCAATGAACCAAAATGATTGTACAGCTATTTTTATCAACCAGCTTCGTGAAAAAGTCGGCGTTATTTATGGAAATCCAGAAACAACACCGGGTGGGCGAGCTTTGAAATTCTACTCATCTGTTCGTGTAGATATTCGTAAGGCAGATGCCATTAAAAATGGTACAGACATTGTAGGGAATAAAGTCAAAGTAAAAATTGTTAAAAATAAGGTAGCTCCTCCATTTAAATCGGCTGTACTTGAAATTATGTACGGAGAAGGAATCTCTTATATTAGTGAACTATTAGATTTATGTGTTGATGCCAATATTGTAAAAAAGGCAGGGGCATGGTTCAGCTATGAAGGAGAAAAAATCGGACAGGGAAAAGAGGCTGCCAAAGCTTACATCAAGGCAAATCCAGAATTCAAATCAATGCTTGAAGAGAAATTAAAGGAGTTTAGAACAAACAAAGATGTTGAAGAATAAGAGTTCTGCGTAGAACTCTTATTTTCTTTTAGAGGTATATATTATATGGCACGTTTAAAAAATAAGAATTATAAATCCATTCAAAAAAGTGAATTAAATAATCCAGTTGTATTTGTGGTGGATATGATAAAGGGGTTTGTGAATATAGGCCCACTTCATGATGAAGCTATTGGCAATGTGGAAAAGAATATTGAAAATTTATTGACAAGTTTAGAGTGCAACAATGTTTTTGTGTGTGATTCACATCCACCAAAGACGCGTGAATTCAATTCGTTTCCAGCACATTGTGTAATTGGAAGTGAAGAATCTGAAGTAGTTGATTCTTTAAAGCCGTTTGTGAAACATGTCATCAAGAAGAACAGTACGAATACGTTTATGGCACCTGAATTTGAAGAGTTTTTAAATTCAGATTTGAAATATTATCGTGATATAATTGTGACAGGTTGTTGTACAGATCTTTGTGTGCTTCATTTTGTATTAAGTTTAAACACTTGGTTCAATGAGCACAATATGAATGAATATCGTATTATCGTGGTTGAAAACTGTACAGAAACCTATCATATACCAGAAGTACATGAAGCTACATTCTTTAATGATGTCGCATTTAGAATGATGGAAATGAATGGCATTCAAGTTGTTTCTGAAGTAAGGGAGTAAGATTAAAAAAATGAAAGATAAGAGAAATTTAAGTTTAGTTATGGACTTTTATGAACTAACAATGAGTCAATGTTATTTTAATGATAATAAAGACAAAGAAGTCGTATTTGACTTATTCTATCGTAAAAATCCGGATGACGGGGGATATTGTGTATTTGCAGGTTTAGAACAAGTTGTGGATTATGTTTCAAATTTGCATTTTGAAAAAGAAGATATTGATTATTTGCGCTCATTAAATCAATTTAGTGAAGAGTTTTTAGAATATTTATCGACTGTACGTTTTACAGGAGATATTTATGCGATTCCGGAAGGAACACCGGTATTTCCTCATGAACCATTGGTTCGTGTCAAAGCACCAATTATTGAAGCACAACTTGTAGAAACGGCATTACTTTTAGCTATCAATCACCAAACTTTGATTGCAACAAAATCACGTCGTATTGTACAAGCAAGTGAACAAAGAGCGGTTATGGAATTTGGTGCACGACGTGCTCATAACTTTGATGCAGCTATTCTAGGAGCTAGAGCAGCTTATATTGCAGGTTGTGCAGGAAGTGCTACAACATATTCTGGTAAAGAATTTGGTGTACCAGTACTAGGAACAATGGCGCACTCATTTATTCAAAGCTTTGATACCGAATATGATGCGTTTATGTATTATGCCAAAACATATCCAAACGCATGTACTTTATTGATTGATACATATTCTACTTTAAAATCAGGTATTGTGAATGCGATTAAAGTAGCTAAGGATTATTTAGAACCCAATGGATACCGTTTAAAAGGTGTTCGTATCGATAGTGGAGATATGGCATATCTTTCTAAAAAAGTTCGTAAGATGTTAGATGAAGCGGGTATGGAAGATTGTAAAATCGTTGTATCCAATTCCTTAGATGAATATGTCATTGAATCTTTGATTCATCAACAAGGTGCTAAAATTGATTCGTTTGGTGTTGGTGAAAACTTGATTTGTTCAAAAAATTCACCAGTATTTGGTGGTGTTTATAAAATGGTGGCGATTGAAAAAGATGGTCAAGTAATCCCAAAAATCAAAATTAGTGATAATGTTGAAAAAGTGACAAATCCAGGTATGAAGAATTTAAATCGTATTATGGATAAAGAAACAGGTATGGCTATTGCCGATTTATTGACATTAGAAGATGAAGCCATTGATACAACGCAAGATTTAACAATCTATCATCCAATGTCACGTTGGAAATATAAAGTGATTCCAGCTAATACATATACAGTACGCGATATGTTAGTGCCAATCTTTAAAGATGGAAAGCTTGTTTATGATCTACCAACTCTAGAAGAAATTCGTGCATATAGTGAAAAGGAACTTGCTACAATTTGGGATGAAATCAAACGTTTTGTGTATCCACAAGAATATTATGTTGACTTAAGTGAAAAGTTATTGAATCTTAAGCTAGAAATGTTGAAGAAATATAAATAAAAAGAAACCGTCGCTTGACGGTTTTTGTGTTAAATACAGCTTTCAAAGAATTCACGCATGTCCTTGGCTAATAGATCAAAGCTTTCTTTACCAAGATAAGCCATATGACCACTTGGATATTCACCAATTGTAACTCGATTTTGATCTAGATTGGAATGGGTTGCCAAATATCTGGCATTTCCAGCAGTAGTACATAAATCATATAGACCTGAGGCAAAGAAGACTTTCATCTGTTTGTTTCTTCGCATGCATCCAGCTAAGGATTGGGCAGGACTTGTTTTGAATTCACGATTCCATGTCATATTTACATCAAAGACTAAGCCTTTTGAGATACGATCACTTGTGATATTTAATTCTTGACGCATCAATCCATAAGCAGTCTGGAAAGCAGGTGTATATTGTCCCATAGCTGGGTCATCCGCAATGACATTGGCTTCCATGATTTCTGGATCATCATTCCATGTATAACGCCCGTCATAGAATCCTAAAGCTAAGCCCTTATCTTCTAATAATTTATGCGCAAAGCCTTTTTGCATATCCATATGTAAATGGTGTCTTAACCAATAGTTTTGATCAATACCTGAATAATAGGCTAATTTAGCTGCGATTTCTTCTTTGTTCGGGCAGGCATCTCCTAAAAATAAAGCTGTAACATATTCAGTAGATGCGAATGTAAAGGCTTCTTCAATAAAGTCTTTTTGTGAAATATCATCTTTAGGATTATGGAAATAATTTGTGGCAGCCATTGTGATTAAGTCTGTAGCACTTGCTTCAACAGGAAGCTTTTCAATAAAGTAACTTCCAAGTAAGAAGATACCACTCACACTAATGCCCATCGTATCGGCTTTTTCAGGACCTGCACCCATAAGTTCTCCTGCAAGTAAGGCACTTCTTGCGGTGCCATAGCTTTCACCAGCTAGTAAGACTGGTGAATTTCTACGATTATAGCGAGCTAAAAATTGTTCAATGAATTTAGAAACACTACGAACATCGCCATGTGTTTCATAAAATTCTTTTCTTGCCTTTTCTTGAATTAAACGACCTAAACCTGTTCCTACTGGATCAATAAAGACTAAATCACATAAGTCTAATAAACAATGTGGATTGTCTTCTAATTCAAAAGGTGGAACTGTAGGAAGGTTTAGTTCATCATCTAATTTTACAATTCTAGGACCAAACAATCCCATGTGAAGCCAAAGACTTGCACATCCTGGACCACCATTATAAATAAATAAGATGGGACGTTTTGAATTGTCTTGAACATCACTTCTAAAATAGGCATAACTAAAGATGGATGCGACTGGATTATTTTCTTCATCTACAAAGAAATTATCTTCACAAATTGTATGATAAGGAATGGTTGTTCCTTGAATTTGTAGGCTTCCATCTGCCTCATATTTTGATTTTTCTAAGTTTTCTTGAATACGCATTACTTTACCTCACACTTTTTAATAAAGACATTGAAGATGTCTTGCATCTCACCATATTTATGGGACAAGGCTTCTGGATGAAACTGTACGGCATAAATGGGTAGAGACTCATGTTCAATGGCTTCAATAATGCCATCTGGTGCTTTAGCTACAACTTTAAAGTGTGGTGCTAAATCCTTGATGGCTTGATGATGAAAACTATTCACATAAGCTTCATCACTTAAGCTAGGATATAAAAAACTATCCTTTTCAATATGGATTTTATGACTTGGATTTTCTCTTTTTTCTTGTTGCGCATGTTTGATTACATTTCTTTTACAATACGACAAATCTTGATATAGAGATCCTTTAAAATAGACATTCAACATCTGTATGCCACGACAGATTCCAAAAATAGGAATCTGTTTTTCGTTGGCATATTTTAATACTCGCATTTCATAATAATCACGATCTAAGCTTGAATTACCTTGTAAAGGTTCTGGATTTTCATTATAAATCATAGGATTTACATCGATTCCACCTGTCACAATCAATCCATCTAATAGATTAACTTGAGCTTGAATTGTATCATAGTCATTTGTGATTGGAAGAATGATTGGACAGCCACCGGCACGAATGACACTATGAATATAGGCTTCATTGATAAATTGTTTAGGTAAATTTTCTTTATCCAATTCATTACAAGTTAGACCAATAATAGGCCTATGCATTTTGATCCTCTAAAAGAGTGATTTCAATTTTTTCGGTTTCTTTTATGATATATTTACCTGGAATGGCTTCATCCACATATTCCATTTCACCATTTTGATTATCAAATGGATCATTTGGCAAGAAGTTTTTAGCTGGTACAAAATCACCTTGGAATTTAGATGAGCATGGTGTTCTAAATGGATCTAAATGTCCAAAATAGAAATCTTGTCTTTCAAAGTTTTTAGCACGATAGGATCCACCACCAAATGAACAATCCGCATATAACCATCCATATGGAGCTACATAGAATCGTGCCCAGTCATGATTACCAATGGTTTCAGGTGTAGTATAAAGTCCAGCTTGCCAAGTGGCAGGAATGCCCGCAATACGACATAGAGTAATAAATGTCAATGCTTGTAAACCACAATCTCCCTTTAATCCTGTTGTGATATATTCTGGAATACAAGGTAAAGTCGCATAAGCACGTACATATGAATAGGTCACATGTGTTGTGATATAGTTATAAATCAATTTCGCTTTTAATAATGGATTTGTTTCTTCACCAATGATTTCTTTAACTAGATCCTTTAAGTAATCTGTAAATACAACATGTGGCGCATATTCTTCAAGACAAGTATCTGGATGTTCCTCTGTTACAATACTTGGATCTAATTCTTCATAGTGCATGTGATTGATAAATTCATATTCTACACTGAATTCTTCACCTTTTTCATATGGCTTTTCAATATATACACATCTTTGATCTACGTTATTGTCATTTACTAGACCTTCATGAGATGTATTTAATAATTTAAAATCTTCAACCTGCGCATATTCTTTCGGAATAGGAAGCCATACACGAATTGTTTTTCCTGGCTTTTCAAATGCAGGATCTACCTTCAAACTTGTCTTGACATGAATCTTGCAGTAAACATCCTTTTCTTCCTTCATCTTATGCATTACATCATCTAATAAAGTACTTGCAGCACCATCTTTTTCAATTAAACGATCTTTATAAGCTTTACGCACTTTAATTAGGTTTTCAAAGAAATTGTCTTTTAAATACATTTTTCCCTCAATGAAAATCCATTCAAACGCATTGTCTTTGAATAATTCATCAAATTCTTCCTCTTTGAAATCTTCAATCTTTGATTTTAATAATTCAATGGCGTCTTCTTTGGAATACGTAAAATCTTCAGGAAGACGAGAAATCAATTCTTTTTCTAATTCTAAACGCTCCTTTAATTTGGTAGGAATATCTTTTTGAAGACGCAAATCAATCATTTCCTGCATCAGTTTAAATTGCCCGTTCCATTTTAATTTCATTAAATCTTCAGGAAGTGGCGTGTTCAATGTTGTCATGTTCATAAAAGTTCACCTCATTTTGATTATACCCTATTATGAAAATTATTACATAAAAAAATGAAACTTATTGAATTAAGTTTCGAATTAATTCCTCCTGACTATATTTTTCCTGCATTTCTTTATAAATCTTTTGTGCTCGGGAAACTGTATTACAGATAACCAAAATCTTTTTATTTCTGCCCTGCTCTAATATTTCATCAATATCCATTTCTGATTTTCTAATCCGAATCTTATGTCGCACAACCTGATTTGTTAAGTATTCTTCTCCTGTAAAATCCTTAAAAATATACTGTTTATTTTCTATCAAACCATTTTCTTCCATAAAATGCTTAAGAACTGGCGGAAATGTTGCCGTGATAATTGCAAAACGCCCTCCCATTTCCTGGATTGTCTTTAA
>OGOV01003145.1_pt1 | contig 11397 bp, 9 predicted proteins | sample 1552711 | NCBI WGS metagenome assembly OGOV01 (sample SAMEA2580216, study PRJEB22360) | human gut metagenome | biome: human gut; feature: human-associated habitat; material: faeces | place: Denmark | collected 2008/2010 | reverse complement strand
TAAAATATTACTTCACCTATTTTTATGCTATATCTACCTATACAAAGTGAAATAAAAATTGATATAACTAATACTATTGATAAAGATATTAAAAGGATTGAATATTTTCTTTTTTCTTTATTAATAGCATCATTCATTGATCATATTCTTCCCTTCTTTAGATAATCCTTTAAGCATATTATCAACATCAATATCTGTTAAATCATAATTAAAGTATTTTTTAATACATGACCTCATTTCAGTTTTAACATCAAATTCATAATCACTAAATAAACTAGCTGTATATTTTAACATCAATGATGTTTCTGCACATACATTTTCAATTCCCACCATACATACAGGGATTCTATAGATTCTATTATGTGTATTACATTCAAGTGAAGACCATATTGGTGAATTGCTTAGACTTTCTGCTAAATTATTTTGATATGTTCCGCCAATCATCATAGCATATGGATTTAAATTGATCATTTCTTCATCTGATACTTTATGAACATTTAATACTTCATATTTTTCTGTTGCAAGAGCAACATTGCACACATCATAAATTCTTGATATCATAGAATTCCCACCATCAGAATAATATAAGCCTTTGGCTTTTTCACCATTAACATAATATACAGTTTTCTTTTCTTCAGTCTTTTGAACTTTTGATTCAATATCTTTAATTGTATCTTGTACTTCTTTTATCCAGGCATCTGCTTTTTCTTTTGCTTCTGGAAAAATAGTACCAATTATTCTTGCAGTATCATAGACTTCTTCGTCAAATGCACCTGTAGGCGAATATTGATGAACAGCAATAACTGGTATCCCAGCATTTCTAAATGATTCTGCATTTTCAGTGTCTTGAATAATTACTAAATCAATTCCATCAGCTATTAATTCTTCAGCTGATACTGAATATGCATAAGATTTATAGTTTTTAGCATACGGATAAATTTCAGTAACCCAAGTATTATACAAAAATGATCTATAAGTACCTGTAATTTTTTCACCTAAACCAAAAGCAATCATTAAATCAGTAGCTGATTGAGAAATACAAGCCACATGGCTAACATCTTTAGAAACTGTTACTTCAGTTCCCTCCATATCTATAACTTTTATAAATTCATCATCTTGTTTTTTATCAGTACATCCAGCAATACAAATTGTAATGAATAAGCATAAAGCTAGTAATACTAATTTACAAATTTTTTTCATATATTTTATCCTTTCTACTTAAAATCCTCGTTTTTATATAAATTTCTAAATTTGTCTTGAAACACATTTAAACCATCAAATACAAAATCAAAGTTTGTTAATTGATGAAAATCACAACACAAACAATCAAATAGTTTACACAATATTTCAAGAAAACTAGTTAAAATAGGAATTTCACCATTTGAATTTATCATGTTTTCCATCATGAAAGATTGATGAGATATTTTATCCAAATATAGTTTTTTCCATTCAATGATATCGTCAAATTTTGCTAATCTAATCAATTCAGTTTCAGAAGGCTTCGGTATGTCAAGTTTTCCATTTTTAATTTTTGGTTCAAGTTTAGATTCAAACCATCCGTAGTCCATATAACTTAATCTTTTATTACTTTCTACATTGGGAAACGAATTTTCTAATACTGATCTTTCCTTATTAGGTGTATGGCTAATGTCAAGTCTTATTTTAAAATGCTTGACGTATTTTTCCAGCAAATCTGGATAATCAATTAATACCCTAATAATAGATGAACTTTCCAATAATAATCTTAAAACAACAGCAGCTTGCGAAACACATCCATTTTTTATTGCTTCGCATACAATAAATGCTGATTTATAAGATTCATTAAACAAGCTTAATAAATATTTATTATTTATACCTAATTTATCAAAATATTTTAATAAAATAACTTCATTCATTTCAATAGATATATTTACTATGCAGCTAAGTAATTCTTTATATGATTCTTTATATATATTGTTTTGCATTATTTATTACCTCTATAATATTATACTATATCATGTTGTTTTAAACAAACAAATTATACCTATACCTGAGGAAGTCCATTTATGACTTCCTCTATTTCTTCTTTATAAATTACATTACATTCTATTAATTTGTTATATAGTTTTGTAAATAATTCTTTATTTTCTTTAATTATTTTAACAGCTTTTGCCAGTGCTTTTGCAAGTAATCTATCTGTAATCTTTTCAATTCTTCTTTTCTTCTTTTGCGATGAACCATCTTCGTATCTCAACATAGTCGAATCTATACAATTAGTTATACCTAGCATTCCAAATCTTTTAATCATTGTTTTGGCGATATAATTAGCTTCATCAATGTCTTGAGCACAACCAGAAGATATATCATTAAGCATTACCATTTCTGCAGCTATTCCACCATATGCAATCATCATTTGATTGAACATTTTATTTTTAGTAGTGAATCCAAATATTTCAGTTTCATCTTCTCTACTAAATCTATTAAATCCTAAAGTTTGACCTCTAGATACAATAGATATTTTATTCAAATAATCTTTTCGATTTGTTGCAATGGCAACTATAGCATGGCCAATTTCATGTATTGCAATCTTCTTTTTAGTATCTTCAGATAGCTTATGTTCGATAGCACCGAACATAACTCTATCAATTGCTGTCTCAATATTCTTTAAAGTTATTACATCAGCACCTTCTCTTATAGACATTAATGCTGCATCGTTTAATACATTATCTATATCGGCGCAACATAATCCAGAAGTTCTAATTGCAAGTTTATTAAAATCTATACCCTTTTCAATATTTTTATTTCTAGAATAATGTTCAAATAGTAATTTTCTTTCATCTCTATTTGGCATTCTAATTTCAATTATGCGATCAAATCTTCCAGATCTAAAGAGAGAGTTATTTATATGAAGTGTTGAATTTGCTGTTGCAATAACAATAATTCCAGAATTAGTTTTGAATCCATCCATTTGAGTTAATAACTCTCTAATTACTGAAGATGTTTTTTTCTTAAACGAGTCCATTATGGAGTCATTATTATCTAACTTATCAATTTCATCTATAAATACAACGCAAGGCGAATGTTTTCTAGCTTCGCTAAATACATCTCGTATAGATTTTACGGTAGTATCTTCGTTAAGTTCATCACCTATAGAATAAAACGGAATGTTTATCTCTGATGATAGTGCCTTGGCCATCAAAGTTTTACCATTACCACTTTCACCGATTAATAAGATTCCTTTAGGAATTCTAGCACCAATTTCTTCATATCTTTGTAAATTTACTATGAAGTTTTGAATTTCTTTCAATTCTTCTTTTTCTTTATCATAACCAATTACATCACTAAAATAAATCTTATTTTCTATTTCATTCATAGATAATTAATCTTTCTACTATTTACGCATAGTTGCGAATTTTGTAATAGTTATTTAACCAATGCCTATTACTAGCGAGGAAATTTTAATTATTTTAACCAATGCGAATTAATCTCGCGGGGGTATGAATAATTCATACATAACTATTATATTCATTATAATTTTTTTAGCAAAAAATGCGGAAATATGTTTCCGTTATTTGTACACAATGTTTTTTGCATACAAAAAAGGAGCTAACACCATAGGCGTTGCTCCTTTACTTGTTTGTAAAGTCTATTCAAATTTATCCAGCTATCTGAATTTGGAATGCTTTTAGCATTAAGCCAATTTCTGATAGTTCTATCCGATACACCAATAAACTTGGCAATATTTTTCTGACTTATCTCGTATTCAACTAGTAAGTCTAACATTTTATAAACTTTCAAAAGGATTTCTTCTTTTGAAATCTTATTAATATTTATTTGATTCATATGTAAAACCTTTCTAGGCTTATAGCCTCCTGTAAGACTAAATTGCATTTTACATATTTAAAACTTTACATTATAATTGTATCACAAAACTTTTATTTAAGCAAATATATCATTAAATAATATATCCGATTTAAAACAAGGACAATATTAATGACTCTTATATAATCTATAACGTTATCAACACAGGTTATATTAGTTTATTTTATTTATCATTAATCATCATAGAGTAGTACACAATTAAAATAACTGCAAACATACTTGTGGAAACCCTGATATAACACAGCCTACTATAAATCATTTCAATAAAATACTTATTTTTTTCATATTTAAATCCTAACTAATATATGTTTAATTATTCATATAAAATAGTATTTATATATACAAATTATGTCGATAAACATAATATAATGCTTATGTTACTTATTTCAACTTATCTATTAGCTAAAAATGAATTATATGTTAAAAAACAACATTATTGGCAGCTTTTGTTATATTTTTTTAAATTAAATGATTTTTTATAAACCAAATAAAAAAAGATTCTTTAAATAGTGGTTCTATATAATTCGTTGGGGTTTTTAAAAATCCTATAGAATTTATTGGGGTGGCATTAGCCACCCTTTTTCTTTTTGTTTTTTTGATATAAGCCTCGTTTATTGTTGCCCTTTTTAAATGGCACGTTACCATCACTAGATATATAAAGTATTCTAGCTCTATAGATAGCGAAGTTATTAAATCCACAACTAAATGCTTTTATTTCTTTACATAATCTATTTTTACCTTCTATAAAAGCATTTGATGTTTTTTTGTTATATGGCCCATATGTTAAAAATGAATTACAGATTTCTTTAAACCAATGTCTATATGTTTTAGCTATTGATAGCATTTCAACTATTTTTGTCTTCTCTAATTCATCTATTATTTTTATTAACTCATCACTTGCTTGTTCTACCGTACTATTATCTCTAAATCTATATATTTTTTGTAATATCCCCCATGCTATTTCCAATCTTGTGTCTGAGTTAATACAATATTCAACTTTTTCTCTATTACTTATATATCTATTTAATGATTTACTATAATATCTTTTTTCACTTAATTTTTCTTCTTTTAAACTAAACAACTTCCAGTCACTTCTAAGAATTGTTTTAACTTTTGGATTATCTATTTGTTCTTCGACTATTCTTCTTAATTTATGAAAATTATCTGTTGCGTGTCCTATCCAATGAAATGGATCAACTGCTATTAATGCATTCCAACAATAATTTGAAAATACCACTTTATAGGCTTCCCACATATCAATATTGACTATTTTTACTTTCATACGCTCTTCTTTTGGTATTTTTGATAGATATTCTTCCAAATAATGTTGATGTCTCGATGGAAGTATATCTATTATTTCTTTTTTTATTGGGTCTCCTATTATACATGCGTATTTATTTTCTTGATTAATATTAGCTGAAAATTCATCTACACATATTACTTCTGATAATTCTTTTCTATCAAATGTAAAATGATCCATAAAAGTATTAATTACTGTCATTGTGTCTATATTTAATTGTCTAGCTACAGTTGTAAATGAATGTTTGTATCTACATTGCTTTATTATTTCTAACTTTAAATAATTCGATATTCTTCTTCCTTTTGAAACTATCAAATTATTTTCTGACATTGTTTTACCACAATCACATATAAGCCGCCGTTGTCTATATTTAATTAATACAGGATAATCAAAATTTATGAAAGTTTTAACTTTTCGTTCTCTATAATCTTTCACTTTACATACTACGGATCCACATCTATCACATATTTTTGGTTCAAATTCTCTTGACACATAATAGACAATATACTTAGTATCATCTATTAGTTCAAACTTCTTATCATTAATTATAAGTTTTTCATCGATTAATTTTATATTTTGTGTTATAATATTACCGTGCATTTCATTCCTTTCTATTAATAGTATGGCAATATTATTATATCAAATGAATGCACAAAAAAAGCGGTAATAGATTTTTGTCTATTACCGTTTTATTTTTTATTTAAGACCCCCATAAATTCTATAGGATTTTTAAAAACCCCAACGAATTCTATCTAGTCGAATTTTGATTCATGTTGTATTAAGTTCTTTTTTTATGAATAATTTAAAAATTAGTATGCTAAATAACAACACACTTTTTGTGTAAAAGAAGCAAAATTGATTTTTCTCTTTATAAGAGAATTAGTAGAGTGAATTCTCTTCAAAAAAAGGCAAATTCTCGATTTGAATACCAAAAAAGATACCTAAAAATCCACCTTATGGGTTGAAATTGATTGACAATTATTATATAATGTTAACGAAGAAAAAAACTTTGGAGGTTTAATTATGGATAACTTTGTATTAACATGTTGCTCAACTGTCGATTTAGATGAAGCCTTTTTTGAAAAAAGACATATACCTTTTGTTTGCTTCCACTTTAGAATGGATGGCGTTGATTATCCTGATGATTTAGGGCATAGCATATCATTTAAGGATTTTTATGATCGAATTCGTAATGGGGCAACACCTACAACATCACAAGTAAATTCTAGTGAGTTTATTGAATTCTGGGAACCTTTTGTAAAAGAAGGAAAGAATATTTTACACATATCATTATCTTCGGGAATATCAGGCGTAGTAAATTCAGCTATTTTAGCTCAAAAATATTTGATGGAAAAATACCCTGGTTCAGTAGTAAAAGTTGTTGATTCACTAGGTGCTTCATCGGGTTATGGGATGCTAGTTGAGTATGTTGCTGATATGAAAGATGAAGGAAAAACTTTAGAAGAATGCTATGAATGGGCTGAGGAACATAAACTAAATATTCATCACTGGTTCTTTTCAACTAATCTAACTAGTTATAGAAGAGGTGGAAGAATAAGTTCTGCTAGCTTTTTCCTAGGACAATTATTAAAGATTTGCCCATTGCTTAATATGGATTATCTAGGAAGATTGATTCCACGTAAGAAAATTAGAACTAAAGATAAGACAATTATCGAAACGGTTAATATGATGATTGAGCACGCTGAAGATGGTACAAACTATAATGGCAAATGTTTTATATGCCATTCTGACTGTTTAGATGACGCTATCAAAGTAAAAGATTTAGTAGAAAGTAAATTTCCTAATTTAAAAGGAAAGGTAAGAATTTATTCAGTTGGTACTACAATTGGTTCACATACTGGACCTGGTACAGTAGCCTTATTCTTTAAAGGCGATAAGAGAGAAGACTAGGAAACTAGTCTTTTTTAATAGGAAAAATTTATTGAGTAAAAAAGCGTTAAGTTGTCTGATAATTATACAAAATACAAAAAAACAACCGATAAAGTTGAAAAAAGCTAACAAGTATGATATAATAAATCGATAATATAGTACAAAGAAGAGGTGAATGTATGAAGACACGTAAAACTGTCAGAGTAATTATTCTTACCATCGTTATTATTGTATCTGCTTATTTCACAATTGTAACGGGTCAAAATATTCAATTAGACAATAAACTATTGTACATCCCTATTGTAGTATTCATAATTTCACTTGCCTTATTAATATCAGGCATAATTAATTCTCGATATACTATAAAAACTAAAAGTTTAGAAAACCGCTTAGAAATGTGGAATTCAATAACATACAAGGTAAAAAAAGCCGGTGAAACAGCTTTTAATAAACTACCAATAGGTATAGTAGTAATTGATAAGGATTCAAAAATCGTATGGGCTAACCCAAACGCTAGAACCATATTTATGAGTCCACTTGAACATATTTATTTAAAAGATATAGCATCAAATTTATATAATAAATTGATGAATGCTCGAAAAGAATTAAATGAAATAACTGAAGGTCAAAAGATAACTTACAAAGAAAACATATATGGCAAAATCTATTATGTAGAATATCTAGTTAAATTTGATGTAATTTATTTTACTGATATTACTGAATATGAAAACTTACAAACTAAGTATTATAATAGAACTGAAGTATTAGGCTATATAAATATCGATAACTTAGAAGAAACTTTACAAGAATTTGACGTTCAAACAAGAGCTGAATATGAGGGTAAAATCGTTGGTGCTCTTGCTAAATGGGCTACTGAAAATGGAGCATTTATTCGAGGTCTTACTTCAACAAGATATATCTTAGTCACAGACCAACAACAATTAGAAAAACTAATTCAGTCTAATTTTTCAATTCTAGATGATATCAAACAAATATTTAATACTTCAAGACTTGCAAGAATTACACTTAGCATGGGTATTGCATGCGATGATGTAAACGTAAATGATTTATCAGAAGAAGCTCAACAACAACTAGAACTTGCATTAAACCGTGGTGGTGACCAAGTAGTTGTTAAGAAAAATAATGAAACGTTATTCTTTGGTGCTAAGACTGACCCTATTTTAAAAGAATCTAAAGTAGAAATAAGAGTAAAGAGTGAAGAACTTGAAAATTTAATGCTAACTTCATCAAATATATTTATTATTGGTCATAAAAATATTGATGCGGATGGCTTTGCCGCAACAGTAGCAATGTATAAATGGGCTACAAGCTTAGGTAAAGAAGCACACATCATTTATGATGAAAATAGTATAGACTCAACTGTCGCAAGAGTAATGGATAGCATAAAACGTGAATACGTTGCTTTCTTAGATGCCTTTACTACTTTAAAAGAAATTCCACATTTAATCAATAAAGATAGTTTGTTAATAGTCGTTGATTTCCAAATAATTTATCAATGTATTGATCAAAAATTATTTAATCGATTTGAAAAAATAGCAATTATTGACCATCACCGTAGAGGTGAGGGGGCAATATCAAGTCCTAAATTTTATTATAGCCAAGCAGCTGCTTCTTCAACTGTTGAATTAATATTTGAATTAATTTCGTTTGCGAAAGAACCAGTTGAATTTAGTGAATTAGAAGCAACTTGGATGCTACTTGGTATCGTCGTAGATACAAATAATTTTATCTACCGAACTTCTTCCGCAACATTTGAGGCCGCATCAACACTAAAGAAATATGGTGCTGATATGAATGCGGTAAAAGCAGATGTTAGTGAAAAATTAACTAGACAAGACATTATTCGTAATATGGAAAGATATAAAGATGTTGTAGCTATAACATATGCCGATGATGATTTAATTTTAGAGCGTGCTAGTCTTGCAAAAGTTTCTGATGAATTAATTTCAATCTCAGGAATTGAACTTGCAATTACAATTGGAAGAATCAGTGAAAAACAAGTTGGATTAAGTGCACGTAGTTTGGGTAAAGTAAACTGTCAAGTAATTATGGAAAAAATGGGTGGTGGTGGTCACTTAAATAATGCGGCTGCCCAACGTAATAATGAAACAGTCCACGAAACGTTAGCAATTTTAAAAGAAAAAATTGATGATTACCTTTTAGAGGAGGAAAACATGAAGATAATTTTAATAAAAGACTTAAAAGGAAAAGGTAAAAAAGGTGACATAATTGAAGTTGCCGCAGGTTATGGAAATAATTTAGTAAGAAATAATACCGCAATTTTAGCTTCACCAGAAAACATGCAAAAATTAGAAGAAGAAAAAAATCAAGCAATGTTAAGAGAAGCTGAACTTGTTCAACAAATGAAAGAATTAAAAGAAAAAATTGAAAGCACTGAAGTTAAGATTTCTGTTAAAGTTGGTAAAGAAGGAAAATTATTTGGTTCAGTTAGTACAAAACAAATAACTGACGCAATACAGGCAAAATTAGGCGAAAAAATTGATAAACGTAAAATTGCTTTGGATGGACCAATTAATTCACTTGGAACATACGAAATACCAATTCAACTTCATAAAGATGTTATTGCAAAAATAAAATTATTTATAGTAGAAGAATAAGGAGGTTATTATGGAAGCCCATAATCGTTCTGTACCATATAATAATGATGCTGAAATGTATGTTATAGGTAGCGTCTTATTAGAAAATAAAATTATGAATAGTTTAGTGGGTAAAATAAATCCTGAAGATTTTTATAATCCCCAAAATTCAGCTATTTACAAAGCAATGCTAACTCTTTACAATCAATCAGAAAAGATTGAAAGTATGAGTGTATTAGAACAATTAAAACGTGATAAAATATCTAATATTGAAGAATATAAAAGCTATTTAATCGATATAATTGATTTAGTTCCATCAACATCATCAGTTGGGTTATACATTGACGTTGTTGAAGAAAAAGCCGTTGAAAGAAGAATACTTGCAAATATGCAAGAGTTATCGAGTGACATATTAACTTCAAAATATGATTTTAATACGGTGTTAGATAGAGCGGAAGATACTATTTTGAAAGTTATTAAAAAACGTCGTACATCTAACTTTATGACAATGGCTGAAGCAGCTAAAAAAGTCTATGAACAAATTGAAGGATATGTTGGTAATAAATCAGATTTAACAGGTTTAAATACAGGTTATCCATTCTTAAATAAAGCAACACTAGGACTTCAAAATGGTGATTTAATGATTCTTGCGGCACGTCCAGCCGTAGGTAAATCTGCTTTCGCAATTAATTTAGCCCTAAATGTTGCTGCGACTAATAAAGCACATGTTGCCATATTCTCACTTGAAATGAGTATTGAACAATTGATGATGAGAATATATAGTTATAAAGCAAATATTGAATTATCAAAAATCAGAAGTGGTAATCTTGAAAGTGATGAATTATTATTATTAGGTGTTGCAAGAGAAGATTTATCAAAAATAAACTTACACTTTGATGAAAGTAGTTCTACTAATATTTCAGATATTCGTGCTAAATGTCGTCAGTTAAAACAAGCTGGACAATTAGATTTTGTAATAATTGACTATTTACAATTAGTAACAACCAGTGATACTAGAGGAAATCGACAAGAAGAAGTTTCTAAAATTTCACGTCAATTAAAAACTCTCGCAAGAGATTTAGAAGTACCTATTTTAGCCTTATCACAACTTTCACGTAGTATTGAATCACGTGAAGATAAAAGACCAACACTTGCTGACTTACGTGAATCAGGAAGTATCGAACAAGATGCCGACATGGTAATGTTCTTGTATAGAAGAAGTGATGTTGAAGAACTTGATGAAAATGAAGAACGTGAACGTAAAGAACGTGAAAAAACTTACCGTGAAATTATTTTATCAATAGCTAAAAACCGTCAAGGTCCACTTGATGATATAGATTATCATTTCTATGGTAACTATTCAAGATATAGCGAGCAACGTGAGAAAAAACCAGTTATTCGTAAAAGTCGCAAAAAATATGCTCGTACAACTAAGTTAAACAAAGAAGAATAACTAGAAAGAAAGGTTAATATGATAGTAGATCGTTTAGAAGTAATTTGTAAACGCTATGAACAAATAGGGGAACAACTTAGTGACCCAAACATTGTGTCAGACATCAAAAAAATGACTGCACTTTCTAAAGAACAACGTTCACTAGAAAAGGTTGTAGTAAAATATCGTGAATATCAAAAAGTTACTAAAGATATTGCCGATTTAAAAGAGATGGTTAATGATTCTGACCCTGAAATTAGAGAAATGGCTGAAATGGAATTAGAAGAAGCTCATGC
>OGOV01003130.1_pt1 | contig 11439 bp, 8 predicted proteins | sample 1552711 | NCBI WGS metagenome assembly OGOV01 (sample SAMEA2580216, study PRJEB22360) | human gut metagenome | biome: human gut; feature: human-associated habitat; material: faeces | place: Denmark | collected 2008/2010 | reverse complement strand
CCGTCCTCGTGCACCCCGATATCCACAAAGGCGCCAAAATCCACCACATTGCGGACGGTGCCGGTCAGTTCCATTTCGGGCTTCAGGTCCTTCATCTCCAGTACATCGCTGCGCAGCACCGTGGGCGGCAGCGATTCACGGGGGTCACGGCCCGGCTTTTGCAACTCGGCTATGATATCCCGGACGGTCGGTTCACCGGCGGAAAGCTGCGCTGCCAGTGCTTTATAGCCCATCTTCTCCGCAAGGGTGGGCAGCTCCTTCATTTTATCGGTACCGATATCGGCAAGGGTACAGCCGCAGAGGGTCAGCAGCCCTTCGGCGATGGGATAGCTTTCCGGGTGGACGGCGGTGGCATCCAGCGGGTTTTTGCCGCCGGAAATGCGCAGGAAGCCGGCGCATTGCTCATAGGCTTTTTTGCCAAGCTTCGGCACCTTAAGCAGTTGGGGACGGGCGGCAAAGCCGCCGTTTTCTTCCCGGTAGGCCACAATATTTTTGGCAATGGCGGCATTGATGCCGGCAATGTGCCCCAGCAGCGAGGGGGACGCGGTATTGAGGTCGACCCCCACCGAGTTGACGCAGCTTTCCACCACGCCGGCCAGGGCGGCATCCAGCCGGGCGGGGGGCATATCATGCTGGTACTGACCGATGCCGATGGCCTTGGGATCAATCTTCACCAGCTCCGCCAACGGATCCTGCAAGCGGCGGGCGATGGAAACTGCGCAGGTTGACATCGTATTCCGGGAATTCCTCGCTGGCCAGCTTGGAGGCGGAATAGACCGAGGCGCCTGCTTCGCTGACAATGGCATACTGCACCGGCAGGCCGCTTTCCGCAATGAGTTCCGCCACAATCTTTTCTGATTCCCGGCTGGCGGTGCCATTACCAATGGAAATGACGGTAACTTTATGCTTCTTCAGCAGGTCGGTCACCTTCCGCTTGGTTTCAGCGATTTTATTAAAAGGCTGGGTGGGGTAGACAACGGCGGTATCCAGCACCCGGCCGGTGGCATCCACCACCGCCAGCTTGCAGCCGTTGCGGTAGCCGGGGTCCCAACCCAGCACCACCTGGCCGGTAAGGGGCGGCTGCATCAGCAGGTGGTGCAGATTTTCGGCAAAGACCCGGATGGCCTGCTCGCTGGCATTCTCGAACAGCTCCCGGAAGGTTTCATTTTCCATGCTGGGGGCAATGAGGCGCTTCCAGCTATCGGCGGCAGCTTCCATCACGGCGCGGCCGCAGGCATTATTGGCGATCACCGTTTTGCGGCGGATGGCCTCCAGGGCTTTTTCCTCCTCCAGCACAATGGCGGTCTTAAGGAAGCCCTCCTTTTCGCCGCGGTTGATGGCCAGCACCCGGTGCGGGGCGATGCGGCCCACCGGCTCCTTGAAGTCGTAATACATCTTATAGGTGGTGTTCTCGGTGCTATCGCCGGTGGCGGTAACCACGGCCGCCCGGTGGATCAAAAGGCGCAGCGCCTTGCGGATCTCGCCGTCATCGGAAATATCCTCCGCGATGATATCCATAGCGCCGGAGAGGGCATCCTCGGCGGTCTCTACGCCCTTTTCCGGGTTCACATACTCCGCGGCCATGCTAAGCGGCTCCCGCAGGGTATTCTGCACCCGGATGGCCGCCGCCAGCGGTTCCAAGCCCTTTTCCCGGGCAATGCTGCCGCGGGTGCGGCGCTTGGGCTTATAGGGGCGGTAGAGGTCCTCCACCTCCGCCAGAGTGGCCGCAGCCTGAATGGCGGTCTCCAGCTCCGGGGTAAGCTTTTCCTGCTCGGTGATGGTGCGAATGACCTCCTCCCGGCGTTTTTGCAGGTTGCGCAGGTATTCCAGCCGGTCGCTGAGGTCGCGCAGGGCGGCATCATCCAGGCTGTCGGTCATCTCCTTGCGATAGCGGGCAATGAAGGGAATGGTGTTGCCTTCATCCAAAAGGCGCACGGCGGCTTCCACCTGCGCCGGGCGGAGCTTTAATTCCTGCGAGAGCTGCTGTATGAGTTCCATCGTTTTTCCTCTCCTTCGGGGCAAAATTACTTTTCTATTATAGCCTATCCGGGAGCAGGGAGCAACCGGAGAAACGGTACAGCGGCGTTTGAATATTCATTTTTATTTGCATAATTATACACAGTATAATCGCAAAATTGTTTGTTATCACTAATATTTAGTCGTAATTTTAGGCGGTTATCTCTGTTTTAATGCTTTACTTTTGCGAAATGTGATGTATAATAATTCATGTAATCACCACCCGGCCGGAGAGGACCCCGCCGGGACCGGAACGAAAGATATTTTATGAAAAAGATAAAAGGAGATTCTACCATGAAAAAACTTCTTGCTGTAATGCTGGCCGCCATGATGCTGCTGGCGATGGTTGCCTGTGGCAACAACAATAGCGAACCTACCCCTGAGCCTACCCCCACCCCTGACGAGACCAAGACCCTGTATATGGCCACCGAGGGCACCTTCCCTCCCTATGAATATTACGATGGCGATAAGCTGGTCGGTATTGATGTGGAAGTGGCCGGTGCCATTGCCGAAAAGCTGGGCATGAAGCTGGAGGTCGTTGATATCGCGTTTGATTCCATCGTAAGCGGCGTACAGGCCGGCAAATACGATATGGGTATGGCCGGTATGACCGTCAATGAGGAGCGGTTGGAGCAGGTCAACTTCTCCGACAGCTATTCCACCGGCATTCAGGTCGTTATCGTCAAAGAGGGCGGCAAGGTACAGTCCCTGGACGATATGGGCGCTGACGGCGTCGTCATCGGCACCCAGAGCGGCACCACCGGCTTTATGTATGCTTCCGATGACTTTGGTGATGAGAAGGTAAAGGGCTTCACCAAGACCACCGACGCCGTTGCCGCACTGATCAACGGTCAGGTAGACTGCGTGATGCTGGATAACGAGCCTGCCAAGGCGCTGGTTGCCGCCAATGCCGATGCCGGTCTTTCCATTCTGGATACCGCCTACACCGTTGAGGACTATGCCATCGCCATCAACAAGGACAACAATGACCTGCTGACCAAGGTGAACGCCGCACTGGCCGAGCTGAAAGCTGATGGCACCCTGCAGGGCATTATTGACAAGTACATCAAGTAAAATCGTTTCCTCATTACCCATGCAGCGGGACGGAGCCACACTGGCTTCGCCCCGTGCTGCTATCTTATCACGATAGAAAAGAGGGGAACCATTGAGTAATTTCCTGCTGTGGTGGGAGCAGCTGAAGGCTGACTTTATCACCTGCTTTGTTACCAAGGAACGCTGGCGCTACATTACCCGCGGCCTGGGGAACACCCTGAAGATCGCGCTGGTGGCTGTACTGATCGGTATTGCCATCGGCTCCATTGTGGCCATTGTGCGCAGCGCCCACGATAAAAATATCCACGAGATGCGCCCGGGCCTGGGTCGCACCCTGCTGAAGATCGCCAACGCCATCTGCAAGGTATATTTGACCGTTATCCGCGGCACGCCTGTGATGATCCAGCTGCTCATCATGTTCTTTGTCATCTTTACCTCGGCGCGGAACGGCGTGCCGGTGGCTATGCTGTGCTTCGGCATCAATTCCGGCGCGTATGTGGCCGAAATTATCCGGGCCGGTATTATGTCGGTGGATAACGGGCAGAGTGAGGCGGGGCGCAGCCTGGGGCTTAACTTTGTGCAGACCATGTGGTATATCGTCATTCCGCAGGCGCTGAAAAATACCCTGCCGGCCCTGGCCAATGAGTTCATTGTGCTGCTGAAGGAAACCTCCGTAGCCTGCTATGTGGCCGTCAACGATCTGACCCGCGGTGGCGAGATCATCCGCGGCGCCACCTACCAGCAGCTGCTGCCGCTTTTGGCCGTAGCTATCATCTACCTGCTGCTGGTCATGTTCTTTAGCTGGCTGGTAGGCAAACTGGAAAGGAGGCTGCGCAGCAGTGACCACTAAACCGATCATTGAGGTAAAGGACCTGAAAAAATCCTTTGGCACATTGCAGGTGCTCAAGGGCATCAATACCGAGGTGCAGAAGGGCGAGGTCGTCGTTGTCATCGGGCCCTCCGGCAGCGGCAAATCCACCTTCCTGCGGTGCCTGAACCTGCTGGAGGCCCCCACGGCCGGTTCTATCTATGTGGATGGGGCGGAGATCACCGACCCCAAGTGCGATATCAACCTGCACCGGCAGAAGATGGGCATGGTGTTCCAGCACTTTAACCTGTTCAATAATATGACCATCCTGCGCAACATGACGCTGGCCCCCATGACCCTGCTGAAAAAAAGCAAGGAGGACGCTGAGGCGCAGGCACTGGCCCTGCTGCGGCGCGTGGGGCTGGAGGATAAGGCCAACGCCTATCCCAGCCAGCTTTCCGGCGGGCAGAAGCAGCGGATCGCCATTGTGCGGGCGCTGTGCATGGACCCCGAGGTCATGCTCTTTGATGAGCCGACCAGCGCGCTGGACCCCGAAATGGTGGGCGAGGTGCTGGATGTTATGAAGGAGCTGGCGCAGGACGGTATGACCATGGTGGTAGTGACCCACGAGATGGGCTTTGCCCGCGAAGTAGGCAGCCGGGTGCTGTTTATGGATGAGGGTGTCATCATGGAGGAGAACGAGCCGCATGAGTTCTTTGCTAACCCCAAATGCGAGCGGCTGCAAAGCTTCCTGGCAAAGGTGCTGTAAAACAGAAAGATTCCCCCACAGGCCATACGGTCTGCGGGGGATATTTTTTATTCCAGAATATTGCGGGCGACATAAACGCCGCTGGCGGAAGCGTGAGAAAGCGAATGGGTGATGCCGCTGCCATCGCCAATGATGTAAAGGCCGGGATGCTGGTTGGATTCCAGTTTTTTATTCACCTCAACCTCCATATTGTAGAACTTGACCTCCACGCCGTACAGCAGGGTGTCCTCATTAGCGGTGCCGGGGGCGATCTTATCCAATGCGTAGATCATTTCCACGATGTCATCCAGGATGCGTTTGGGCAGCACCAGGCTCAGGTCGCCGGGGGTGGCATTCAGGGTGGGGATAATGAAGGCCCCCTCCATGCGCTCCGGGGTGGAGCGGCGGCCGCGGATCAGATCGCCGAAACGCTGGATGATGACCCCGCCGCCCAGCATATTGCTGAGCCGGGCGATGCTTTCGCCATAGCCGTTGGAGTCCTTGAAAGGCTCCGAGAAGTGCTGCGCCACCAGCAGGGCGAAATTGGTGTTTTCGGTTTGGCGAGAGGGGTCCTCGTAGCTGTGTCCATTGACGGTGATGATGCCGTTGGTGTTTTCATTTACCACGGCGCCCTTGGGGTTCATGCAGAAGGTACGCACCTTATCGCCGTACTTTTCGGTGCGGTAGACGATCTTGCTTTCATACAGCTCATCGGTAAGGTGGGCAAAGACCGCCGCGGGCAGTTCCACCCGCACGCCCAGATCCACGCGGTTGGAGTGGGTGGGGATATTGAGCTCCCGGCAGACGGCTTCCATCCACTTGCTGCCGCTGCGCCCTACTGAGATGACGCACTTTTGGCAGGTATAATCGCCCGCCGCTGTGGAAACACGGTAGCCATCATCCGCCGCCGCGACTGCAGTGACGGGGGTATCAAAGAAGAAGGTGACCTTATCCTTTAGTTCCTCGTAGATATTCTGCAGCACCTTGTAGTTGATATCGGTGCCGAGGTGGCGTACCGAGGCATCCAGGAGATGCAGGTCGTTCTGGATGCAGACGGTCTTAAAGCGGGTACCAGCGGTGGAATAGAGCTTTGTCCCTTCGCCGCCATGGGCCAGGTTGATCTCATCAACATAGCGCATCAGCTCCAGCGCCTGCTTTTTGCCGATGTACTCATACAGCGTGCCGCCAAAGTCATTGGTGATATTATACTTGCCATCGGAGAAAGCACCCGCCCCGCCGAAACCGCTCATGATGGAGCAGGTGGGACAGCCAATGCAGGTTTTTATTTTATCGCCATCGATGGGACAGCGACGGCGGCCGAGGGGATGGCCGGATTCGAATACCGCGACCCGCAGGGCGGGAGCCCGGTGGGTCAGCTCGTAAGCGGAAAAGATGCCTCCAGGGCCAGCGCCAATGATAATGACATCGTAATTCATAGTGTGACCTCCACAAAAAAGAACAGTTGACCGCTGCGCAGCCAACCCTATCATCCAAGATAATTTATTTATAACACAGGTGCAGGAATTTTGCAATGACGCCGGCAGAGAAAAAACGCCTCTCCGACGAGAAAAACCGTGCTCATTGCCCAACTGCTCCCCCATAAACGGCACAGCCGCCCGCCCTATGCGGGCAGACGGCTGGGTATATGCTTTCTGCGGGCTTTTCCGCCGCAGCAGGGGAAGATGCTTGTTAAGCGGGAAAGTCCGCGCCAAGCGGCAAATTTAACGGCCCAGCGCCTTTTTGACATATTCCCGCAGGGTGCTGTCATCCAAGAAAGGAAGGAGCTCGGTGATGCTCTCACCGCGGGCCAGCTTTTCCTTGGTGATGGCCCCCAGTGCCTTATCACCCAAAAAGGGCAGCATGGCCGTAACATCCTCACCGCGGAGCACCTTGGCAAGAGCCACCTCGCCCAGCTTTTCCTCCCCGGCAAAGGGGAGGAGTTCCCCGATGGAGCGGCCGTTTTTGGCACGGAGTTCCGCCAGCCTGCCCACCGCTTCTTCGCTCATGAAAGGGGCAAGTGCCACGGTATCCTTACCGTTCTGCTCCAGCAGCAACGCCAATTCATCCACCTTTTCTTCTGCCATAAAGGGGACCAGGCCCGTAACATCGCCACCCTCCTGCGCCAGCTGTGTGGCCAGCTCGCCTACGGTTTCCTCGTTCAGGAATGGCACCAGTGTCAGCAGGCTCTCTCTATCTTCCCTGACCTCCCCGGCCAGCTTTTCTACCTGACTGGGGCGCAGCACCTCGGCAGCCTCTTTCAGTTCCTCCCTGGTGTAATCGGCAGGCTGTACCGGCTCTCCGGCTGTTACCTTTTCCACCACAGGGTTGCCGCCGCCCAGGATCTCATCCACCGTGACGCCAAAAATTTCGGCCAACTCCGGCAGCTTGGCGATATCCGGCATGGAATTGCCCCGCTCCCAGTTGGAGACCGCCTGATAGCTGATGCCCAGTCGGTCGGCCAGTTCAAACTGGGTCATATCCCTTTTCTTGCGCAGCCCCGCTATTCTTTTTCCGATTTTTACGGTATCAAACATATTGTACCGCTCCTTCCCGCCGGTCGCTTCCGGCATCATCAGTATAGCAAATTGCACACCAATAAACCAGCAACCGGTGCTTGAGTCCGGATATTCAACCCGCGCTTGAGCCCCATGTAATAGCCCGTTAACTGCCAGCACTGCATTTTTCGGCATCAATGGCAAGCACCACCATCAGGGCGGAAAGGGCGTCCTCGGGGCGCTCCACCTCGATGGAATAGGTATCCGTCCAGTTAAAAAGCTCCTTGCTGACGGTTGCTACCGTTCTGCCGCAGCCGTCTGTAATGGAATAATCCCAACCCAGCCAGTCGCCCTCCACATGCCAGCCGTTGCAATCGATGTTGTAGTGGTGGCTGAACAGCCTGAATTCCTTCGAGATGCAGCCGATATGGGCAGCGCCGCGGTAGAGGTCAAACTTCGGCGGCAGGGTGAAAACGCGCTGCTTGACCGTTCCCAGCTCGCTGCCGGTCGGGTCGAAAATTTTAAGACAATGCCCCCACGAAAGCTGGCCCCGGACGACATACACAGTGTTGCCTGCCTCATCGTAGATATCGTAGCTATCGAACCACGAGAAAAAGCGCTGCTTGAATAATAGCTTCATAGGCACCTCCATTCGCCCTATTTTAGCATAAAAAATGCAAAAGTAAAAGCCCCGAATGCAGTTGCACTCGGAGCTTTGGCTCCCCCTGTCCGGCTTGAACGGACGACCCTGCGGTTAACAGCCGCATGCTCTACCGACTGAGCTAAGGAGGAATATGACCGCAGTATCGCTACTGCGGGTGTCGGCATCAACCTATTTTCCCGGGCCGCTTCCAGCCAAGTATCTTCGGCGCCAATGAGCTTAACTTCTGTGTTCGGGATGGGAACAGGTGGGACCTCATCGCAATCAACACCGACTATTGGGTTTAGAAACACACCCTGAAAATTGAACAACGAAACTGTGGAACAAAGATCTGCTTGCTTGGTCAAGCCCTCGACCGATTAGTACACGCTAGCTTAACATGTCACCATGCTTACACATTGTGCCTATCTACCTTGTAGTCTTCAAGGGGTCTTACCTGATTGACTCAGTGGGATATCTTATCTTAAGGCCGGTTTCACGCTTAGATGCCTTCAGCGTTTATCCGATCCGCACATAGCTGCCCAGCTGTGCCACTGGCGTGACAACTGGTGCACCAGAGGTGCGTCCATCCCGGTCCTCTCGTACTAGGGACAGCTCCTTTCAAATATCCTGCGCCCACGACAGATAGGGACCGAACTGTCTCACGACGTTCTGAACCCAGCTCGCGTACCGCTTTAATTGGCGAACAGCCAAACCCTTGGGACCGAATACAGCCCCAGGATGCGATGAGCCGACATCGAGGTGCCAAACCTCCCCGTCGATGTGGACTCTTGGGGGAGATCAGCCTGTTATCCCCAGGGTAGCTTTTATCCGTTGAGCGATGGCATTTCCACTCACATACCACCGGATCACTAACTCCAACTTTCGTTACTGCTCGACCCGTCGGTCTCGCAGTTAGGCTCGTTTATGCGTTTACACTCAATGCACGATTTCCGTCCGTGCTGAACGAACCTTTGAGCGCCTCCGTTACTCTTTTGGAGGCGACCGCCCCAGTCAAACTGCCCGCCTAACAATGTCCCCTGACCAGATTCATGGCCACAGGTTAGAATTCCAGCACTTCAAGGGTGGTATCCCAAGGGCGACTCCGCACAAGCTGACGCCTGTGTTTCCCAGTCTCCCACCTATCCTGTACATGAAATACCGAAATCCAATATTAGGCTGCAGTAAAGCTCCATGGGGTCTTTCCGTCTTGTCGCGGGTAACCGGCATCTTCACCGGTACTACAATTTCGCCGGGTGGGCTGTTGAGACAGTGTCCAGATCATTACGCCTTTCGTGCGGGTCAGAACTTACCTGACAAGGAATTTCGCTACCTTAGGACCGTTATAGTTACGGCCGCCGTTTACTGGGGCTTCGATTCGGGGCTCTCACTCCTCCTCTTAACCTTCCAGCACCGGGCAGGCGTCACCCCCTATACATCATCTTTCGATTTAGCAGAGAGCTGTGTTTTTGCTAAACAGTTGCCTGGACCTATTCTCTGCGGCTCTGTTTCCAGAGCACCCCTTCTCCCGAAGTTACGGGGTCAACTTGCCGAGTTCCTTAACAACCCTTCTCCCGTTGGCCTTAGAATCCTCTTCCTACCTACCTGTGTCGGTTTGCGGTACGGGCATCGCAGATATCCACAGAGCTTTTCTCGCCAGTATCCAAGTCCATCTTCCCTACTCTAATTTCGGTCCCTTGCAACCGGGGCTACCAACGCCCGGCATGTACCCTTCTACTGTGTCCCTCTGCTTAAATCTTTTGATGGCTACGGAATCTCCACCGTATGTGCATCGGCTACGCCTTTCGGCCTCACCTTAGCTCCCGGCTAACCTGGAGCGGACGAACCTTCCTCCAGAAACCTTAGGCTTTCGGCCATTATGATTCTCACATAATTCGCGCTACTCATTCCGGCATTCTCACTTCTGTGCAGTCCACACGCGCTTCCGCTCGTGCTTCTCCCCGCACACAACGCTCCCCTACCCCGCACATTGCTGTGCAGCCCAAGCTTCGGTTGTATGTTTAGCCCCGTTACATTTTCGGCGCCCGGTCACTCGACCAGTGAGCTGTTACGCACTCTTTGAATGTGTGGCTGCTTCTAAGCCAACATCCTGGTTGTTTGTGCAACTGGACATCCTTTTCCACTTAACATACATTTGGGACCTTAGCTGTGGGTCTGGGCTGTTTCCCTTTTGACAATGAAACTTATCTCACACTGTCTGACTGCTGTGCATCAATTATCCGGCATTCAGAGTTTGATAAGGGTCGGTAGACTCTCGCCCCCTAGCCTATTCAGTGCTTTACCTCCGGTAATCTAACACAACGCTAGCCCTAAAGCTATTTCGGGGAGAACCAGCTATATCCGAGTTCGATTGGAATTTCTCCGCTATCCACACCTCATCCACCACCTTTTCAACGGGGGTTGGTTCGGTCCTCCATGGCGTTTTACCGCCACTTCAACCTGGACATGGATAGGTCACCCGGTTTCGGGTCATATGAAACAAACTGTGCGCCCTATTAAGACTTGGTTTCCCTTCGGCTTCGGTCCTGAAGACCTTAACCTTGCTTGTTCCATATACTCGCCGGACCGTTCTACAAAAAGTACCCGATCACCCATTGACGGGCTCTCGGTGCTTGTAAGCACAGGGTTTCAGGTTCTATTTCACTCCCCTCCCGGGGTCCTTTTCACCTTTCCTTCACAGTACTATACGCTATCGGTCACTGGGTAGTATTTAGGCTTGGAGGGTGGTCCCCCCGGCTTCCCACGGGATTCCTCGTGTCCCGCGGTACTCTGGATCCTGCTCGCTGTCTCTCCTTTTCACCTACACGACTCTCACGTTCTTCGGTGGGCCTTCCCATGCCCTTCGGTTAAAGATCAACAATGCTAAATGCAGTCCGCAACCCCCATAGTATTTCTACTACGGGTTTGGCCTCTGCCGCGTTCGCTCGCCACTACTTGCGGTATCTCGGTTGATTTCTTTTCCTCGCCCTACTTAGATGTTTCAGTTCAGGCGGTTTCCCTCATATACCTATGGATTCAGTATATGATGTATGGACTTCTCCATACGGATTTCTCCATTCGGAAATCTGCGGATCAATGGATATTTGCTCCTCCCCGCAGCTTATCGCAGCTTATCGCGTCCTTCGTCGGCTCCCAGTGCCAAGGCATTCGCCCTGCGCTCTTCTTAGCTTGACCATGCGTTACATAACTTATCCTTTTCAGAATTAGTCATGCGCGAATCTTTGTTGTTACATTCGACAAATATTGTAGTTTACCCTAATATTCTACTATTCATGGGTTTTACATTACTTTATCTCATTCGCAGTTTTCGTTGTTCAATTTTCAAGGTGCGTTTTGAATGGGTGTCTTCTGTGTAATAGAAGACTGGTGGGCACAAGTGGATTCGAACCACCGACCTCACGCTTATCAGGCGTGCGCTCTAACCACCTGAGCTATGCGCCCATTTCCAGTGGTGGAGATGAGGAGGATCGAACTCCTGACCCCCTGCGTGCAAGGCAGGTGCTCTCCCAGCTGAGCTACACCCCCATTTGAAGGCTGCGCCCTCAAAATTGAACAGCATTCATTCTTTTCCTTGTACTGACCAGAGTAATGGCTTCTGCCATTTCTCCTTAGAAAGGAGGTGATCCAGCCGCTCGTTCTCGAACGGCTACCTTGTTAC
>OGOV01003127.1_pt1 | contig 11469 bp, 15 predicted proteins | sample 1552711 | NCBI WGS metagenome assembly OGOV01 (sample SAMEA2580216, study PRJEB22360) | human gut metagenome | biome: human gut; feature: human-associated habitat; material: faeces | place: Denmark | collected 2008/2010 | reverse complement strand
CGCCCGGCTGCTCCGGGTACCGGCGTTATCGCCGGCGGTGCAGTCCGCGCCGTCATGGAATGCGCTGGCATCACCGACGTCCTGACCAAGTCGATGGGCTCCGCCACCGCCGTCAACGTGGTGCGCGCAACCGTCGACGCCCTCAAGAAGCTCGAAGAGCCGGAAGAGATTGCCGCACGTCGTGGCATGTCTCTCGAAGAGGTGGCTCCGGACGCGCTGCTGCGTGCTCGCGCCGAAGGCATCGCCGAGGCCCGCAAGGCTCGTGAAGAGGCTCAGGCCAAGGCTGCTCAGAAGGACGGTGAGTGATGACTAACCTGAACATCAAGCTGCACCACGGTCTGGTGAACTCCACTCCGAAGCAGCGTGCTGCGGCTCAGACTCTGGGCCTGAACAAGATCGGCAAGACCGTGACTCGTGAGGACACTCCGGCCCTTCGTGGCCAGCTGCAGGTCCTCCGTCACCTGATCACCGTCGAGGAGGCTGACTGATTATGGCAGACATTCTGCAGATGCATGACCTGAAGCCGGCTCCGGGTGCCAACAAGGATCGTATCCGCGTTGGCCGTGGTGAAGGCTCCAAGGGTAAGACCTCGGGCCGTGGCGACAAGGGCACCAAGAAGCGCTATCAGGTTCGTCCGGGCTTCGAAGGTGGCCAGCTGCCGCTGTACATGCGCCTTCCGAAGCTGCGTGGCTTCAAGAACCCGTTCAAGAAGGAATACCAGGTCGTCAACGTGGCTGCTCTTGCGGAACTGTTCCCGCAGGGCGGCGAGATCACCGTGGCTGATCTGGTTGCCAAGGGTGCCGTCCGCAACGGCTTCCCGGTCAAGGTCCTGGGCGACGGCGAGGTTTCGGCTGCCTACACTCTCAAGGGTGTCAAGGCTTCCGCTTCCGCCAAGTCCAAGATCGAGGCTGCTGGCGGCTCCATTTCCGAGGACTGATTCCAACGGAATATAGCTGACTGAAGCTCAGACATGAGGCTTCCCCCGCTTTAGGGCGGGGGAAGCCTCATTCGTTTGCAGTCAAAATGCAATCATGCATGGAAAAACAAAAAAACAGACGAATAATGACGAAAACGCCATATCGGTAGACGCCGTACGCTAGACTCGAGCGTTAGAGTCTGTTTTTGCACGTGTGCGCAGGTGCGCACGACGATGGAAGGAACCCCAGGTGAGGACGTTAATCCAGGCCTTGAAGACCAAGGAATTGAGGAATAAAATCCTCTTCACCCTTGGTATCATCATCATTTATCGTATCGGTTCATTCATCCCGACCCCTGGCGTCGATTACACCGTCGTCCAGCAGTGCGTCGGCAAGATGAACAACGCTTCTGAGAACTTTATCGGTCTGGTGAACCTCTTCTCCGGCGGCGCCATGCTGCAGCTGTCGATTTTCGCATTGGGCGTCATGCCGTACATCACCGCATCGATCGTCATCCAGCTGCTGCGTGTGGTCATCCCTCGTTTCGAGGCACTGCACAAGGAAGGCCAGTCCGGCGAAGCCAAGCTGACCCAGTACACCCGTTACCTGACCATCGGCCTTGCCGTGCTGCAGTCCACCACCATCCTGGTGACCGCACGTTCCGGCGCGCTGTTCAACTACCAGTGCTCCCAGGTCGTTCCGGACGGTTCCGTGTGGAATCTCGTGGTCATGGTGCTCATCATGACCGGCGGCACCGGCCTCATCATGTGGATGGCCGAATTGGTCACCGACAAGGGCCTCGGCCAGGGTATGTCCATCCTTATCTTCATGTCCATCTGCTCCGGCTTCCTGCCGCAGCTGTGGGAGATCGGCTGGGGCACCAACGGTACCGATGGCAATTGGGGCAAGTTCGCCGCGGTCGTCGGCACGCTGCTGGTCATCATGATCCTTGTCATCTACGTCGAGCTTGCCCAGCGTCGTATTCCAGTGCAGTACACCCGCCGTATGATCGGCCGCAAGATGTACGGTGGCTCCTCCACCTACCTGTCGCTGAAGATCAACATGAGCGGCGTCATCCCGCCGATTTTCGCATCCTCCATCCTGGCCGTGCCGACGCTGATCGCGCAGTTCGGCAATTCCGACCAGTCCTGGGTCAAGTGGATCAACTCCAACCTGGCCAACACCACATCCGTGTGGTACATCGCACTGTACGCGCTGATGATCGTGTTCTTCTGCTTCTTCTACACGGAGATCACCTTCAACCCGGACGAGACCGCCGACAACATGAAGCAGTACGGCGGCTTCATTCCGGGCATCCGCGCGGGAAGCGCCACCAGCAACTACCTGAGCTACGTGATGAACCGTCTGAACACGGTCGGCGCCGTCTACCTGCTGTTCGTGGCGCTTATCCCGACGGTGCTCATCATGGCGCTGAATCTGAACACCAAGCTGCCGTTCGGCGGCACCACCATCCTGATCATCGCAGGCGTCGGCCTCGACACCCTGCGCCAGGCCAAGGCCCAGACCGAACAGTTCCAGTACGCTGGCTTCCTGTTCGAGGACACCGACCACAAGGAAGGTAAGTAACCACTTGAATCGTGATGCCGTTTCCGTTGATCGGGAGCGGTATCACGATTTTTATGTTAGGTAATCCATCATCCGAAAATCCCCGTTGAGGGGAATGAACGAAACGGAGAACAACACATGCGACTGCTGATCATGGGCCCGCAGGGCGTAGGCAAGGGCACCCAGGCCGCTCTGCTGAGCGAGCACTACGGAATCCCGGCGATCTCCACCGGCGATATCTTCCGCTACAACATCAAGAACAAGACCGAGCTCGGCGTCGAAGCGCTCAAGTACATCGACAAGGGCGAGCTTGTGCCGGACGAGCTGACCAACAAGATCGTCAAGGACCGTCTGGCCATGGACGACGCCAAGAACGGCTGGATTCTCGATGGCTATCCGCGCAACGCCTCCCAGGTCGAGGCTCTCGACGCCATCCTGGGCGAGCTGGACACCCCGCTTGACGCGGTCGTCGCACTGGATGCAGATCACGACGTGCTCATGGAGCGTATGAAGAAGCGCGCCGAAATCGAAGGCCGCTCCGACGACACCCCTGAAGCCATCGCCAAGCGTCTTGACGTGTACGCCAAGGAGACCGCGCCGCTGCTGGACATCTACCAGAAGCGCGGCCTGCTCAAGACGTTCAATGGCGTCGGCGCCGTCGACGAGATCCAGGCCACCATCGTGGCGGAGCTTGGCTGAAGGAAAAACCAAGCAGAATAACATATTTCCAACGAAAGCGGGAATCGCGACACGCCGAACGTGTCTTGATTCCCGCTTTCGTGTATTCTTGCAAGTTGGTGTGTCTTCGGGCACGCATAGTAATCGCCAAGGAACGGAACGAGGCTCATGGCTAAAGACGGTGTGATTGAAGTCGAAGGACAGGTAGTGGAAGCACTGCCGAACGCGATGTTCCGCGTTGAACTCGAGAACAAGCATATCGTGCTCGCAACCATCTCGGGCAAGATGAGGAAGAACTACATCCGCATTCTGCCGCAGGATCGTGTTGTGCTGGAGATGAGCCCCTACGATCTGAACCGCGGCCGTATTACGTACCGTTACAAGTAAAGGTACACAAGCAAAGGAAAACCATGAAGGTCAGCCCTAGTGTGAAGAGGATCTGCGAGAACTGCCGCGTGATCCGTCGTCACGGCCGCGTCATGGTGATCTGCGTCAACCCGCGCCATAAGCAGCGTCAGGGCTGAGAGCAGATCCAGCGGCATAAACAGTACAGGCGCTGAGTCACAGCCCGTGAAAGCGGGATGAACCCCGGGTACGCAGGCCCGGGCCGGGAAACCGGACGACTCGGTGCAAGACCTGCGGAAAACAGAAGGAATCGCAATGGCACGTCTTGCCGGAGTCGACATCCCCAATGAGAAGCGCATCGAGATCGCCCTCACCTACATCTTTGGTGTTGGTCGTACTCGTGCCAAGGAAACGCTTGCCGCGACCGGTATCAATCCGGACATTCGCGTCAAGGATCTGACGGATGAGCAGCTGATTACGCTGCGTGATTACCTTGAGGGTAACTACAAGATCGAGGGTGATCTGCGTCGTGAAATCGATGCGGACATCCGCCGTAAGATCCAGATCAACTGCTACCAAGGCCAGCGTCACCGTAAGGGACTTCCTGTGCGCGGTCAGCGCACCAAGACCAATGCTCGTACCCGCAAGGGCCCGAAGCGCACGGTCGCCGGAAAGAAGAAGGCCACCAAGTAATCGGTGGCTGACAGTTCAAGCCACGAGGTGTGAGCCTCATCGTTTGAACATCAAAGCAAATTCGTTATTAGGAAACGAGGGTCAATGGCAGCTCAAAAGCAAGCCGCGCGCAAGCCGCGTCGCCGCGACCGTAAGTCGGTCCCGGTTGGGCAGGCGCACATCAAGTCCACTTTCAACAACACCATCATTTCGATCACCGACCCGTCCGGCGCAGTTGTGTCCTGGGCGTCCGGTGGCGATGTCGGCTTCAAGGGCTCCCGTAAGTCCACGCCGTACGCCGCTGGCATGGCCGCCGAATCCGCAGCCCGCAAGGCTATGGAGCACGGCCTCAAGAAGGTCGACGTGTTCGTGAAGGGCCCGGGTTCCGGTCGTGAAACCGCCATCCGTTCCCTGCAGTCCGCCGGACTCGAAGTCGGTTCCATCACCGACGTCACCCCGCAGGCACACAACGGCGTTCGTCCTCCGAAGCGCCGTCGCGTCTGAGCACTAGAAGAAATCATCAATCCAACGCCGCTTATGGCCGGTGAGTGCACCACCGGCCTGAAGCTGAAAGGATAACCACAGTGCTTATCGCACAGCGTCCGACACTTACCGAGGAATCTCTCAACCCTCAGCGTTCCCGCTTCACCATCGAGCCTCTTGAGCCTGGTTTCGGCTACACGCTTGGCAACTCGCTGCGCCGTACCCTCCTGAGCTCCATTCCGGGAGCGGCTGTGACTTCGGTGCGTATCTCCGGCGTCCCGCACGAGTTCACCACTCTGCCGGGTGTTGAAGAGGACGTTACCGAAATCCTGCTGAACATCAAGGGCATCGTGCTCACCAGCGAATACGATGAGCCGGTTGTCATGTATCTGCGCAAGAGCGGCAAGGGCGAGGCCACCGCGGGTGACATCACCCCTCCGGCCGGCGTCACCATCGCCAACCCGGACATGCATATCGCTACCCTCGCCGAGGATGGCGAACTCGAGATCGAGTTCACCGTCGAGCGTGGCCGCGGCTATGTGCCCGCCCAGATGAACAAGCAGGATAACGCCGAGATCGGCCGCATTCCGGTCGACTCGATCTACTCCCCGGTGCTCAAGGTGAGCTATCGTGTGGAAGCCACCCGCGTTGAACAGCGCACTGACTTCGACAAGCTCATCCTGGACGTGGAGACCAAGCCGGCTATCTCCCCGCGCGATGCAGTCGCATCCGCAGGCTCCACCCTGGTGGAACTCTTCGGTCTGTGCCGTGAGCTCAACACCCAGGCTGAGGGCGTCGAGGTTGGCCCTGCTCCTGTGGCAGAGGAAACCAACCCGGAGATGAACATCCCGATCGAGGACCTGAACCTCACCCAGCGCAGCTACAACTGCCTGAAGCGCGAGGGCATCCACACGATCGGCGAGCTGGTCGCCCACACCGAGCAGGATCTGCTCGATATCCGCAATTTCGGTATGAAGTCCATCGATGAAGTCAAGGAGAAGCTCCAGTCTCTGGGACTCGCCCTCAAGGCTTCCCCGCTGGGTAACTTCGATACCAATAATCTCGAAGGTGGCACCTTCTTCTCGCCGGAAGACGAGTGATCCGCCACTTTTGACCTAACCGCTTCGTTGGATTCGGACGTTCGGGCAACTGCCCACCTGAATCCAACGGGGCTTTCAAGGAGAAACAATGCCTACACCAAAGAAGGGTCCGCGTCTGGCCTCCAGCCCGGCTCATGAGCGTCTTATGCTCGCGAACATGGCCACCAGCCTGTTCCAGCATGGTCGCATCACCACCACCCTGCCGAAGGCCAAGCGTCTTCGTCCGCTGGCCGAGCGTCTGATCACGCTCGCCAAGCGTGGTGATCTGCACAACCGTCGTCGCGTGATGCGCGTCATCCGCAACAAGTCCGTCGTGCACAAGCTGTTCACCGAGATCGCCGAGCAGATGGAGCAGCGCGAAGGCGGCTACACCCGCATCGTCAAGATCGCTCCGCGTCGTGGCGATGCTGCTCCGGCAGCCATCATTGAGCTCGTCACCGAGCCGGTGAGCCCGAAGCAGGCCGTGGTGAAGGAAGCCGAAGCCGCAACCAAGGTTGCCGCTGCCGAGGCTCCGGAAGCCGCCGCTGAAGAGGCTACCGCTGAGAACGCCGAGTGAATCGCTCTTAGCTGATTGAAGGCCGGGAATCGCAAGGTTCCCGGCCTTTGTCATATCTGCTGCCAAGACTGTCGCGCCACATGCCTCACTATGCCAGCCATTTGCTATGCTCAATGCCGTGAGACTACGCATCGATTTGGCATATGACGGTACCGGCTTCTACGGATGGGCGAAACAGCCCGAAATACGTACGGTACAGGGCGAAATCGAACGCGTGCTGCATACCATTCTTCGCGTACCGGAAGGAGACCCGACCGAACCGCTGCGCCTTACCGTGGCCGGACGAACCGACACCGGCGTGCACGCCTCGCATCAGGTATGCCATCTGGACGTCAACGAGGACGTGCTCAAACGCTGCGTCGGCCACATGGACGTGCCGCCCGTCATCGCGCTTACCCGCAGACTTCAGCGCATGCTGCCGGCCGATATCGCAATCCGCGGCATCGCACCCGCTCCGGACGGTTTCGACGCGCGTTTCTCCGCGTTGGAACGTACCTACGTGTACCGAATCGCCGATAGGTCAAGCGAGGTGGACCCCCGTACCAGAAACTTCGTATTGCATATCGACGATGAACTTGACCTCAAATCCATGAACGAAGCCGCTGCGATGACGATCGGCCTGCACGATTTCGGCTCGTTCGCCACCCCAAATCCGGGCGGCACCACCATACGCGAGGTGAAGACCGCGTATTGGCGTCGCGTGCCGCAGCGGACGCTTATCGACGACGGCATGACGATGGGGGAGCGGTACCGTACGCCGACCGTGGAATCGGGCCTCGTCTGCTTCGTGATCGTCGCCGACGCGTTTGCACGCAATATGGTGCGCTCCCTCGTCAACGGCTGCGTGCAGGTCGGTATCGGCAAACGTTCCCTCGACTGGTTTGCAGGAAAAATGGCGGCTCCGCTGCGCGAAGGCTCCACAGGACCGATCGCGCCGCAAGGACTGACGCTGGAGCATATCGAATATCCGGCCGACGACCAGCTGGCGGTCCGCGCCGAAGCCATTCGCGCCAAGCGCACACTGTAGCTTTATTGCGATTGTCACAGCCAGGTTACGGGCGCTTGTCATGTCCATTGCCGAGACATTGTCGTAACAGACCGTTTCGTTTTCCGGAAACGCTGGTTCGTTAGGTTTTTCTTCCATCAAGGCACGATGCCTCAGATTGGCATGCGTTCGCATGGGGTGGAAGGGAGCGCGGAACGATGATTGAATCCGCCGCACGAAGGTTGGCTTCGGAACTGGTCGATCGTCGGGAGTCGATCAACCGGGAGCTGAGCCGTAATGGCGTACGGTTCGGCATCTACAAGAACGGCGAGTACCATGACCGGCTGTTTCCGTACGATCCGATTCCGCGCATCATCGAATCGGACGAATTCGACAGAATGGAAGCCGGACTGAAACAGCGCGTCAACGCGTTGAACGCCTACCTGCGCGACATCTACTCCGACAAGCAGGCCATCAAGGACGGCATCGTGCCGGAAGAATACGTGTACACGTCCGCGGGATACTTTCCGCAAGTCAACGGCGTGACACCTCCGGGCGGCGTGTTCGCGCACATCGCCGGCGAGGACCTGGTGCAGGGGCAGGACGGGCAATGGTGGGTGCTGGAAGACAATCTGCGCATTCCATCCGGTGCCAGCTATCCGGTGCCAGCTATCCGCTGTTCGCCCGCGATATCGAACGCAGAATCACGCCCAGCCTGTTCCGCAACGTACGTGTGCGCGACAATCGCGATTATCCACGACTGCTGCGCCAATCCATGGATTTCGTCTCCACCGACGGCATAGCAGTGGTGCTCACCCCCGGCAGGTACAATTCCGCGTTCTTCGAACATGCATACCTGGCCGAGAAAACCGGCGCGGCGCTCGCGTTCCCCGAAGACCTCGAAGTCGTGGACAACAAAGTGTACTTCCTCGACTATGCCGGCAGGAAACACCGCGTCGGCGTGGTCTACCGCCGTCTGTCCGACGAATATCTCGACCCGTTCACGTTCAACCCGGATTCCGTGATCGGCGTGCCGGGAATCCTGTCCGCCTACAGGTCGGGCAATGTGGCGATCGTCAACGCTCCGGGCAACGGCGCGGCCGACGACAAGGCCATCTACTATTTCGTGCCGAACATGATCCGCTATTATCTCGGCGAAGAGCCGATTCTGCACAATGCGCCGACCTACATGCCGATGTTCGACAAGGACCGCAAGGAGGTACTCGACCGGCTCGGCGAACTGGTCATCAAGGATGTGGCGGAAGCGGGCGGCTACGGCGTCGTGTTCGGCTCATCGCTCGACCGGTCGCAACGAGAGGAACTGGCCGAACGCATCAAGGCCGAACCGCGCCGGTTCATCGCGCAGGAGGTCATCCAATTCAAGGACATCGACGTGGTGGACCCCGAAACCGGACAGATGAGCTCACGTAAATGCGACCTGCGCGCCTTCGTGGTGACCGGCAAGAACACGCACGCATGGTATTCGGGACTGACACGCTACTCGTCCATACCGGGCCAGATGATCGTCAACTCATCACAGGGCGGCGGTTTCAAGGACACCTGGGTACTGGCCAAAGAGACCGGCGTGGAGCATGATTACGCACCCGGCTCGGAGGTCGTGCGCGTGCTGGAACAGTCCCGCAAGCACTCGCTGGCACTCGTCACCGCGTCGAAGGCCGACAACCTGTTCTGGCTCGGCCGCTACACGGAACGCGTATTCACCACGCTGAGCTAATTCTTCCCCTTCTACGACCGTGTGATGGACACGGATGTGGACGCGTTCCGACCGTTCGCCCGCGCGCTCGACCTGCCGGAGGATTTCGAGGATTTCGACGCGTTCATCCACAGCTTCCTGTACGACGAGAAGAATCCGGATTCCGTACGCAGCGCCATCGTCTACGCGTTCAACAACGCGGTGATTCTGCGCCCCGAACTTGGTTCTCGCTCGTTGCAGCAGGTGGAGTTGGCCATGAGCTCCATAGTGGAGGCATCCGAATACGGCGGCACGGACGCGGACATCTTCAAACACCGCGACATCGCGGACAACATGCTCGCCTTCTGGGGAGGTGTGGAGAATTCCCCCGTCGAACCGACTCTGAAATCGTTCATTTTCGTGGGCAAATATCTGGAACGTCTGGATCTGTACACACGATTCGGATATTCCGTGGAAGAGCTCAAGGCGCCGCTCGCCAAACTGGGCAGCTACATCCTGCCGTTGAACGGTCTGTCGGTACCGCAATGCTTCGCCGAAGGATTGCGCTGGCTGGTCGGCCAGCTGCCGCAGCGGGGATATGAGGAGCTTGCGGAAAAAATGGGGATGCTGCTGAAAGATTTCGATGGGCGCATCTCCACGAAGGATCTGAAGGATCTGGGCATGCTCAACACGATGGACATGGACGCCGCGCGACTGTGAAGAATACGTGCCACAGCCATCGCACGGTGCGTGTATAACGGCTAGAACAAGGCCCACGGCGTGGAAAACGCCGAAGGAACGACAATAATCGCTGAGGAGACGATGTGAAGAAACTGGTGTTTGACTATGAGATGAAGCTCTCATTCAGCTCGCCCGTGACCGACCATCGCTTCCAACTGCGCTGCATTCCAGCCACCGGCCCACGCCAGCAGGTGATCGACGTGGCAGTCAAAATCGAACCGGATGTGGAACTCGAAACCACCATCGATTCCTTCGATTCCGTGGTGATGACCGGATTCATTCCCGAACCGCACACCATGTTCAACTACTCGGTGACCGGCATCGCCTTCGTGGACAACGCGCATATCAAATCCGAAATCTACAAGCCGCTGTACCGCTTCAATTCGGCGTTGACAGTGCCGGGGCCGGCCATCGAAGCGTTGATCGGCATCTGCCGTGAACGCATCGCGTCCCTGCCTGCCGACTGCACGCCGATCGACCAAGCCCGTGAGGTGATGGACGAGGTGTTCAAAACGTTCGTCTACACGCCGGCCTCCACCACCATCCGCACCACCGCCGAGGAAGCGTTCGCTCAACGCAAGGGCGTATGCCAGGATTACGCGCACGTCATGCTGTCCGTGTGCCGGCACGTCGGACTCACTGCCCGATACATCGCGGGATTGCTCGGCGGCGAGGGCGCCACGCACGCATGGGTCGAAATCTACCATGATGGACGTTGGGTCGGTTTGGACCCCACACACAACCGTATGGTCGACGACAACTACATCACCATCGCCCATGGCCGCGATTACCGCGACTGCATGCTCGACATCGGCATCTTCTCCGGCTGCGACGTCAAGCAGGACCAGTGGGTCAACGCTTCCGTGCACGAGCAGGGATACTGATTCCCCGACGTTTTCTCGATGCCGGATTCCGTATTTCGGCAGATGCAAAGCAGATAAACAAAAAAGGCCGAAACGCCATTGTTTCAACCTTCATTGCATGCGGATAAGGCGAGATTCGAACTCGCGGAGGGGTTCGCCCTCACACGCTTTCGAGGCGTGCTCCTTAGACCGCTCGGACACTTATCCATTCGTCACCTGAAAACAAGCAACTTGATAATTGTGCCACAGTGGTGGCGATTGTCAAATCGGACTGGTTGCAACGGTGTGATTTCCGGCGTGTCTTGCTTTGCGCCCGACTGTGCGTCCTTAGACGAACAGCGCTTCGTCGAAGGAAGGATAGCCCCAATCAAGCGCCAATTCGACACGGTCCGCAATCAGACCGGCAAGCACGCCCAGGGATTGCGCTCGCGAATCCGTCGACTGTTTTGCATTGGTGACGCGTGACTGGGAATGATCGTTCGCGGCATTGGAGCTTCCGGCGATTGCCGTTATCTCGCTTCGCGCGCAGTTCATTTCGATGGTGGCGTCGGTCGGTGCCGTAAGGCCGGTGGCGGAATCGAGCATCGTGTCGGGGTGGGCGAGCAAGGCGGTGGCCTCGTACGTTTTCCTACGATCGTCAATGGTGCCCGAGAAGGATGCGAACCGTTGCGATGTGGTCTTATGACGATCGCTGATATCCAGCGTCGCATGGCCGCTGTTGCGGGCCGCCAGCACTTCCATGGCGAATCCGGCACGGTCTTCGGCCTGCGCGGCGGTGGCAAGGGACTTGGAATCGACGTCAAGCGATTCGACATCGTCAAAACGCGACAGCGTGATCGGCGCGACGGCCACCGACAGTTGATCGCCCAG